>JGI10216J12902_103101428_pt1 | contig 27910 bp, 15 predicted proteins | sample KanNatreferecore_FD_12902 | JGI IMG/M metagenome (IMG submission 12902)
GGGCAAGCCCATCACCGTCATCGGCACGAACTCGATTCGCGCCGGGTTCGACGCCACGTGTCTCCAACAGGCGCTCAACGCGCGCAGCGCGCCGGGCGTGACTGATCTCGTGCTCAATCCCGACGCGCACGCCGGCTATGGCGCGCCGGTCGGCTGCGTGCTCACGTCGCCCACGCACGTCTATCCCGGCCCGGTCGGAGTGGACATCAAATGCTCGATGAGCTTCCTGCAACTCGACCTGCCCGCGGACCAGGTGGCGGACAAAACCGTCCGCCGCGCGCTGATTGATGCGATTCTCGAGCGCACGCCCACCGGCCCGGGCCGCGGCCAGCGTTCGGCGCGCAAGGCCCGCAAGGTCGGCGAGGCACTCGGCGTGAAGGTGGCCACGGACGGCGCGTCGCCGGAAGTGTTGCACGCGCTCGGCATTCCGCTCGATTGGGCGCAGCGTTGCGAAGACGCGGCACACGTCGGGCACGACGGAACGAATGACGCGCTCGCGCTCCGACTGGAATGGCTACGCGCCAATCAATTCTCCAACTTTGTCGAAAAGGTCACGCAGCTTGGTTCGTATGGCGGCGGCAATCATTTCGGCGAATGCGAAGTCGTGCGCCTGCTCGACAACGACCGGGCGCGTCGCACGGCGGACGTGTTCGGGCTGCGCGACGGCTGCGTGGGTTTCCTGTCGCACTGCGGCTCGCGCGGATTCGGCCATGCGCTGGCGAGCGGACAATTCCGCGCGCTCCAGCAGAAGTTCGCCATGTGGGACATCCCGTTGCCGGGCGAGGACAAGGAGCTGGTTTATGCGCCGCTCGGCACGCCCGAGGCCGACGCGTATCTCGACGACATGGCGCTCGGCGCGAACTTCGCGACGGTGAATCATCTCCTCATCAAGGCGCTCGTGCTCGAAGCGTTTCAGGAAATCATTCCGGGCGTGAAGGGCTCGCTGGTCTATTTCATCAGCCATAACATCGCGCGCAAAGAATTGTTGCCGGATGGTCGTGGCGGCTTCAGTGGCGAAGGCTGGGTGCATCGCAAAGGCGCGACGCGCGCGTTCCCGGCGGGCCATCCGTCGCTGAAGGACACGCTATTCGCTGCGACGGGACATCCGATTCTGCTGCCGGGCAATCCAACGGCCGGCAGCGTGATCATGGCCGCCGACGCCGGCGCGCATGTGGCGGCCTATTCCGTGAACCACGGAGCAGGCCGTTGCATGGGGCGCAAAGCAGCGGACCGCGCGCTCGACCAGAAGACCGTCGATGACGAATTCGTGGCGAACGACATCCTCACGAACTGCCGCCAATATCCGAAGGACGAGGCCCCCGCCGCCTACAAGGACTTCGACGCCGTGCTCGATTCGGTGAAGCTCGCGGGTCTCGCCAGCGAAGTCGCGCGACTGAAGGCACGTTTCGTTATCAAAGACGCGGACATGAGCCTGAGAGGCGCGGCTTAGTTACCCGATGTCGCGGAGGAAGCCCATTGACGGCCGGGAAGGACACCTTGATTACAATGATTCTGCGCCGTTGTAGTCGCAGATTTGCCAAGTCCGGCTGTAAAATCCGCGGCATAGTCGAAGACAAAATCAACTGATCCGAATTATGGAAAATCCCGCGAATCCACAAAGTGAACACGACAACAGCGACCGTGCGACGGAAGAAACGACCGGCGCGCAAGCCAATCCGCAGCCACAGCCTCAAAGGCCAGTTTTTGACGCCCTCCGCGACGCGATACGCAAAGGCGCTGAAGACGCAAAAGCGGCGGCGGAGAAGACCATTCCGAAAGTGAAATCAGCCGCCGCCGGCGCTGCCTACTGGACAGCCTACGGAGTCTCCTTCGCGGCTGTTTTTCAATGGACCTTGGCGAAGGGCCTGACACCCGAGTCCGTAAAGGCCGGTTTTTCCGACGGCGTCAAGGGCGGAGCGGAAGCAGCAGAAAAATGGATCGAAAAACTGAAGCACCGCAAAGAGCAGGCGATCGATCCGACCAGTCCATCGCCGGAGGCCGTTCAACCAGGCGCGGCATAAGTTATTGCCTCCGGCTCGGCCCCGTATTGGCATTCTGCCATTACTTTGACCACATGAGCCGTGGCAAAATGGAATTGGCGGGGGGTGAGTTCGATCCTGGTCGTGGCGCTAGATTTGTCGCGCTTTTTTCTGTCGAGAATCGACCGATTGGACATACCATTCGCCCGGCCGTCGAAGCGTTGAATTTGTTGAAATGTTAAAGGGACAACAGATTTGGCTGGCCAAACCACGGTGTAACGATTCAACGTTTCAACGATTTAACGTCAGCATGCGTCCGTTCCAGATTATCTTCAATCCCACCAGCGCTGCCGAGCTGGCGAAGATGCCGAAGGAGCTCCAGTTGCACATTCTTGGCGAGTTCCGCGGCTTGCCGCAGGAAGTCATGAAGACGGATTTAGAGCGATTTGGAAAGCTGGAGCGCGACGGCAAGACGCTCCACCGATTCCGCCTCGGCGATTACCGGGTCTATTTTGAGCGGCACGAACTCGGGGTCGTAGTCCACCGGATACTGAGCCGCAATTCTCTGAAGGATTTTCTATTCCGGTCGAGTTTGCCGACGGGCGAAGACGAGGCCCTTCAGGAAAATCCGAAATTCTGGGAATTGATCGAGGTTGCCAAGGCATCCTCGAAGTAATCGAAAGACGGGCCGGAAGAAGTGAACCTCGCCTCGGTGGCCGCCATCGCGCGCGGGCTATTGCAGGTCTTCACCCAGCTCGACGTTCCAGTAGGCCAGGTCGAGGAAGTGTTTCCAGCTGTCGTGGTAGTGGACGCCGAGGTTAATCTGAACGAATGGACGCCACTTGGGCCTCTTGGGCTTTCGAATCAGGTGCATGCCAGCTTCCTGCGGCGTGCGATTCGCCTTCAGGGTATTGCAGGCAACACACGAGCAGACAATGTTCTCCCAACTCGTCGGACCGCCGCGGTCGCGCGGAATGACATGGTCCAGATTCAGGTCTTTGCGCTCGAACACATCGCCACAGTACTGGCACATATTTTTGTCGCGCTCAAAAATATTGTGCCGGGTGAATTTTACCTCCTTTTTCGGCATGCGGTCGAACATGACCAGCAGAATGACGCGCGGAACCCGAATTCGGAATGAAACGGTGCGGATGCTTTCCGGATGCGGCTCCTGCCGCGAAAAATCGTGCCACTCGGTAAAATTGTAAGTCTGGAAAGAACCGTCGTCGGCATTCAAGACCACGTGCGCGTGCCCTTCGAACAACAGCGTCAGGGCGCGCCGGGCGGTGCAGATGTTGACCGCCTGCCACAAGCGGTTGAGCACCAGGACTTGTTGGTTCAAGAATGAACTCATACTCGTAACCAGTTGGCGCGGAAGCTAACATACGGCGCAGCAGCGTGTCAACGGTGCCTCCAAAGAGAGGGAATTCTTGAAATCGGGCATTGGCCATCCGTCGTTTCAATCGGAGTTTGGTTGGGCGAAGCTCTCCTTGAACCGTCCATCTGGATGACATCTTTTGTCGCCTACGCGACAAAAAGTTGTCAGACGGATTCTGATAGTCCGCGAGGCGGAGCCTGGGATGCAAACCCGTTGCCAACAAATTGCCGCGCCGGCTAAGATGCGGTCGGTGAAACATCCTGCGTTAACAACCGGCTGGCTTATGCTGGCAGTGGTCTGGGCGCTCCACGGGGGCGGACCGGACGATGATTACGTCAGGATCTACAATCTGATTCAACAGGCGGACAGCTTGCGGGAAGGGGGGCAGGGGAAGTCATCGGCGGAGAAGTATCTGGAAGCGGAGACCGCGCTGAAGGAATTGCAAAAGAGCCAACCGGCCTGGAACTCGAAACTGGTCGAGTTCCGGCTGCGGTACGTGGCAGAGAAATTGAAGACGTCGAACGCGGAAGCCGAACCGGTCACTCCTCAGAAAGTGGGAAACGCATCCACTTCCCCGACTGCGCCGGATCGATTGACCGAACAAATCAAACTGCTGGAGGCACAAACCCGGCAACTGGAGGTCGACAAAGAGGTGCTTCAGGCAAGACTCAAGGAGGCCCTCTCCGCGCAGCCGGCGGCGGTGGATCCGCGAGAACTGGCGAAGGCGGAGGGAAAGGTCCAGGCGTTGGAGAAGGAAATCGAAGTCCTCAAAGTGAATCTGCACAAGGCCGAAACCCGGCCGGACAAACCCGTGGATCCATCCGTGCTCGACCAGACTCAAAAGGCGCTGGCGGCAGCCGAACGAAAACTGGCGCAGCAGAACGAGCGCGTCGTTTCGTTGAACCTGGAGAAACAGGCATTGCAGAACCGGCTTCAGACGTTCATGGACTCGGGCGGAATCAAGGCCTCGGGCGACGACAGCCAGTCCCCGAAGAAACAAGGCGGGGAGCTGCGTCCGATTGCGCCGGCGCTGGCGGGGATCGAGGAAACGAGAAGACAATTGGCTGATCTGCAGACGGAACTGGCCGCTCAGAAATCCCGCAACGAAGTCCTGGAGGCGGAAAAAAAATTACTGGAAGAGCGGCGGAACGAGCTGACCTTGCCGCGGGAAGCCGTCACCACGGCGAAGATCCAGGCGCTCGAAAAGGAACTCGCCGAGGCGAGGTCGGCGATTCAAAGCAACGCGGTCGCGGTGTCAACGTTGCAGTCCTCGCTCCGGACCGCGCAAGAGGCCAAAGCGCTCGGAGAAAAGGAAAGGCATCAACTGGAAGCAAAACTGTCGAGCGCGCTGGCGGCATTGGCCGCCGTGGACGGATATCCGGAAGGATCGAAAAGATCAGAGGCGAACAGAATGAAGCGACTGGAGCGGGATCGGGACCAACTGCGGAAAAAGCTCGACGCAACCACCCGGCAGCTTTCGGAGATCAAAAAGGGAACACGGGCGGCGAACGTAAAACAAATGACCGATCAGTTGACGGCACTGCGCGCGCGCCTGGACGCTCTCGAAGCGCGCAAAGTGCCTTACACGCCGGAGGAGCTTGCGTTGCTGAGAGCGCCCGACCTGACGCCCGTGAAGATGAGTCCCGGGACCGGAAGGATCTCGACCGACGCATTATCCAAGGACGCGCAGCCTCTGGTCGTGGAGGCGGAGAAGGCGTTCGGCGCGCGCCGTCTGGACGAGGCCGAACAGAAGTACCGGAAGGCGCTTGAGTTCGATGCGGGGGATGGCGTCATCCTGGCCAACCTGGCCGCCGTGCAGATGCAGCAGAACCGGCTGAGTGAAGCGGAGGCGAACTTGAAAAGCGCGCTGGCGGTTGATCCCGACGACGCGTTCAGTCTGTCGCTGTTGGGGGTCATCAGCGTGCGCCGCGAAAAGTTCGACGAGGCCGTCGAGCTGTTGGGCCGGGCGGCGCAACTCGACCCGAACAATCCCGATACCCACAATTACCTCGGGATCGCGCTCGTCGAAAAAGGCCTGCCCGGTCCGGCCGAGGCGGCGTTTCGTCGCGCGATCCAGCTCTCGCCGAACAACGCCGGTGCCCACCACAATCTCTCGGTCGTTTACGCCACTCAGAAACCTCCGGCGGTAGAGCTGGCGCGCTGGCACTATCAAAAGGCGTTGAATGCGGGGCACGCCAAGAATCCCGGCCTGGAGAAGACTTTGAATGACGACAAATCCGATTCGGTCGCCAGGTAATCTTTGCCGACCGGCACGCCAATGTTACGCCAGAGTTTGCATGAACTGGTTTTGAGCACGCGCGGACGCGGCTTCTATGAATTTACGGAGCAGGTGGCCGATTTGGTTCGCCGCAGCGGCATTCAGACGGGATTGGCGACGCTGCACCTGCAACACACTTCCGCATCCCTGCTGATTCAGGAAAATGCCGATCCCGAAGTGCGCCGGGATCTGGAGCGCTTTTTTGTCCGTCTCGTTCCGGATGGTGATCCTCTCTTTCGTCACACCGCGGAGGGTGACGATGATATGCCGGCGCACGTTCGCACGGCGCTGACTGCCGTCAACCTGAGCATTCCGATCGCGGGCGGCGATCTGGCGCTGGGGACGTGGCAAGGGATTTATCTTTGGGAGCATCGTGCGCAATCGCACCGCCGCCGAGTGGTGGTCCATCTCCTCGGGGAATAGGCTGGCAAAACGGCGTGGCGGCTGACATGCTCCACGACCACTGATGAACAAAAGGTGTGACATGAAGAGGCTTTGCGCGCGGACAACGGCCCTGGTCGCGTTGGCGGTTTCGGTGGCGAACGGTGTGGCGTCGCAGGCGGGTTCGGTGACGAATCGGTTCGGATTTACCGGCCCGGAGATTTTTCCCATCGACCCTCAGATCACGCAATTGCGCGCGGCCGACCTGGACGGCGACGAACTGGAAGACCTGATCGTCGTGAACAACGCGCGGTCCAAGATCAACCTGCTCTACAATCAAACCGGCAAGACCAATTTGCTGGCCGCGAAAAGTGGGGCCAAAAAGGAGCTGAACGAGCTGCCGCCCGACGCGCGTTTTCGCATCGATTCGATCGCCTCGGAGAAAAGGATTTCGAGCCTCGATGTCACCGACCTGAACGGCGATGGGCGTGCCGATGTTGCCTACTACGGCGAGCCCAAGGAGCTGGTGGTGCAATACAATCAGGGTACCAACGGCTGGGGCGCTCCCCGGCGGTGGCCGCTGGACGAAGGTTTGCTCGACCCGAACGCGCTCGTGCACGGCGATCTGAACGGAGACAAGCGAACCGACTTGTTGTTGCTCGCGGAAAACTTCATTTATTTCCTGGTCCAGAATGCCGACCACACGCTCGCGGAGCCGGAAAAGATTCCCTACTCTCAGAAGGTCAAATCCGTGCAGGTCCTGGACGTCAATGGCGACGGCCGCGAAGATCTGCTGCTGGTGAACTGGGACAGTCCCGACCCGTTCCGCTTCCGTTTGCAGAACGAATCCGGCCAGCTCGGTCCGGAAATCCATTTTTCGATGCCCCCCGTCCGTTCTTATTGGGCCGATGACCTGGATGGGGATGGAAAGACAGAGATCATCGCCGTAGCCCAGAAGTCAGGCCGTGCGCAGATCTCCAATTTCGCGATCAAACCCGCGGAGCCGCTTTCCGGCGGTTTCAAACAGGGGCAATTCCAGGTGATTCCGCTCAACAAGACCAGCAAAGCCCGGCGCGGCGTGGCCTGGACCGATATCAATCGCGATCAGTTGCCGGACCTGCTGGTCGCCGAGGCCGACAGCGGCCAACTGACGGTCTTGTTTCAGAATTCGGATGGCACGCTGGCGGCGCCGAAGACGTTTGCGACGCTGACCGGAGTAAGCGAAATCGCCGTCGCGGACTGGGATGATGACCCGGCGCCGGACATCTTTCTTCTGAGCACGGACGAACGGCAAGTCGGAGTCACGCACCTGGATGGCAACGGCCGAATTCCGTTTCCACAAATCATTCCCATCGAGGGACGGCCGCTGTCGATGGCGGTCGGACCTTTACAGCCCGGGGCAAAGCCGTCGCTCGCGCTGATTCTCGACCAGGACGGGAAGCGCGAGCTTCAGATCAGATCGGCCGACGGAAAGACCACCTCGCAGAAGCTGGCCGAGAGCTTCAAGTCCAATCCGACGACGCTGGCGTTCCACGATATCAACCAGGACGGTTTGAACGATCTCGTCGCGTTGATTCCGTATGAAAAGATCAAGGTGCTCCTGCAGGCGGCGGACAAGCCGTTCGATGAACAGGATGTCACGCCGCCGGGCGGCACCGCGGAACAGCCGTGGATGAGCAGGGCGGACGTCGACGGCGATGGAAAACCGGAGCTGTTGCTGGCGCAGAAGAATTTCCTCCGAGCCGTCGTATTGCAGGCCGACACGAATCGGGCGAGCGACAAACAGAGCTTTTCCTTTCGAGTGAAGGAGCAAATCAACGGGGTGGCCGGCAATTCGCGCATCGTTGGCGCCGCCGCACTGCTCAACGGGACCAATCGGATCGCGTCGGTTTTCCTGCTGGATGCGGACCGGAAGTCGCTGACGCTCTGCGAGCGCGACGCGGCGGGCGTCTGGCAAGTGGCGCGCAATCTGCCATTGCCGATCAGCGATTTCTCCGGTCTGGAGGCGTTGGCACTGGGCGGTCCGAGTCCCAACAGCATCGGTTTTCTGAGTCTGAATGCGGTAGCCTGGATGGCGCTTCGGGGTGACGTGTGGGAGTTTACGGAACTGGACGGCTACGAAACGCCGATCAAGGACGGCTTCCTGAGCGACGTTGTGTCAGGCGATTTGAACAATGACGGCCGTAAAGAACTCGTGTTCCTGGAGACGGGCCGAAACCATCTCGACATCGTCACGTTCGAATTGCCGCATCAGCTGGTTCCGGCCAACCGATGGCAGGTGTTTGAAGAGCGAACGTTCCGGGGCCGGCGAAGCGAGATGCCCGAGCCGCGCGAGGCGCTCGTTACGGACGCCACCGGCGACGGCAGGAATGATCTGGTCGTTCTGGTTCACGACCGCATCCTGGTTTATCCCCAGGAATGAAGAGACGCCGCGAGTCCAGGCGCGGATTAGCCGGTCACTTTTTGAGTTGAGGCGGCGTCGGGGAGAACATCTTGTAACTCAAGCCGTCAGGCGTGACGCTTCCGGAGTACACGGTGAAATGAAAGTATTTGGCGATCTTGTCGAACGGCGGCAGGAGGGAGAAATCGAGCCAGTCTTTGAGACCGCCGCTGCCTTCTTTGCCGCTCAGCTTTGGCCCGAGCGGCGTCACGGCGAGCATTTTCTCCAGGTTGCCGGAGTCGTTTTTCAAGGTCTCCAGCATGACGCGCATGGTTTCGCTGGAATTCTCGTAACCAAACAGGCCGGTGTTCATGCCCCCGATCTTCTCGGCGGCTTCAGCGAGGCCCGGACTCTCGCGCAGGGTCTTGCCGGTGTTTTCGCTGCTGCGCAAATACGTTTCGAGGATGGCATCGTCTGTGGAAAAGGCGACGTAGCCGCCGCTGGCGGCATAGCTCAGAGTGCGCTGAATCGTGCTCGAGCCGTCGGGGCTGGGAGTGGGCGGCAATGAGAGGGAGTAGATTTTTCGGCCCAGGAATTCGCGTTCTTTCACGTTGCTCAACGCTGCCGGCAGAAGGGAGGTGAGCATTTTGAGGGCGGCCGCCAGCTTGTCCGAATTGGGCGACCCGATCAGGTAGAGAGAAGGCGGTGAATTCAACTCGGCGAAGGTATTGCCGCGGGGGTTCTTTTGAAAAGTGATCAGATCGTCCCCCAGGTTTCCGACCAGCTCCCGGCGCATGTCAAAGTTGGGGTCCTTGTCTTTTCCGACATTTTCGAACATGAGTTTGAAAACGCCTCCCATCTGAGGGGAGATTTCAACCAGCATGCTCTCCAGCGTGTTCCAGGCCTTTTGGACGTCCAGGCGCCAGCGTTGAAACTGGACCGCGTCCGCCGGTACAAACGGAGGTGGATTCGCGTCTTTGGTTTCCGCCGAGATGATCTTGAAAACGCCCGCGCGACCGGCCGCCGGCACTCCGAGGTGCAGTTCGCCGAAGGAACCCTCCCGAGTTTCATTGAAGAGGAAGGAAAGCGTCTTGAGTCCGGCGATGCCGGTGGCCGACACGATTTTTGTCGGGTTCAACGCCAGGTCGTTGCCGTCGCTCTCTTTGGCCGCGTCCGCGGCGAGCCGGCTGAGGACGTCGACGATGGGTTTGAAATGGACCCAGCCGTAAACGAGGGCGTTTCGAAACCGGGCCTGGTAATCGGCTTCAAAGGCGGTCTGTTCACCGAGAGAGGGAACCTGCCCGCCCGACTGGCGGATCAGAATTTTTTCGATCACCTTGGGATCGCTTCCGACAATCAGGAGCGAATCCGACTGTCCGATGGTAATCTCCGTCTTTTTCGCCGGGTCGGCCGCATCCTCGGCGGGTTTCTCGGATTTTTCGGCCTTCTCAGCTTTTGAGTCGGTCAACGATTTTTCGAGGGTTTTGGCCACGTCTTCACCGGACACGACCAGCGTGCTGAATTCCACGTCGCGGATTTTTTCGGTCTTCAATTTCTTTCCGCCATCGATCCATTTTTTCCGCAGGTCGGCGAGGTTGGTTTTGAGCTGGCTGCTCTTGTCCCTGGAGTCGATCAGCAGCAGCCAGGCGGGCAAACGATCCTCTTTGCCTTCCCAGCCATTCTGGATAACGGCAAAGGTGAACTGGCCCTGAGCGAGGCCCGCGTAATCGGCCAGCTTGACACCCAGATCGCGTTCCAGCGGGGTAATCACTTCCTCGATGAGTTTTTTCTCAAACTTCTCCACGAAGGGCTTCATCGTCGGGTCGCGCCAGAGCTGGCAGGCTGGCGTTTCCCCGTAAACAGTCCGCGCTTTCCCGTAGTCGGGCACGGTGATTACGCCGAGCGTGTCGGCCGGCAGGAGTTTTTCGGGCGGCGGGACTGCGGCCTGGAGGGCTAACGGCAAACAGGCCAGCAAGGCGAGGGAGCCGAGTTTGGAATTCATAGTTTTGGATTTTGCGAAATCGGACCCGAAGGTTCGGATTCGTATTTCTGCCCCGCCGATATCATTGTCGGCCTTGGGTCAGCATCAAGGTGCAACCATGCCCCAGGCAGGTGCTGTTGGGCAAGAGAACACTTGGGAGGACGGCAAGTTGCAGGGATTGAATCAGGGGGACTCCGTCTGCCTTCGGATGCGGCTGGGCGGCTCCAGATAGCGGTAGGCGTTGCTGGGATTGTCGTTGTCGTAGGCAAATGCGTCGCGATGGTTCAGGAAGTACTTCACCAACTCGACCGGGATCGCGAACCCCAGACCTTCACCGAAGGTTATTTTCATGTTGGTGACGCCCACCACCTCGCCGCGCATATTGAAGAGCGGTCCGCCGCTGTTGCCCGGATTGATCTGCGCGGTGGTTTGCAAATAAAGATCACCCTGCATCGGGCGGGTCTTGGTGCTGACGATCCCTTCGGTCACTGTGCGCTCCAGCCCCAGGGGACTTCCAATGGCAAACACGCGCTCACCGACCGACAGTGCGTCCGAATCGCCCAGCAGCACTTTGGTGAATTCGGGCGAATCCTTTTCTTCGATCTTGAGCAAGGCGAGGTCGGCGAATTTGTTCATCGCCATGATTCTCACCTGTTTGTAGCTTTTGCGTTCGAGTTGGCCGCCCTTCTGATGATAGACTTCGACGGAAATCTGAGTCTCGCCTTCGATGACGTGGAAGTTGGTAATCAGGAAACCTTCCTCACTGATGAAGAATCCGGACCCCAACCCGCCCGGCGTGCGCACCTGGACGACGGCCTCGCCGAGGAGGCTCACCAACTCCCGGACGGAACGCTCGGGAGGGAGCGTGCTGGAAGATTGAAACAGGCCGGCCCGCGGTGGTGTTGGCGTAGCCGCGGCGGTGGGGGCTTTGGCGTCGGGAGCTTTGGTTTTCCTGATCGCGGAAGTTTCGGGTGTTTCCTCTTTGTCTTTGGTAATCTTCGCGATCTGATTGCGAGGCACCAGCAGGACAGTGTAACCCACGTCAACCACCACCTGATCGCGTTTCTCGGCAAGGACTTTTCCGGAAATGGAGGCCTGATCCTTGAGCTGGATCACATCCGCTGTTGCCACTGAAACACCCAACGACAGGAGGATGGGTGCCACTCTTGACCGCGTTAACATGGTCGCAGCCTAGCGGAGTCAGGGCCTTTTGACAAGCGCGGTTCAGGCCAATGCGCATTTCGGAACGAACGTCTGGCTGTGGTCTCCTGCCAGCACCGGCGGCCGATACTCAGTTCTTGCGGCGTGTTGACGTTGAGGAATTCGTGATCGCTGAACCCCCGCGGATCAAAACAATGCGCCTTCAAGGCTCTCACGAGGCCGCGGACAGAAAAGGCGCCGCGCTTCAACTGGTGCTCCACGCGCGCGAGATCCGCGCGTTGCAACAGGAAGGGGAAGCCTGGAACCTTGGCTCTTGCGACAAACCAACTGCCTTTGTGCCGTTGGAACCGCGAGACAATCTTCCGCAGCAACCCCGGAGAAACGAACGGCATATCACAAGACAGGAACAAAAGAACTTCCGCCTGGCTGGTCACCAACGCCGTGTAAACACCGCCCAGGGGGCCGCACCGTTCCACCAGATCACGACGGATCACGCGAACCGGCATGCCGGACTCCTTTGCGGCTAAACGGACATGCCCAAGGAGCGTTCGAGGTCCTATCCGCGCACGTGTCTTGTCCCGGCCCATCCGTCTGCTGCTTCCCCCTGCAAGGATGCAAATCTCGATCCCTCGACCATTCCCCTTCAGGGACGTTGATGGAGGTTGACGGTCACGGAGCATCACCTGGATGGTGATTCACTCGCTCGATAACGTGCCAGCTTTTTGTTGCCGGCCCCGCTGAGGCTGCTTCAGACGCCCCTCAAGGCTGTGAAATCGCTGATTCTGCGCTCCTTCGTTTCATTCTCGCCATTGGATTCCGCCCGTTGGCCACCTCGTCTCCAACAATTATCATTTTTTAGTTGCCAACATCTCGAATCTATTGTTACCTATTTCCAAGTTCCCGAACAATAAGTACATGACCTCCACATCCAGGAAGTTGCGAATACGCGCCATCGCGTTTTGCGGACTTTGGATTCAGGCGATGTGCGAGTGCTGCCGGAATGTCTAACGAATCAGTCAGAGGAATACTTTATGCGTAACATCGTTCTTAAAACTCTTGCTCTGGGATTGCTCCTCGTCACCTCCGCTCGCGCGGGGACCACGAATTTCAACTTCGACACAGACCCTGCGGGAATCCTGAATATCAATTCGAACATCGACCCGCCGCCCTGGCGGGCCGCGGGAGGCAATCCGGCCACCGGCGGCTATTTGGCGATCACCGACTCGGTGAACAACCAGTTTTCGGTGATTGTGTTTGATGATTTTGACAATGGACTGATTGTCAAGGCGTTCACCTTCGCGATGGATGTGCGCGTCGGAAATGCCGTCGGAAATGCCGGGCGTCCCGCCGACGGATTCAGTGTAAGTTATGCCCGCGCCAACGACCCTGTAATCACCAGTCTTAATAGCGCCGATTTTGCGGTGAGTGGCGCGCCGGAAAACGGGACGAGAACCGGTATCGCGATTTCCTTCGATACGTGGTCTGGCAATGCTCTGCCGGACGGTGCTGATATTGAAGGTCTCATTGTCCGCGTCGATAATGCCACGGTTCTGCGACAGGCGCTGGCGACGCGGAATGGCTTGTGTGGCGATTTGACGAGCATCCAGACCGGGCCTTATGACGCCGTCGCGGATGCGGCAGGCATGGGCGGCTCCCCCGACGGCCTTTGCTGGCAGCGTGTCGAGGTGACTTTGAACGAGTCTCTCCAGCTCACGGTAAAATACAAAGGGGCGACCTTGTTGGATAATTTCCAAACGACGTATGCACCCAGCGCCGGACGATTGGTGCTCGCGGGTCGAACTGGCGGTGCCAACGAGAATACACACGTTGATAACATCAGCATTACCACTATTCCGGCGGACACTTTCGTCGTAGGTTCGGCCCAGGGCAACCCGGCAGGCTTCGCAATCGCGATTGATGATTCCGGGCCCTCGGTGTTGAACCCTTCCACGCTCGTCGTTCAGTTCAATGGCGCAACGATTACTCCGACGTCCGTCACCAAGTCCGGTGTTACAACGACGGTTTCCTACCGGAATACCACCACCTTCCTGGCACCCGGCTCGACCAACACGGTCGTGATCACCGCTCAGGATACACGGGGCGTCAACGGCGGCGGCACGCGCAGTTTTGTGGTTGCTCCTTACGCGACGATACCGGCTTCCTACGCGCTGGCGGCCCCGGCGACGGTTCCCGGAGTGAATGTCGGCACCTATCAGATGGATGCAGGACGCGGTCCCGGCGACGCCAACTTCATTCGCAACGCCGAGCAGCAATGGGCGCGCGGATTCATCGATCCGGCGACCGGCCAGCCCTATGCCAATATTGCTTCGCCGCCGACTGCGACTGCGAATTGGGTGAATTGGGACCAGGTGGCGGGCGAGGTGAATCCCACGTCTCCTTTCGCGGATAATTTCAACACCGAAGAGCCCGTGGGCGGACCGGTTCCGAACGAGGCAATTCCAGGTATTGCAGGCTCTGGAACGCTCGGAGATGGCGCGGACAACATCGTCGCGGAGGTGTCGGGCTTTATCCGGCTGACTCGCGGTGCTTACCGTATGGGTGTCAACAGCGACGACGGATTTGTGGTTGCGGCCGGGGCCGGTCATCCTGGTCCGTTTGGTCTGGTGCTGGGTTCGTTTAACGGTGGCCGCGGCGCCAGCGATTCAATCTTTGACTTTGCCGTCGAAGCCGCCGGCGATTACCCAATCCGTCTCCTCTGGTGGGAAGGAGGAGGTGGAGCCAACGTCGAGTGGTTTGCCGTCAACATAGATACGGGGGAAAAGATCCTCGTCAATCACACGAATCCGAACTCGATCAAGACGTTCCGGACCGGAACGGGGCGGGCGTACGTAAAGTCGTTTCTCCCGGCCGACGGTTACACGGCGGTTCCAAGGACCGGCCCCATCAAAGCTGAGTTGGTGGACGGGACAACGACGGTCGTGGATGGCTCGGTTTCGTTGATCCTGGACGGAGTTGCGGTCGCAGCAACCATTGTGAACGGGGCAACGACCACGGTGACGTACACCCCTTCTCCTGTGTTTGAGTTTTTGTCCAGCCACACAGGAAGCCTGGTCTGGACGGAGAGCACGACACCGCCGACGACCTGGACGAATAATTTCAGCTTCACGGTGATCGGCCTGACTCCGGATGATTTGCCGTCCTACACGCAAGGCACCTTCTGGATCGAGGCGGAAGATTTCGATGGCAATGGCGTGGATACTGCCGCGCGGGCGCTCGCAACCGCGATGCCTTATGGCGGCGATGCCTACAGCACCCTCACGGCCACTGAAGGGATCGATTACAACAACGACGACGGAAACGATTCCGATGTCTATCGAACGGAACTCGATGCTGGTGGTGCGAACGAGGTCAACATTGCTGAAAGCCTGGGCGGTCGGTACGGACAGCGGCGGCCGGGCGGCTTCGACATGACGGCCAACTATCGTATTGGCTGGGTCGGCGGTCCCGACGAATGGAGCAACTACACGCGCACGGTATCGAACGGCCTTTACACAGCCTACGCAGCCCTATCGTTCGACGGAACTGCTGCTGGTCAGTTGCGCGGCGAGTTGCGCGAGGTGACCGCTGGCGTTGGAACCACGAGTCAAACCACGCGGACTCTGGGCACGTTTAATCAGCCCGGCTCCGGTGGTTGGGGTGCGAATGACCTGGTCCCGCTGAAGGCTGCCGATGGGAGTCAAGGTGTCTTCAAGATCACCAAGCATCCTGCTGCGAGCACGTTGCGGTTCTATTCGCAGTCCGGCGATTTCGACTGGTTTGTCCTCGTGCCGGTGACGGGAATCACGCCGAAGGTCATCACCGCAGCGCCCGCAAACAACGCGGCGGTGCGACGGGACGCAACGTTAAGCTTCACGATCGAGGACTTCAGCACGGCGGTGGTGCAAAGCTCGGTTCGATTGATCGTTGACGGGGCGGACGTGACCAGTTCGGCGACGATCACCAAGCCAGCGGACATCACGACGGTAACGTATGATCCGCCGGGATTGATGGGCATAGGGTCTTCACACAGCTACTCGTTGATTTACGCTGATAACGGGGCGCCGGCGGTGACACAGACCAACAGCGCGAACTTTACGGTGCACGTGTATCCGACGCCGGGATCGTTCCTGATCGAGGCGGAAGACTTCAACCACGGCGGAGGGCAGACGACGAACGTGGCGAGCACGATGCCGTATCTGGGCGGGGCGTACACGAATCTGGGAGCGGTATTGGGAGTGGATTACAACGACAACGACGGCAGGGATTCGCAACCGTATCGTGGCAGTATCGGCAACGGGACGGCGGGCCAGAATGTGAACCACGACGCGAACGCGACGGCGGGAACGCTGGATACGGACCGTGGCGAATGGTCGGTCACGGCGAACTACAAGGTCGGTTGGACGGCAGATGGGAACTGGTATAATTACACACGAACCATTCCTGCCAATACGTATCAGGTATGGGCGGCATTGTCGTTCGACGGCACGGCAGCCGGGCAATTGAGCGCGCGGCTGGAGCGTGTGACGAGCGATCCGACACAACCCAATCAAACGGTTGAGGTGCTGGGGTCGTTCAATGCACCGGGTTCAGGCGGATGGGGAGCGAACAACCTGGTGCAGATGAAGGACAGCGGTGGGAGTAATCCGGCCGTGGTTTCGCTGAGCGGAGTGCAGACCCTTCGTTTCAATACGATCAGCGGAGACTATGATTACTTCATGTTGGTGCCCGGAGCGCCGCCGCTGCGGCTGAATCCGCCGACGTTGAGTGGCGGGCAGGTGACGATCTCCTGGACCGGCACCGGAACGCTGCAACAGACGGATTCGTTATCGCCGGCCAACTGGACACCGGCGCCGAGCCAGGCCAACCCGCAGACGGTGACGGCCACCGGCTCGAAGTATTACCGGCTGCAGCAGTAAGCCAGCCAGACGGTTGACTTGAAGAAAGACCGGATGCAAATCCGGTCTTTCCTTTTTTGTCCACGACGCGCACTCGGCGATAGCGAACGTCCTGCCGCGTCGAATTCTCCTATTCCCGGACTCACTCAACGCGAGGCGAACGGATCAGTTCTCACGAGCGGGATGAGCCATTCAAAGCGCTTCCCTTGGCTGGATCGGTGTGGAATCGTTTACGAAAGCCATGTTTCTGAAGAGAATCTGGATTTGGTGCCTGATGGTTCCAGGTTGCGCGACCTCAGGAATCGCCTCCAGCAACCTGGAGTGGGGAGTTCATTCCGGCTATCGCGTCGCTCGACTGACTGTTCCGGCGATCGGAAGGGCCGGCTTTGCTCTGCTGCCTGGCGACACGACCGGGGTGCATTTTACAAATAGGCTGCCCGAAATGCGGAGAATGGCAAACGCCAATCTGATGAATGGTTCCGGAGTCGCTCTCGGCGACTATGATGGGGACGGTCTTTGCGACATTTATCTATGCGATCTCGCGGGGACAAACGCCCTCTACCGGAATCTGGGCGGGTGGCGATTCAAGGATACAACCGCCGAAGCGGGCGTGGCCTGCCCGAATCAGACCTCCACCGGTGCGGTGTTCGCTGACACCAACGGCGACGGATCGCTGGATCTGCTGGTCACTTCGATGGGCGGTCCCAATGCCTGCTTCGTAAACGATGGCCGCGGTCGTTTCACGAACGCGACGGCCGCGGCCGGACTCGTCTCCCGTTTGGGCAGTACGTCGATGGCATTGGGGGATGTGGAAGGTAATGGCACCCTCGATCTTTATGTGGCCAATTACGGAGCCACATCCATTCTGCGCAGCGGCGGCGGACTGAACATCACGACGACCCCGGACGGGAAGACCGTCGTTAGAGGGCGCTATGCCCAACGCATCAAGGTGATCGACGGCATCATGTACGAGCTGGGCGAGCCGGACGCGCTTTACCTCAACGACGGACAGGGGAAGTTCACGGCGGTTTCGTGGATCAACGGCACTTTCGCCGATGAAAGCGGAAGGCCCCTTTCCGAGGCGCCTTGGGACCAGGGACTGTCCGCACTCTTCCGGGATATCAATCTGGACGGTCATCCCGATATTTATGTGTGCAACGATGCCTTCACTCCGGACCGTTGCTGGATCAACGACGGTCGCGGACGGTTCAAAGCTTTGTCCACTCAGGCCTTGCGGCAGACCTCTTACTTTTCCATGGGAGCGGACTTTGCGGACGTTGACCGTGATGGCTACGATGAGTTGTTGGTGGTGGACATGCAGAGCCGGCAGCACGAGTTGCTCCTCACTCAAAAGAGCCAGATGCATCCCCAACCAAAGACGCCGGGCGACCTCACCAGCCGGTTCCAGATGCGACGAAACACTTTCTTTCGCGGCCGGGGTGACGGAACGTTTGCCGAGATCGCCCACTTCGCGGGGGTAAATGCCTCGGAGTGGAGCTGGTGTTGCATTTTTTTGGATGTCGATCTCGACGGCTGGGAGGACATTCTCGTGAGCAACGGTTTTTCGTACAACGTTGACGATCTCGACACGAAAGAGCGGGTCACGGCGATGGGCAAGCTGAGCGTCAATGATTCCCGCCGAACGCTGCTGATGTTTGAGCCCCTGGAGACGCCGAACGTTGCGTTTCACAATCAGCGCGATCTGACATTTCGCGAAACGAGCAAGGAATGGGGTTTCGATTCGACTCAGGTCTCCAACGGCATGGCCTTGGCCGACCTTGACAATGATGGCGACCTTGACCTGGTGGTGAACTGTTTGGAGGGACCCGCACTCGTGTATCGCAACGACTCACCAGCTCCTCGGCTCGGAGTCCGCCTTCGGGGCAAGGCACCCAATACCCGAGGCATTGGAGCCCGGATCAAGGTGTCCGGAGGTCCCGTTGCGCAGAGCCAGGAAGTGATTTGCGGCGGTCGATACGTGTCCGGAGACGATCCCATGCGGGTTTTCGCCACCGGGATTTCAACCAATTTGATCATCGAGGTGGCCTGGCGCAACGGCAAGAGCAGTGTGGTGCGCGACGCGAAACCAAACTGTATTTATGAAATCGACGAGCCTTCCGCGCCGCCGACGGTTTCGAACTCCGAACCTCGAACTTCAAACTCCGAACCGCGGCCTCTTTTTGAAGACGTGAGCCGGTTGCTGTCCCACAAACATTACGAGGAATTGTTTGATGACTTTGCCCGTCAACCGCTTCTTCCCGTTCGACTGAGCCAGCTCGGCCCGGGTGTGGCCTGGTTCGATCTCAACCGCGACGGGCGGGACGAGTTGATTATTGGCAGCGGCAAAGGCGGAAGGCTGGCCGTTTTTCGGAATGACCCACAAGCCGGTTTGATACCGCTCGAGGGAACCGATCCGGCCTTGATGACAAAGCGAGATCAGACGGCGGTGCTCGTGTGGGTGCCGACCGCTGGGAAATCCGAAATTCTGGTGGGAATGTCGAATTACGAGGATGGCCAGGCCGAGGGACCCTCGGTGTCGCGAATCGTATTTGCGGATGGCAAAATGGACGCGTTGACAGGTCTGCCGGGGCAGCAGGCGAGCGTAGGCGCTCTGTGCCTCGCAGATATCGATGGCGATGGTGATCTTGACCTCTTCGCCGGCAGCAGGGTGATGCCCGGCAGATATCCCGAGCCGGTTTCCCCGCGGATGTTTCGCAACAATCGCGGCGAGCTGCAACTGGACTCGGCAAATAGCGACGCGTTGAAGGACATCGGCCTTGTGACGGGCGCCTGCTTCACGGATCTCAACGAGGATGGTTGGCCGGACCTCGTCCTGGCCTGCGAGTGGGGATCGGTGCACATTTTCCGCAACGAACAAGGCAAGTTTGCCCGGTGGGATGCTCCCGTCACCATCAACCATCAACCATCAACCATCAACCAACTCACTGGCTGGTGGAACGGAGTCGCGGCCGGCGACATCGACGGCGATGGTCGAATGGACCTCATTGTTGGCAACTGGGGCTCGAACAGTGAATATCACGCGAGCAGGGAGCATCCGGTTCGTATTTTCTATGGCGACTTCGGCGGCAACGGAACCGTGGACCTGTTCGAGGGTTATGACGTTCCGTTCCTGGGCAGCGCGCCTCGGCGAGACCTGGTAGCCGTTTCAAAGGCATGGCCGTTCGTGCGGGAGAAGTTCCCGACGCACCGTGCTTATGCGAATGCGACAGTCTCCAATGTGCTCGCCAGCGCCATCCCGCGGATGAAGGAGCTTCGCGCGAACACGCTTCTCTCGTCCGTCTTTTTCAATCGCGGAGACCGCTTCGAAGCCGTGCCGTTGCCTCGCGAGGCGCAGTGGGCTCCCGTATTTTCCGCGGCCGTGGCTGACATGGAGGGCGATGGCGATGAAGACGTCTTTTTGAGCCAGAATTTCTTTGGCATGCACGAGGATGCCTCGCGGCAGGACGCCGGGCGCGGGCTTTGGTTGCGTGGGGATGGCAAGGGAGCCCTCGTCCCCGTGCCGGGTCAGGAATCCGGGGTCAAGGTTTATGGCGAGCAGCGTGGCACTGCGTTGAGTGACTACGACGAGGACGGGCGAATCGATTTGGTGGTCACTCAAAACGGAGCCGAAACCAAATTGTATCGGAACAGGGGCGCCGTCCCCGGGTTGCGCGTCAGGCTCGTGGGGACCGAAGGCAACCCCACGGCAGTCGGCGCGAGCATGCGATTGCGGTTTGGAGAGAAAACCGGCCCGGCGAGAGAAGTCCGCGCGGGCGGCGGCTACTGGTCACAGGACAGCCCGACGCAGGTGATGGGAACGCCGATGCCGCCGACCGAAATCCTGGTTCGCTGGCCGGCAGGGGCGACGACCTCGACTCCGGTTCCGGCCGGCGCGAAGGAAATCTCGCTTAACGTGAAAAATGAGTTGAGAGTACTGCGTTGACATAGTGTCCGACCATGAGCGCCCGACGCATCAAACCACAGCCAACGCGATCGAAGCGGGGACAGGTATTCCTTCGTCGGGAAGGGGCAAGAATCGTCAGCGGCGTCTGTTTGATGGTTGGGTGCGCAGCGCCGATGCATTGCGTTGCCCTCCGCCTTGAGCCCGATGGGTTCCATGTCCATCCGGGAGAAAATATTCAGGACGCTTTGCAGGCGGCGTCCCGTCATCCAGTCAACAAGGTCGTGAAGGTGCACGCCGGTGTGTATCGTCCCGACAACAAAAGGCAGGCACTCATCTGGTTCAATCGACGGCATGACGGCATCCGTCTCGAAGCCGTGGGCGACGTGACGCTAACAGCGGCGAACCTTGAGATAGCGGACAAGAGCAGCCCCGGCTTTCCCGCGGTGGTCAATCACGTCGTTTATTTTGGGCATGGCATTTCGTCCAACACGGTCATCAGAGGATTTCGCATTACCGGCGCAAATGGGTTTTCCACGCAGCGATTGACGAAACAGGTCGAACCGGACACGACCGTTCCCAAGAACCTCTTCTTCTTCACCGATGGTGGAGCGATCAAGATTTTTGGGCGCTCGTACCCAACGATTCGCGAGGTGGAGATCGTTGGCAACTACACGAGCCCGTGTGGTGCGGGCATTTCCGTCCAGCACGAAGGCCACAACGAAGGCTCTGTGCTGATTCAGGACTGCGTTTTCCGAGACAACCGGACGCAAGTGACCGGCGCCGCGCTCGATCTGCTCGCGGGCAGTTCGGCGCGCATTGTGAACTGCCTTTTTTTGGAGAACATCTCGAACACGGGAATTGACATTGTCGCGAAACGATCGGGCGAAGCGCCCTTCACGAACTCTGGCGCGATGACGATCTTTCAGCAGTCCCGCGCCTGGGTTGAGAACTGCACGTTTACCGGGAACCGCAATGGCGTGGACGACATGGGTGGACGGAGTGTTTATCGGAACTGCATCTTTTTCCGAAACGCTCTTGAAGGCGGTCTGCCGGGCGGCAAACGATACGAACTCGATCTTCAGAAGGGAGGGAGTGTTTCCCGCTGCTTTATCAACGGCCCGCTGATTGATCCCCTCAAGGTGATCTCTGCAACCGACAACGTGCTGGATGCCCCGGATCCCGCATTCAACCGTGAACTTGTGTCGGAATCCGCCGAATACAGGGAGGCAGGTTACCGCCGGCGTCCGCTGTCCGGATTGCCTGAGCCGTCGTCTCCCAGGTAGGCGAGACGTTGATCGCTGTCGTTGTAGAGTGGCAAAGCTTGGTTTCGATCGCTCAGCAGCGAGGGCAGGCGGCTGGACCGGACTAATTGCGCTTTTCAAGCTGGCCCCTGGCTTTCAGTGTCTCCGCCAGTCCGTTGCGAGCGACCGTGTCGTCGGGATTCAGGGCCAGCGCGCTTTCGAAGTGCGATTGAGCGGAGCCGAGTTCGCCTTGCTGAAGAAAAATGAAACCGAGGTTGCCGTGTGCCTTGGAATCGTCCGGGTCGAGCCGCAGTGCGGTTTCAAATTCCGCCCTCGCTTCGGCGAGACGGTTTTGCTGCCGGAAGAGCAGCCCCAGACGATAGTGGGCCAGTCCGAAGTCGGGACTGGCTTGGAGGGCCGCGCGAAAGTGCCGTTCGGCTTCCGCCAGCCTGCCCCGACTGAGCAAGTCGAGTCCCAAGTCGGCGTGAGCCTTGGCGTCGCTTGGGTTCCTGAGGAGCAAGAATTCCGAATGCTCCCGGAAAAGACGCGTCAGCTTCGCCTGATAATCGCTGGTCAGCCGGTCGAGATCACCTTCGTTGTGCGGCAAAAGCTGAAACCACAACTCAGCCATTTCGTCGCTGGACTGCGAGCCATAATTGACGGTTTTGGGCGGATGGTTGGGGTTGCGGACGTTGTTGGTGGAGTTGTCGTAAGTAAAGCGCATCGCCAGGATCGTCCCCTTTGGCAGGAAAACAGGCTGTGCGTAACGGTAGTCCCCCTGCCAGTTAAAGTCCCACTGCCTTATGAACAGCAACGATTGCTTCGTGCCGTTGGGCAGCGTGGCCCAGCCGTGCATTTCCTTGGCCAGATAATGCGCGTGCGGCAACACCGCCAGGACGCTTACATCCGCGGGCAGTTGATAGCTGTCTTGCACGACGTAGTTCTGAGCGCCGGCAGGGATATCCATGGTGTACGAAGTGAGAGCCATTTTGAAACAGGTGTTCGTTGGCGGCCGATCCGTAAAGAAGAGACCAATACTTGACTGGATCTGTTCCGGTTTGCCGCTCGGGTTGAGGTGCATTTCGACGACCAGGTCGTCCTTCGGGTTAAGCCGCCAGGCCAAGCCATCAGGCAGGAAGGTCGGCAAGCGTCCCGGCTGCCAACCAAGAAAATGACCGTCCGGCATTTTGGCCGGCGAATTCATTCCGGCAAAGCCGGGTTCCACGTCCTCCGCGTCAAGCCGTCGCGACTGCGCGGTCGGATCCACTTTGATGAATGCGTGATGGACGACCCTGGGGTTGCCCGAACGAAGCTCAACGCCTTTGACGTAGCGTGTTGCGACTAAAGGTACCCGGATGACGAAGTTGCGATAAACGTCGCGGCCCTCGGCCTTCAGCAGGTACGGCTCCGGCATCGTTACCACCAGGTCCGGCTCCCCGAGTTGCCAGTCGCTACTCCAAGCGGGCAGCGCGGGCAGGTCCGCCGGCGTCCCTTCAATCGCGCCTTCGGCCAACCACTGCTGAATCATATCGATCTCTGCCGTGGCCAATCGACGCTCGCCCACGAACGTCGCGTAGCCGCCCTCTGGCAGCCACGGCGGCATGTAACCCTGGGCGGTTGCCTTCGCGATATCGTCAGCGCGTTTCTTCGCGTCCGCATAGTTCAGCAACGAAAACGGTGCCGACTGACCCGGCCGATGACATCCGGAGCAATGCTGGAATAGAATCGGCGCGATATCCCTGTTGAAGGTCACTTGACCTCGAGATCGTTGCGCATGGTTGCCCGGCACGGCTGATTTCCGTCCATAAAGCCAAGCCAAGCCACCGAGGCTCGCGCCAATGCCCACGATCAAAACGCCAAGCATCGCGGCCTGGCGGATTTGACGCGGCAGGTCCCGTGCTCCACCAGCCTTCGAGCCCGGCGCCTTTCTCTTCGAGCTTTCTTTCAAATCCTTACGCGCAGGAAATCGCCCAACTTGCGGCCGGCGCAGCCACAACCTTGAAGTGTTCGTTCCTGAAAATCCGATGGCAATGTAGGAGAAGGAACGACGCGGATGCCGTACTTTGCCGTCAAGGCATCCGCTGTCATTTCAGGGACATGAACCAGGAAACGTACGGCAAGGCTATGCGGAAACCCGTCGAAACAGTCTTATGCAATAGCCCATTCCTCTCAGTTCGGCTTTTCGCTGATTGTCACCGACCCGTTCACAATGATGTTTTCAGTTTGAATTTGCTTTGCTCCCGAGGGCCAAATCACTTCGATCGTATCGGCCTTTTCCGCCTCGGCCAGCCCGAAGTAGAGCGGGATCGAGCTTTGAGCGAGATAGCCCGATTTCCCGTCGTGGTAACGCGTGAAGGTCTTCGAACCGGCTCGAACCTTGACCGTCGCTCCCAGGCCGTCCCGATTTGACGCGGTGCCCATCAACTTGATCTTCAGAAAGTGGACTGGCTTCCTTTCGGACAGATTGCTGACCAGAACGAGCGGCCGGTCGATCATTTCGTTGGTGATGATGTCGAGGTCGCCGTCCTCGTCAAAATCGAGCATCGCCGAGGACCGGCTGCTCAAGGAGCCGAGAACCGAAACGGTCCCCCGCTTGTGGTAGCAGAGCGGATTACCCTTGTCCGCTCCGGAGCAGTCCAGTTCGAAGTATTCCGTCTCGATGCGCCCGTCCTTTCTAGGCTCGATCCCAAGGATGAATTCGCTGTCGAAGAATCGTCGTCCGCCGTCATTCAACAGGACTGAGTTGATGCCATAGCGAAATGGATGACCCATGCCGGCGGTGACGAAGACATCGTCGTAGCCGTCCGCGTTCAGGTCACCGACGCTGACGCCCCACGGCCAGTAGGTTTCGGCTCCGATCTTGTCGGAGATTTCTGCAAAACGTCCGTTTCCTTCGTTTCGGTAGAACGCGTTGCCGAAGATGTTGTTCGATGCTCCCTGAAGGAACGCGTCGGTCCATTCCACTGAACACCAGGTCTCGCTCTTTTGCTTTTCGAACGCAGGAACGTACCTGGCCTTGCCGTCCTTTGTTTGCCCCTCCGTCATATCCGAATGCATGTCGGTCACGAAAAGATCCATTCGGCCGTCGAGATCGAAATCGAAGAACTTCACGCCCATCGCTCCCCAAGGTGTTTTCGGAAAGTACGCTGCGGTCTTCTCAACAAACCGTTTGCCTTTGTCATTCTCGTAGTAACGGTCGTCGCCCTGCATGGTGACCACGTACAAATCCGGGTAGCCGTCTTCGTTCACATCGCATGCGGTCGCGTCGCCGCTCCAGCCGCGATGTTCGAGGCCCGTTTCCTTGGACGCGTCCTTGAACCGCCCGCCGCCAAGATTGCGATAGAGGATGCTCTGCTCGCTGCGTTCGGGCCGCAGATGACTCTTGAACGCATCTTCGTAAGCGAGAAAAAAGCCGCCCGCGCCCTTTTCTTCGGAGGTGTACACTCCCACGTTCGTTACAAAAAGATCCAACAGTCCGTCCTTGTCGTAGTCGAAGAACACGGCGCCGGACGAATGCCCCTTGTAATCCAGACCTGACTTCGCCGAGACATCCTCGAACCGGCCGCCGCCGAGATTGCGGAACAAGGCGTTGCCCATTTTCACGGTCGTCACGAACAAGTCCGTTTTGCCATCGTTGTCAATATCCGCGAATGACGCGGCAACACCGATCCGGCCTTCCAGCCCGACGCCGGCGAGCGGAGTGATGTCTTCGAATCTCCCTTTGCCCAGATTTCGCCAGAGCTGGCTGCCGGCCAGTTGTCCGACGAAATAAAGATCGAGCAGACCATCGCCGTCCACATCGGCCACGACGATGCCCGTGCCGTGATCGTAGTGGGCCGGCTTCCAGTTCTTCGCGGCATCTTCCACGGGGCGGTTTCGAAACGCGATCGCGCTGGCCTCAACACGGTCCGAGAACTGGAAGTTGTGGAAGGCGCCGAGGTCCTTTGTGGCGTCGATCTGTTTTCGTTTGTTGGCCTCTAACGCGCGCAACGTCCGGGCGTTGAGCTTGTAGGGATCAAGGATAGTCCGGTTGGTCGGCGACGTGGCGGACAGGCACGTGAGAGGGAGTCCGATCGCCAGCAGGCAAAGGAACCAGGCATTGGCAGAGAGAGATTTCAATTCAGTGCGAGATATGAATCGTTCCTCGAATCAAACCGACTGGCCATTTGAGCCGCAGGCTAAGGAATTCTGCGGCCGGATGCAACAAGGTCCTTCATGGAGGAGCAACCTGGGGACGCGCCGCCGCCCGCATCTGCTGGGCGCGGACCAGACCCCGCTGGGCAGGTTCGAAATCGGGTTGGAAACGAAGCAGAGTGGAAAACTCCCGAATCGCCGCCTCGACGCGGTTCTCGGAAAGGTAGGCGTTGCCCAGATTGTAACGCGCCTCGGCGTAGTCGGGCTGGAGGCCGACCGCCCGATCGAAGTGAATGATGGCCAGGGCGGTCTTTCCCTGGCGTGCCAGCGCCGTGCCGAGGTTGTTGTGCGCGGAAGCGCTTTCCGGCGTCACGGCCAGGGCCGCTTTGAAATGCTCTATCCCCTCCGAAAGACGGCCTTGGGAGACCAGTAAGTTGCCCAGATTATTGTGGGCTTCGCTGTAGTCAGGGTAAATGCGAAGCGCTTCCTCGTAATGTTTCCTGGCCTCATCGAATTTGCCTTTTTTCGCCAGAGCCAGAGCCAGGTTATAGTGCGCGTCCTCGTCGTCCGGCGTAATCTGCACCGCTGCCGCATAGAGGGCGACCGCCTCGTCGATCTTCCCTCTGCGCAACATCTCGGTTCCCTGGTTCAGATATTCCGTGGCTTTGTCGGTGTCAACGAACTCCGCTTCAGCGCCGACTCCCTGTGGCTTGGGTGGAGTCGCGGTGCCGGAAGCGTTCGTGGAAATGCCTTCGCGCCCGCCTCCGGCTGCGCCCGGTTTGATCGCCGCCGGGTTGGACGCCGCGAACTTGAAGATCATCAGTGATCCGCCCGCCGCCAGAACGGCGATTATGAGCCACGCACTCCAGGAAGGAATTCGGGAGCGTGATCTCCCGCGGCCCGCGGTGGTGCGCTTTTTGTTCTGCTTCACAAGTCGCATTCATCTTACTGAACACGGCAGGGCTTTCAATTGCCAAGGTTCCATCCGATCGTGTCCGGTTCAGTCATGCGCCGCGGCGCCGTTGGCTTCGTCGAGGTAGATGACGCCGTTCAGCTCGGTGCGTTTCAAGTACTGCCGCCAAACCAGGTTGTCCTGCCGGTGGGCGGCTTCGATACGCGTGGTTTTCGGCGTGCCGACCGAAGGTGCGTCGATCGTTAGTGCTTCACTCAGTACTCGTCCATCCATCGGCTTCGGCGGTTTGATCCCGAGTATCCAAAGAATCGTCGGCGCTACATCGAAGTTTCCGGAGGGCAGCGAATTGACAAAACCGCGTCGGAAATCCGGACCCGCGGCGACGAGGGTATTCCGCACGTCGAATGGGCTGAGTGTGCCGTGCGTTCCGTAGCGTCGCCCCGCAGCGATCGCCTCTTTGCGGGCTTCAATTACCGCCGTATCGATCTCCACGCCGGCCGCGCCCTCGATGCCGCCGGGATTTCGTGCGCTCGTCCATCTCATGGAAAAAACGACGTCGGGTGGTTCCGGCGAATCGATCCGCGCTTCTTTGAGTGTGAACGTTCCATTGAAGGGTTTGCGCGTAAACAGAACGCCGGCGTAATCCTGGCGTTGGAGGAAGTGAATCAGCCGTTCGACTGTTTTCGTGTCGTGGCCGATTACGTAGAAAAGGACGGAACTCCCGCCGATGACGAGGATGTCACCCGGCGCCGGTTGGCCTTTGAACTGGCGGGCCGCCTTGAACCCATTCGTGTTCAGAATGGCGACGAGATCGACGCCGCGTTCGACCGTGGAAAAGCCGTGATCGGACACAATGAAGACGTCGGTTTCGTCGTACACCCCTTTCTCTTTCAACTTGTCCAGGACCAGGGCGACATTGCGGTCGGAACTTCGGATGGCGGCGAGGGACTGTTCGGTTCCGGGGCTGGTGCCATGTTGCGAGTAGTCCGGTTCAGCCAGCCATAGCAAAGAGAATGGTGGCACACCGTCTTTCCACAACTGTTCGACAAGTGCGCGCGTGGTCCAAAGATCGCGGTCGATTTTGTTCGTGCCTGCTTCTGGAAACGGACCGAGCGCGTTGGTGAGCGTGGCGTGCAGCCAGGAGGGCAAGGTGCGCCCTTCGTACAGGTTGACTCCCGTCGAATCATCCGCGCGCACCGCGCGATCGTGGAGAAGGGCTACCGGCTTGGTGCCGGCGATCGCCGATTTGCGTCCATTCGCTCGGAGAATCTCCGCCAGCGTCGGC
>JGI10216J12902_103580294_pt1 | contig 27908 bp, 14 predicted proteins | sample KanNatreferecore_FD_12902 | JGI IMG/M metagenome (IMG submission 12902)
CCGTTCAATCCATAGAGCCATCCGTCCGGTCCCCACGTCAGCGAATTCGGCAACTCGTGCGTATCGGTGCGGCCAAAACCCGTGAGCACCACTTCGCGGCTGATCTCCTTGCCGTCTTTCTCGCGCACGAAAAGAAGGTCCGGCGCGTTGAGCACCCACACGCCGCCGTAGCCCATCGCCACGCCGGTGGGAATGTTCAGGCCTTCGGCAAACACAGTAACTTTGTCAGCACGCCCATCGGCATCCGTGTCTTCGAGAACTTTCACTCGATCGCGTCCGACACCCGCCGGCTTGCGCGGATACTCGATACTTTCGGTAATCCAGATTCGTCCTCGATCATCGAAACTCAGCGCGATGGGATTCACAATGTCCGGTTCACTGGCGACGAGTTCGACCGTGAAGCCCTCGGGCACGGTCATTTTGCGGACGGCTTCCTGTGGCGAGTAAGGCTGGTTCGGCGGTTCGCTCTGACGCCACGGAATGACATTGTCAGCCTCGGCGCCGGAAACGGCGAATGCCATCCATATTGATAGCGAAGAAACGATCCAATGTTTCATGACAAACGCTCTCGAATGGTCTCGCGCCTCAGCTCACGGTCGCAAGTTCAAACAAGTATTCCGCGAACGAGAGCACCGCGCCGTCCAGACCCTGGATTTTCGGATTCGAAGATTCGATGACGTAGTATTCATCCGGCGCGTGCGCACCGCCACCGTGACCAAGACCGAAATGACCGGCAGGCAAACGAAGCGGTTCGCCGGTAAACACGTAGCCAGGCCACGAGCCTGCGCTGCGCGGCCACATCACGGGATCAAGTCCGGCGCGGCGATACACTGAAGTCTGCGCGCGGATGAATGCCGAGTCTGCTGACGTGTTCGTCGGGTCGTAACCGCCGGTCATGCGCACTTCGATGTCGCCGTAGCCACGTTCGGCCAGATGAGCTTTTAATGCCGCGAGCGCCTCGGCGGCCTTCATGTCGGGCACGAGACGCAAGTCGATTTTCGCAACAGCCTTGTGCGGCAGAATCGTTTTGCCGCCCGGCCCAGTGTAGCCGCCGACCAAACCTTCGATGTTCACAGTGGGTCGCGAGACCAGCCGCTCGAGTGCGTCTTGCCATTTCAAATCATGAACCCAACGCTCCACACCCAACAGTTTCTTCGCTTGCGCTTCGTCCATGCGCCGCGCGCCTTCGGCGACCATTGCTTTCTCCGTCGCGCTCAACGGGCGCGCCTTATCCGCAAAGCCATCGATAGCGGGATCGTTTCCGTCGGGGGAGACCAACGTGTTCAGCGCCTGAACCAGATGCCATGCCGGGCTGTCCAGTCTCGCCTTGTTCGATGAGTGAACGTCTTTCCGCGGACCGCGTCCCCAAAGCCCGCCGCTCGAAGTCATTTCAAGTTCGACAATCCCTTTCGCGCCCAGACTGATCGTGACGACGCCATCAAGACCTTGCGCCGCTGAAGGCATAAAAATTCCCGTGCATTTGGACAGCGCGGTTTGAACTTCTGGCCGGCGCACGATCTGCGGAAAATGCGGCGAGCCGATTTCTTCTTCGCCCTCGGCAACCAACACGAGATTCACGGGAATCTTTTGACCCGCGCCGCGAATGGCGTGGAGTGCCGAGAGCACCGCCATCTGCGGCCCTTTCTGGTTCACGGCGGCCCGGCCTATCATGACTTTTCCAAGCCCTGGCTTGTCCACGAGCGCCGCGTCCCACGGCGGCGACGACCACTCGGCTGGGTCCACTTGCTTCACGTCGTACATGAAGTAGATGCCGACCGTGCGCGCCGCGCCGGCATCGAGCGTGGCAAGAATTCCAGGCTGGCCATCCGTCGGTACGCGCGTGGCGCGATCAAAGCCGGCTTCGCGCAACATGCGGATCGTCAAATCGCAGCCTTCAGAGACGCCGCGATTCTCCGCCGCGATGGAGGGCTGGCGAATCCATTCCTGAAGCCGTCGCACATTTTCGTCGTGACGCTTTGCAATCTCCTTTCGGATGTCATCCAGGTTGTTCTGCGCTGAGAACGTTTGATGAGGCCAGGCCGCGAGAGTTGCCGCACCGGCCGCAGCGCCTTTGAGGAATGTTCGCCGCTTCATGCACTGGTTATGGCGATTCAAAACGCAACGTGGCAACGCTAAATCTTTGAACGTTGAACCGACCCTTTCGGTTCAGCGCGAATAATCATTTGCGGCACGCCCGCGCATGGGCTAACCATTCAGCCCCGCGGACGGAAGGGTGGCTGAGTGGTTGAAGGCACCTGACTCGAAATCAGGCGATGTCGTAAGGCATCCGTGGGTTCAAATCCCACCCCTTCCGCCAATCGAAGCCTTGAGATGGAGTGCGCCCCCGTCCTCCGGTCGCGCCGCGTTCAGGAGAGGATTTCTTTGATCGCTTCGCCGTGATCGACGTCGAGGCGCTTGCGGCCCGGCACTTCGAGTTTGCGCGAGTCGAGACCGAGACAGTGCATTACCGTCGAGTGGATGTCGGTGACGTAACGGCGATCCTCAGCGGAGTGGAAACCAATCTCGTCGGTCGCGCCGTAAGTCATGCCCCCTTTGATTCCTGCGCCCGCGAGCCACGCGCAGAAGGCTTGCGGATGATGATCGCGGCCCGTGCCTTCCGCGCCGGGCGAACGGCCGAACTCAGTGCCGAAGACAACCAAGGTGTCCTTCAACATGCCGCGTTGTTTGAGATCTTTGAGGAGGCCCGCAATCGGCTGGTCCACCTGCGCGGCCAGTTTCGTGTGATTGTTTTTGATGTCTCCGTGCGCGTCCCATTCGCCGCCGCCACCGCCGCCATGAAAGAGTTGGACGAAACGCACGCCGCGCTCGACGAGTCGCCGCGCCGCGAGGCATTGCTCGCCGAAGCTTTTGCAGTGCGGTTGATCAATGCCATAGAGCTTGCGCGTGGCCTCGCTCTCCTTTTCGAGTTGGAGCGTTTCGGGAATCGAGCGCTGCATCTGGAACGCGAGTTCATACGATTTGATGCGCGCGCGGAGATTTTTGTCGTCGGGATAATCGATGCCGGCGAGATGGTTCAATTTCCCGAGCAAGCTGAGGTTCTCCGCCTGTTCTTCCTGCGTCACGCCGTCTGGTGGCTTGATGAACGCGAGCGGTTTCTTCGCATCGACGTTCAGGCGTACGCCGCCGTACTCCGGCCCGAGATAGGCCGCGCCGTGTGTGAACGCGCCGCCACAGCAGTCGCCAGTTGGAACGCCGAGTACGACATACTCGGGAAGATTTTCATTCATCGTGCCGAGTCCGTACGAAATCCACGAGCCGATGGTGGGGTGCTCCAGTTCGCGCGGATGCCGCCCCGTCTGCCACGTGAGTTGCGCGCCGTGATCGTTGTGAATCGTCCAAAGCGAACGCACCACCGCCAGGTCGTCCGCGCACTCGCCGATGTTTTTGAACCAGTCGCCCACGACCAGTCCGCTCTCGCCGTATTTTTTGTAGCCAGTCTGGAGCGGGAAAATGACTTTGCGGTTCCCGTGAGACGGGTTCGCGTCAACAACGTCTTTGCCCTCGGTCTTCAGCACATCTTTGTAAGGTGTGTCTGCGATCGACTTGCCGGCGTATTTGTTCAACTCCGGCTTTACGTCGAAGCTTTCGACGTGACTCACGCCGCCGCAAAGAAAAATCCAGATGACGGATTTCGCGCGCGGTGTGAAATGCGGTTTGCCGTCCGGCGCCTGCCATGCTGACTCATTGGCGCGCGCCACGCCGTCCTTGAATAACATGGCGCCGAGCGCCAGGCCGGTGAATCCCATGCCGGTATCAGCGAGAAACGAGCGGCGCGTCACGCCGGGGCAGTTCGGGTGTCTGGAATGGTTTCGCACGATTAAGACTCCGGCGTATTGACGCAGCGGACGGCCTGGACATTCGCAAGGAATGCTTTGCAGTGCACGAGCGGGACAATCCACGCGCCCTACGGCGAAATGACTCGATAAAACCGCTGCGCGTTGCTCACGCTGCCTGAATCCAGAATATTCGTGTTTGCGTTGAAGAGCGTGAATCCGCGGAGGGTCGTCCACTGTAGAGGCAACAATGTGTCGGCGACCTGAAGTTCGTAGAAGGTTCCGACTTGTCCCGTGACTGTGATGTCGAATCCACTCGCGGTCACTCGGCCCGCCAGCCAAGGGGGCGGAGCCATCGATCCGGATTGCAGAATCGTCCCGCGATTGCCCATTACGACAAACTGATCGTTCATGAAAACGACACCGTGAAGATTTTCGACCGTGGGCGCGGAGCGTCGCGTCCAATCGAGCGCATTTGAAGACGTAAGCACGGCGCCTGCATTTCCAACGAGCACCCATGTGCCAGCGGCGTACGTCGCGGCGCGCAGATTCACCGGGAAGTTCGGATAGAAAGGCAGAGCTGTGAGTCGCAACTCCCAGTCGGAAGCGTTGCTTGACACCAGGAAATTATCGTCGTTGGCCGTGGCGATGAAAGTGTTGTTGGCGTAATTCACCGAGCGCAGGTTCTTGCCAATGAATTGCGGGCGGCGTGTCCAGGTGATGCCATCCGATGAAACGAGCATGGTCCCGTTCGGCGGAAGATTGTCGCCTACGACGACGTAAAGCCCGTCGGCATAAACAACGTCGTTGAGATCGTTGCACGTAGTGGATGTCCGCGGTGTCCATGTCACACCATCGATCGATGTGAAAATCGCTCCTTGCGTTCCCACAGCGACCCATCCTTGCGGGCCGTGCCGCACGTTCTTCAGCGATGAAGTGCCGCCACTGTGGCGGGTCTGCCACTGCACGGCATTGGACGAGGTGATGATGATTTCAGGCTCGCCCACGGCGACGAAAAGTCCATTCGTGTAACTGACGCCGTGAAGGTCATTTGTCACGCCGGTGTTCTGCTGGACGTATTGCGCGCCATTACTCGACGTCATGATTGTTCCTCCTTTGCCGGCCACGACGACGAGTCCGCCGCCCTGCGTCATGCCGTCGAGATCGCGCGTGCTGCCGCGGTTGCGTCTGGTCCAGGTCGTTCCATTGGGCGAAGTGAGCGTGGTGCCGTTCTCGCCGACGGCGACAAACAGGTTATCAAGAAAGCGCACGCTTTCGAGGCGGTCCGGTGTTCCAGAAGTCTCCTTGCTCCAACTGATGCCATTCGCGGAACTCAAAATTCTCCCGCGCGATCCAACCACGACAAACCTTCCCGCACCGTAAGTGACGCCGAGCAGACGGCTGCCCACTGTCGAGTCGCGCGCGGTCCAGCTTGTGCCGTTCGGCGAGGTGTAGATTGCGCCGTCATCGCCCACGGCCACGAATTGGCCATTGCCGAACGTGACGCTCTCGAGCTCATCCGGCGGAGCGGCGTTTACGGGTGACCAACTGGTCCCGGTAGTGGAAACCCAGATTCCCGGACCGAATCTGCCGTCGCCGACGATCACGAATGTGCCATTGCCAAACGCGACGTGCCGATACTCGCGGTTGCCGCCGACCGGCGCGGTTGCATCGCCCCAGAACGTGCCGCCGGCGGAAATCACAATGTTGTTGCCACCGACGGCAACAAAGCGGCCATTGCCGAAGACGACGTTCTGAAGGGAAAGATCGAATCGCGCTGCCCGCAACGTCCAGTTCTGTCCGTCGATTGACCTGAAGATATTTCCGCCGCCCACCGCCACGAAGGCGCCGTTCCCGAATGCGACGCCGGTCAGAGACGCTTCTCCATAAGTCTGCGACGCGCTCCAATCCGTACCATTGGTAGAGGAGACGATGGCGCCGCGGTTCCCCACTGCGACAAATACACCATTGCCGTGCGTGGCGTCGAACAGGTTTTCGTTCTGGGGCAGGGGATTGCGTTGCGTCCATCGATCGAGCGGATCGGCTGGGATCACGGTGACGTTCGCCACGCGCGCCGTCGCCATTCCGAATGCGTTGCTGACAACGAAGGAATAAATCCCGGAGTCAGCCAGTGAAATCCGATTGATGATGACGTTCGGCCCGACAGTGGGATCGGCGGCCAGCGGCAATCGAAAGGGGGCGTTGTTCTTGAAAACGTGCAGTTCGGCCTGGGCCAGCCCATACGTGTAGAACAAATAGTCATAAGGTTGCAGGAGAGCGAAGCGCGAATCTTCGCGAACAGAATAGTTCTGTGTGGATGTGTAATAAGTCGGCGCTTGCGCAGAAACCCTGAGGGTTATTGGCGCGCTGGTGGCCCTTCCAAACGCGTTGCTGACGAAGAGCGTGTAGGGGCCTTCCATGGCCGGCGTCACGTTGAACAGCCACAGATAGTTGGTTGTGGCGCCCGGCAAATCCACGCCATTGAACCGCCACTGAAAGGAAGGCGTAGGCCATCCGGAAACGGAGGCTCCGAATGAAGTGTCGTTTCCCACGGGAACGTAACTTGTGTACGGCTCGGTCGGATAACCCACCGAGGCCGGGGCATTCGCCGGCTCCAGCACGGTCAATTGGGCGGTCACACTCGTCTCCGTCTGGCCCAGGGCATTGCTCGCAATGATGGTGTATTGCCCGGCGTCGTTGGTCGTGACGAACTGGAACGTGATGTATTCGTTCGTGGCGCCGGGCATGTTTACGCCGTTGCGCCGCCATTGATAGAATACAGGCGGTGGCAAACAAGAGCCGCTTGCCGAGAAAGACAGGTAACTATATCCGACGGTCACAATCTGGTTTGTCGGCGTAATCTGGATGACCGGCGGCACGGGCGGGACCAGCACTTCCACGATGTCGCTGCCGAAGGCAAAGAACTTTCCATTGCCGTAGGCCAGCGCGTTGACCACGTCGATGACCGGCGCGTTTGTGATGTGCCAGTAATAATTATGGATACCCCGGCTCGCGATTTGGAAACCTCCGTAGGTGCCGGCCGGGTTGTCAGCGGCGAGCACGAACGTGCAGTCGCCGGCCGCCGCCGCTTTCCAGTTCTGGTTCGCATAGCTGGCGTAGCGCCAGTTGACTCCGTCGGGAGACAGGAGCAAGTAATCGTAGTAACCATCATCGTCGTCATCCGCGAAGTAAGCGTTTTGAATCACGCCAAACACACCGTTGCCGTGCATCATGGGACCGTAGCTGACCGACGTGGGCGACGTACCGGCCGCGCCCTGTTCCTTCCACGTGATTCCGTCCGTCGATGTGAGGAATTGCTTTGCGCCGCCCGCCACGCCTCCGGCCGCAAGGAACTTGCCCGCGCCAAACGCCAGCGCCCCCAATGGCAATCCGTCTGGAGCGTGATTAGGTCCAGGAGCGTCCACGTTGATGGTTGTCCAATCGATGGCGTTCGACGACACCAGCATGATCCATTTTCCGACGCCGCCTTTTCCCGCGACGACAAATCGTCCATTGCCATAAGCGATTTGCGGCGTCCGTTGAACGGCGGTGATGCTTCGAACTGTCCACGCCACACCGTCCGGAGAACTGAGCAAGGTGCCATTTTCTCCCGCCGCGACGAAAAGTCCGCCGCCGAACGCCACAGCTTCGAGACGGTTCGTGGTGCCGGAGACTCGTTGCACCCAGGGTCCGCCGCTGACCGAACTGAAGACCGCGCCAGTGGAACCCACACCCACGAATGTGCCGGCGCCAAACGTCGCGGCGTAGAGCGTGACGTTCGTAGGCAATACTGCCGACGACCCACTCCATGCGCACACGCTGAACAATGCAAAGAGCGCTGCACAGTGCCACAAGGAACGGACGCGCAAAGCGAGGCGCCACGGCCATTTTCGTCGCTCGCGTTCGATCTTCTCGCGATTTGTCTTCATCGGTTTTGAATAGCTTGCCTTCATCGTCTTCTGTTCAGGGGCGTTCACTGCTTACTTAGGACAAAACTGCATTTCGTGGCGGGAAGTTTTCATCGGTCGGGCGTGCTGGCGCGACGCAACGGTTCATCCAGCCGGCGAATCCAATTCGCGGAGCGCAACGTGCGCGGGACTTCGGCAAGGTTCACGGACGGATCGATCAACAATTGTGATGCGCGGCCATTCACCGAAGCACGAACGAACGCGCGGACTTCCACACGCTCGATGCCCTGGCCTCGCGCCTTCGCGGCCAGATGATGTGCGAATTGCAGAATCATGTCAGGCCGCGTCACCATTTCCGAATATTGGTGCAGGTTCAGGCTTTGGCGCGGATCGATCTGCTCCGTCTGACCGCTGGCGGCGTCCGTGACATAAAACTGCGCTTCAGCGAATTTGTCCCGCAGCTTCATTCGCCAGGAAAATCGATGACCTTCTTCCGTCCAACTGACTTCGCCTGGATAGAACCAATGGCGCAGCGGCACGAGCAATTGAAAACCAAGATACAGCACCAGCAACGTGGCCACCGTGCGTGGGTAGGGCGCGGTGTCCTCACCGCGCCGCGGGTGGGAGCGCGCGTTTATGATGGACGCGACGGGCTGAGGGCAACCCGCCCTACCTTGACCCAACCACCGGCGCGGCCAATCCGGGTGGAAGAAAACAGTCGTCGCCGCGATCATAAACCACGGAAAAATTCCAATGTTGAACACGAGGGCGTTCGTGAGATGAAAACCCACTGCCACGACGAACGCCGCGATACGCGTCTTTTTCCACAACAATGCAGGGACGATGAGCAAATCAAACAGCAACCCGCCGTAAGCAAACAGCCACACGGCCCAGTCCTGACCGAGCAGCGGTCCGAGCACGGGAAGTGAACCTCTGGCCGCCAGCCAGTCGCGAATCGGTTCGCCGCGCAGCCAGTCCCCATTCAGTTTGGCGATGCCGCCGAAAAAATAGACGAGGCCGATTTGCGCTCGCAGCAACCACAACGTCCATGCTGGAGCAACGTCCGATGGCCGAGCGATTCTCCAGCGCGCATCGAGGGAAAACGCACGATGCGCCGGGATGAAAATCATCAGCAAGCTGACGAGGCAGACCAGATAGAAATGGTTCAGGTAAAGGCTCTGATCGAGAAGAAAGACATAAGTGAATCCCATGAAAAACAGGACTGCGCTGACGCGATAGAACAAGCCGAACGCCACGAAAATTCCCAGCAGTCCGAGCGCGGCAAAATGGAAATACATTCCATCGCCCGGCCAAGGTTTCACCCAATCGAAGCCGAAATAGGAAAAGAAAAACTGCGGCTCGAGATAGTAGCGCCGGATACGGCCCATCGCGAAGTAGCGATAGACTTCCCAAACCATGATGCTCCCAAATGCGATGCGGAAGAAAGCCAGCGATGCAACGTCCACGGGCCGCCATAGGGCGCGCGTGATTCGTCCGCCTGCGGAAACAACGGACTGTTTGCGCCGCACGGCTCCTTGGTTTGGCCGGTCGGCTGGCAAACGATGCGCACGAATCGCAGACTGGCCTTTATCCTTCATGGCAGCGGCGTGAATTGATGTTTCCAGTTTTCAGCAACGGCATCTCCGTGTCAGCAGGCAAAAGGTAATTTCTGGTTGGGCGGCTCTGCGGTGTTGCGCGAGTTGCGGGCGTATTGCCAAACTTGTCACGAAGATCATGGAAAGGCAGCAGCACAATGACCGGCCCGCCCGAACGGTGCCCGGAGCTTTTCCGACGACGCACTGGAGTTTGATTGTGACGGCGGGCGAGGCCGATTCGCCCCAGGCCCGCGCGGCCCTGGCGCAATTGTGCGGCAGCTACTGGTATCCGGTTTATGCTTACGTCCGGCGCGAAGGCCACGATCCGTACAGCGCGCAGGATTTCACGCAGGAATTTTTCGCGCGGCTCATCGAGAAGAATTTTGTGGCGGGGGCGGCGCAGGAAAAAGGGCGATTCCGCTCTTTCCTGCTCATTGCGTTGAAGCGGTTTCTGGTGAACGAATGGCAGCGCACTCAGGCGCAGAAACGCGGCGGCGGGCAGCCATTTTTGTCGCTCGACGCCGAGGACGCGGAAGAGCGTTACAAGCTTGAACCCGTCGAGGAAATGACCGCCGACCGCATCTACGAGCGGCGCTGGGCGCTGGCGCTTCTCGATGGAGTGATGAACACATTGAGGCGCGAGTACGCGAGCGACGGCAAAGGCGAGTTGTTTGACCAGCTCAAGGCTTTTCTCTACGGAGACAAAAGCGATGTTTCGCAGGCGGAAATCGGAACGCGGTTCGGGTTAAGCGAGTCGGCAGTGAAATCGACCGTGCATCGGCTGCGCCAGTGCTACCGGGAGATTCTTTACGAGCAAGTGGCCCAAACCGTGGCCAGTCGCGTCGATGTGGAGGATGAGTTGCGGCATTTGCTGAGCGTGCTGAGCAGATGACGCGAAACCACGCGCAACCCAGCCTGAGATTTTCTGAAGTAAGCAATGCAGACACGGAACTGAAATTGAAAACTTGCCATGCCTGAAGCCGTTCATTGCGGCCGCTGCGGCTCCCGCTTGCCTGCGGAGGCACCGCCGGGATCTTGCTCGACCTGCCTGCTGGAGTTCGGCATCCACGGCTATTCGGAGGACTCCAGCGTGTCTGGTGGTTCAGCGAAGGCATCGCATCTCCGGCTCCTCGGTGATTATGGCGACTACGAGTTGATCGAAGAAATTGCGCGTGGCGGAATGGGCGTCGTTTGTCGCGCGCGCCAGAAAAGCCTGAACCGAATCGTGGCGGTGAAGCTCATCCTCATCGGCCAGTGGGCCGGGCCAGCGCACATTGAACGATTCAAGGCGGAAGCGGAAGCTGCCGCGCGACTTGACCACCCGAACATCGTTCCCATTTACGAAATCGGTGAGCAGGATGGACAGCACTTCTTCAGCATGAAGCTGATTGAAGGGCAAAGCCTGGCCACCGTAGCCGCGTCTCGTAGGAGCGCGGCCATCTCGCCGAACCAGTCAGCCGCGCTCTTACGAGACGCGGCTACGATGGTGGCGAAGATCGCCCGCGCCGTTCACTACGCGCACCAGCGCCGCGTGCTGCACCGCGATCTCAAGCCCACGAACATCCTCATCGATGCGCAGGGCGAGCCGTATCTCACCGACTTCGGTTTGGCGAAGGTCATCGAGCGCGCCAGCAGTCTTACGCACACCGCTGCAGTATTGGGCACGCCGAGTTACATGGCGCCGGAGCAGGCCAGTGGCAAAGCCAAACAGGTGACAACTGCCGCGGACATTTACAGCCTCGGCGCAGTTCTTTACGAACTGCTCACGGGCCGTCCCCCCTTCATCGGCGAAACTCCGCTCGAAACTCTCGACCTCGTCCGCGAGTCGCAGCCGACTCCGCCGCGCTCGATCCAGCCGAACGTGGATCGTGATTTGGAAACGATTTGCCTGAAGTGTCTTCGCAAAGAACCCGAGCGCCGTTACGGCTCCGCGGAAGCATTGGCTGAGGACCTCGAACGCTGGCTGGAAGGCAAACCGGTTCTCGCTCGTCCCGTCACACCACTCGAACGGCTCTGGCTTTGGTCGCGTCGCAAGCCGGCCATCGCCACGCTCGCGGCAACCGTGGCGCTGCTCGTCATCGCGACCGCGATCGGTTCCACCGTGATGTCATTCCGCATCGCCGCGGCGCGTGATGAGGCGCGGCGGCAGGCGGAAGCAAATCGCCAGCAACTGGTCCGGCTCAATGTCGCGACAGGTGTGCAACTTCTTGAGGCCGGCGATCACTTCACTGCGTTGCCGTGGTTGGGCGAGGCGCTGCGTCTCGAAGGCGGCGCGGCTGTGCGCGAGACTTCTCATCGCATGCGTCTTCACGCGGCCCTACGCGAGTGCCCGCAACTGACGCAACTTTGGCTTCACGAAAACTTCGCCGACTTTGCCAGTTTCAGTCCCGATGCGAGTCGCGTTGTCACGTGTGGCTTCGACGGCGCTGCGCGGGTTTGGAACGCGCGGACCGGTGTTGCGGTAACGGAGGCGCTCTGGCACACGAACCTGACTTTCGCGCACGGCCAGAACTATCCCGTTCTGCGTGTCCGACACGCGGACTGGAGCCCGGACGGACGCTGGCTGCTGACGGTCTGCAATTATGGCGCCCGCGTCTGGGACGCCGGGACCGGGCAGCTTATCGCGCACGTGGAGCACGAGGGCGAAATACGCAGTGCCTTCTTCAGCCCGGACGGCCAGTTGTTCCTGACGGCTGGTGATGACCGTACGACGCGATTCTGGGACGCAAAGAGCGGGCTGCCGGACGGCGAACCGTTGCGCCACGCCAGCGCTGTAAACTGGGCGGTCTTCAGTCCGGATGGCCGGCGCGTTGCCACCGCGTGCCAGAAAGACGGGGCGCAGGTGTGGGACACGAAAACTCGGCTCCCGGTCGGCAAACTGCTGAGTCATCGCGCGAGCGTCCGCCGCGTCGCGTTCAGTCCCGATGGCACTCGCGTGGTCACGAGCAGCGATGAAGATGTGGCTCAAGTGTGGGATTCTGAAACTGGCCAACCGGTCGGCGCATCGCTGAAGCATCGCTCGGAAGTTCGCTTTGCCGTATTCAGTCCCGATGGCCGGCGAGTGGCGACGGCCTCTGGAGACCGGAGCGCGCAAGTCTGGGATGCGACTACCGGCAAACCGATCACGCCTTCTTTGGTTCACCAGGCGCTGGTCGATATCGTCCGGTTCAGTCCCGACGGACGCAGTGTGGTCTCGGCCGGGTTCGACAACACGGCGCGTGTGTGGGACGCCCAGACCGGCGCGCCATTGACGCCGCCGTTACCGCACAACCACATCGTTCCCGCCGTGGCCTTTCATCCAGACGGCCGGCAGTTGCTGACTGCGAGCCATGACGGTGCGGTTCGACTCTGGACGTTGCCGGCGCGCGCTGCTCCAGCGGAACCGATGCGCGCAGTCTGCGATTTCCAAATCCCGTTCAGTGCCGATGGCCAACTCACCCTGTTTCCGAAAGACGAGAATGGATTGCGAGTGTGGCATCTGCCCTCGGGCCGGGAACTCGCAGGGCCGCTGCCCGGTAGTGAACGCACGATCTACGCGGCCGTCACGCCAGACGGACGCCGCGCGTTGACCGTGGACTTGGACTTTACGCATCGCGTGTGGGACGCCCCTGCCGGACGCATGGCGTTGCCAGAATGGAAGCGTCATATCAGTTTCGACTCGTCACTTTTTGCTTCGCCGGTTTTTTCACAGAGCGGTGAGCGTTTTGCCGCCGTCGATGGGAAAGAAACCGTGAGAATTTATTCGGTTGCCGGAGGCGGACGAACGGTCATGTCCCTCACCGGCGAATTGGGCGTGATGGCGCTCGCCTTCAGTCCCGACGAGAAAATGCTCGCGACTGGAAATCAAAAATTGCAGGTGCGCATTTGGAACTCCGAGACCGGCCAGCCGCTCAGTAACCATCTGCCGCACGAGGCGGAATTGCGCGCGCTCACTTTCAGTACCGATGCAACCTGGCTGGCTAGCGCGAGCCAGGACGGGGTGGTGAAGATTTGGAATACGCGCACCGGGAGTCTGGCAGCGCCCACGCTGTTGCATCCCCGCGCCGTTGTGTTCATCCGCTTCAGCGCCGATGGCCGTCAACTGGTCACCGTAAGCGACGACAAGCGGGTGCGCGTGTGGGATTGGCGCGCGGGAAAACTGCTGACGGCGCCGCTCGTGCATGACACGTATGTGAAGCACGCCACGTTCAATCCCGACGCCACCCGACTGGTGACTATCGACGACGTGTTCCGGGCGCAGGTTTGGGATTTGGCGACCGGACAACGAATCAATCTGCCCGGACGCAAGCCGGAGATTCCCGCGCGTGAAATTCTTTCTGCGGCCAGCGAATGGCCGTGGGACCCCGCGAAAGATGACCGCCCTGCCGCTGATCTTGTAGCGCTCACTCAACTCCTGTCTGGCCGCCGCATCGATGGCGAGAGCGGCCTGGTGCCGTTGGACCGGCATCAATTACGCGAACTTTGGCGGACGCACCAAAACCGCGAGCGCAACGACTGATTCCCCAGGGACCGACAAACTCCCGCGCAACCTCCCGCCGGATTTTCTGAAGTAAGGAGTGTCGGCCCGATTTGAGGTGGTCTGAAACGGGTTGGCCGTGAGTGAACCGGCCTGCCGAATTTCTATGAAACGAATTCCATTTTTCACCGGCGTCGGTAATCTCACCTTCATAGCGAGCGGTGAGAATATCCCGACCCTGACTCATCGCATGAAAACACTTGCCCACCGTTGCATTCGCAGATGTCTGTTCGCTCTCGTGGCAAGCGCGCTCGTTTCAGTTTTTGAATTGGGCGCGGCCACGCCGCTTCAAATTGCGCAGCAGGCGTATCTCAAAGCTTCCAATCCTGGCCAAAATCACAATTTCGGCTACTCGGTGGCGGTGTCGAGCAACACGGTAGTCGTCGGCGCACCGAGAGAGGGTAACGACGAATCCGGCGCGGCTTATGTCTTTGTGCGCAACGGGACAACCTGGAGCGAGCAGGCGCGCCTCAAAATTACCAACAGCGCTTTCGTCAGCCGCTTCGGATGGTCGGTCGCGGTGTCAGGGGACACAATTATCGTGGGGGCTCCGTCCGAGTTCAGCAGCGCCAATGGAGTAAATGGCAACCCGAATGCCTGCTGTGCTTCCGGCTCTGGCGCCGCGTACGTCTTCGTGCGCAGCGGGACGAACTGGACTCAGCAAGCCTTTCTGAAAGCCTCCAACCGTGGCGACAATGACCAGTTCGGCTGGTCGGTCGCGGCATCAGGGGACACGGTGGTGATCGGGGCATACGGCGAGGACAGCAACACCACTGGCGTGAACAGCAATCAGGTCAACAATAGCGCTTCCGACTCCGGCGCGGCTTACGTCTTTGTGCGTAGCGGAACAAACTGGACTCAGCAGGCGTACCTCAAAGCCTCCGATACCGCGTCGAGTGATAAATTCGGAACCTCCGTCGCGTTGTCCGGCGAAACTTTAGTGATCGGCGCGCCGGAGGAAACGAGCAGTTTCGCCGGGGTACAGAACACTGCATTGCGTACGACGGAGCAGACCAACAACAGCGCCACATCCTCCGGGGCCGCTTACGTGTTCACGCGCAGTGGAACGAATTGGACTCAGCAGGCGTATCTCAAAGCCTTCAACACCGGGTCAGGCGACCAATTCGGCATTTCAGTGGCGGTGTCGGACAACACGATTGCCGTTGGCGCGTGGAATGAGGACAGCGCGGGTGGAATAAACAGCGACGGAAATAGCAACAACGCCACCAACTCCGGCGCGGCGTATGTGTTCGTGCGCAATGGGGCCACCTGGAGCCAGCAGGCTTTCCTCAAAGCTTCGAACCTCGACACGAACGACGCGTTTGGTGACTCCTTCGGTAGCTCGGTGTCCGTCTCCGGCGATACCGTCGTGGCCGGGGCATCGAGGGAGGACAGCAACGCCACCGGCGTGAACGGAAACGGAAGCAACAACAGCGCTCCCTCCGCAGGCGCGGCTTATCTCTTTGTGCGCAGCGGGACAAACTGGAACCAGCAAGCCTATCTCAAAGCGTCCAATCCAGACACGTTTGATCTGTTCGGCTGGTCGGTGGCGGTGTCGGGCAACACAACGGTGATTGGAGCGTACCAGGAATCCAGCACTGCCCCCGAGTCCGGCGCGGCTTACGTCTTTGTCGAAGGCCCAGTCCCTCGCTACATCTCGACACCTGCCGGGCCAGGGACGGAAATTTACTTCAGCGATGTCGAGGCCGGTTCCGGCGATTGCGAAACCAAGATCCTGTTTATCGGCAACAGTGACCAGGGCACAGCCGATCTCGTAATCGAGTCCATCGGCTTCGAGATGCCAGGCCATATTACATTCGCTGTGCAAACAAGTGACGGGCGCGCTGTGAGTTTTCCTCACACGATCCCGCCTGGTTCCGTGAGTGAAATGTTGCAAGTGTCATTCCGCTGGTGTTCAGCGTCGGACATACGTGAAAAACTTCGGGTGGTCAGCAATGATCCCGCCAGGCCACTGGCTCAATACACTTTTGTGGGCGACGCCGATGACCCTCACACTGTAACTCTCGAAGAGGCGTTCCTTAGAGCGTTTATTGCTACTTTTACACCGCGCTCGCTCGACGGGACGGCGACTCTGGTTCTTGAGACGAACGAGGTTCACACCCTGGCCGCGGAGATTCCCGCCTTCCTCGGGGGCGGTACGGTTCAACTGAGCAATTTTACCGGCAGTGTTACCGTTTCATTGCAGCCAATCCTGAATGACACCACCCGGGCACTTATCCAGGTCGAAAGCGGCAGCTTCACGGCCCCGTCCATCCGGCTTCCCTCCGGCCTGGACACGGGACTAAACCAATTGACCTTCGGCCCTCCCGAGCAAAGCGGCGGGATTCTCTTCCTGACAAATGGGAATTACACCGCTTACGCGACAGCAACTATCATCAACAATCTGATTCCCGCCGGCGTGACCGTCCGAGGCAATTACAGTGGCACCTACGACAAGAAAGCCGGTAAGGTCAGTTTGCAGTCGCGGAGCAGGGATTTTTTCCAGCGGAGTGATCAGGTGCTCTTCAGTTATTCCACAAACGGTTTCTGGCTCACCTGGGCGAACACGAATGCTCTGGAGGAAGCCACCAACATTCTGGGCCCATGGCGGCCCGTGACCAATGCCGCGAGTCCGTACGCTGTTATCACGACAAATCATCAGCAACAATTCTTTCGCTTGCAGTTGCCATCGCCGTGACACGGTAAGGCAGCGCTGTCCTCAGCGCGCCGGGACGCGCAATGAAACATGGTGGTGATTGCCAGCGATGCGCGGCGTGATGAGGACATCATCGCCCCTACCAGGCAAGGCGAGAGAACGAAAGTCGGCATCTTCAGTCCACGACGTACAAAACTCTCGCACAACCTCGCACCGAATTTCCTGAAGTAGGGAGTGTCGGCCCGCTCCAAAGCTCGGAAACGGGTTGGCGATGAGTAAACCGGACACGCCGAACTTTTATGAAACGCATTCAGCTTCTCGCCGTCGCTTTTGTTCTCTGCGCTGCCGTTGTGATGTTCCCATTCCGCCTTCGCGCGGCGGACATCGTTTGGACCAACGCCAGTGGGAATTGGAACGCGGCGGCCAACTGGAGTCCCAATCAGGTTCCCGGCGCGGCGGACAATGCCTTCATCACCAATAACGGGACCTACACCGTCACGCTTAATGCCGCGGCCACTGTCGCCAGTTTAACGGTGGGCGGGGCCAGCGGCATACAAACATTCACCAACTCCGCGCAGACGCTCACACTCAACGGGGCGAGCACGGTCAACGCGAACGGCGTCTTCGGTCTGGGCAGCAGCGGCACGCTCACCGGCGCGGGCGACCTCACGATTAACAGCCCGTTCAATTGGACCGGCGGGACTATCAGCGGGGCCAGCCGTCTCTTCGCGAACGGGGGCTTGACCCTCTCCGGGAGCACCAAGGTGCTGACGGGGCGCATGCTGGTCAATGCGGGGGCGGCGACATGGAGTGCAGGCCAGATCAACTTCGCCAGCGGCGCTGTGTTGTCCAACGCGGCCAGCGGCACGTTCGACTGCACGTTCGATGGCAACATGGCTAACTCCGGCGGCACCGGCCAGGCCGTCGCCAACGCCGGTCTCTTTCGTAAAATCGCTGGCGCGGCCGCGACCACCATCAACAGTCCCATCACCTTCAACAACAGCGGCACGGTGGAGGTCCAGTCCGGCACTCTTGCCCTCAACAGCGGCGGTACCAACACTGGTAATTTTACCATGCTCTCCGGCGCGACCCTCAACCTGGGCGGCGGTAATCATGCTCTCACGGCGGGCACCATCACCGGCGCGGGCACCCTCGCCGTCAGCGGCGGCACGGCCAGCTTCGTCGGAACACTCGGCATCACCAGTATATTGACCGTCTCGGGAGGCACGGCCGACTTTAACGGCAGCAGCGGCGCGATCACACCCGTCCAGTTGAATGTCAGCGGCGGCACCCTCGGTGGAAGCGACAACATTACCGTGAGCGGCGCCATGAACTGGACCGGTGGGACCATCAGCGGCACCAACACCGTCTTCGCCAACGGCGGCTTGATCCTCTCCGGGAGCACCAAGGTGCTGACGGGGCGCACGCTGGTCAATGCGGGAGCGGCGACCTGGAGCGCCGGCCAAATTAACATGGTCAGCGGCGCCGTGTTGTCCAACGCCTCCACCGGCACGTTCGACTGCGCGTTCGATGGCAACATGGCTAACGGCGGAGGCAGCGGCCAGGCCGTGGCCAACGCCGGCCTCTTCCGCAAAACAGCCAGCACGAACGCGACCACCATCTTCAGCCCCATCGCCTTCAACAACACCGGAACGGTGGAGATCCAGTCCGGCACTCTCACCCTCAGCGGCGGCGGGACGGACACCGGCAATTTCACCACGGCCAATGGCGCGACCCTTAACCTGGGCGGCGGCACTCATAATCTCACCAACGTCACCATCACCGGCGCGGGCACATTCTCGGTCAGCGGCGGCATAGCCAACTTCGCCGGAACGCTCGGGGGCGACGGCACATTGGACGTCTCGGGTGGCACCGCCAACTTCAACGTCAGCAGTGCGATCACACTTGCCCGGTTGGTTATCAGCGGCGGCACTCTCGGCGGAAGCAGCACCTTCACGGTGAGTGGCACCATGACCTGGACCGGTGGAACCATTAGCGGGTCTGGCAGCGTCATCGTCAGTGGCGGCTTGACCCTTTCCGGGTTTACCAAGGTGCTGACGGGACGCACGCTGGTCAATGCGGGGGCGGCGACCTGGAGCGCCGGCCAAATTAACTTCGTCACCGGTGGGGTGTTGTCTAACGCCTCCATCGGCACGTTCGACTGCGCGTTCGATGGCAACATGGCTAACGGCGGCGGCACCGGCCAGGCCGTTGCCAACTCCGGCCTCTTCCGCAAAACCGTCGGCGCGGGCGCGACCACGATCTTCAGCCCGATCGCCTTTAACAACACCGGAACGGTGGAGGTCCAGTCCGGCACTCTTGTCCTCAACGGCGGCGGAACGGACATCGGTGGTAGTTTCACCACGGCCAATGGCACGACCCTCAATCTGAGCGGCGGCACTCATAATCTCACCAACGTCACCATCACCGGCGTGGGCACGTTCTCCGTCAGCGGCGGCACGGCCAATTTCGGCGGAACGCTCGGCGGCAACGGCACATTGGACGTCTCCGGCGGCACGGCCAATTTCGGTGTCAGCAGCGCGATCACACTCGCTCAGTTGATTATCAGCGGCGGCACTCTGGGCGGAAGCAGCAGCTTCGAGGTGAGCGGTGCCATGAGCTGGACCGGTGGGACTATCAGCGGCTTCGGCAGCGTCACCGCGAGTGGCGGCTTGACCCTCTCCGGGAGCACTAAAATTCTAACGGGGCGCACGCTGGTCAATGCGGGGACGGCGATCTGGAGCGCCGGCCAAATCAACTTCAGCAGCGGCGGCGTGTTGTCTAACGCTTCCACCGGCACGTTTGACTGCGCGTTCGATGGCAACATGGCTAACAGCGGCGGCACCGGGCAGGCCGTCGCCAACGCCGGCCTCTTCCGCAAGACCGCCGGAACGAACGCGACCACCATCTTCAGCCCCATCGCGTTCAATAACACCGGCACAGTCGAGGTACAGACCGGCGTGCTAAGTTTGAGCAGCACTTACCTCCAGACTGCCGGGCTGACGTTGCTCAACGGCGGCTCGTTTACGATTAGCGGCAGTCCCGTGCAGATTCGAGGCGGAGTCCTGGCTGGCAATGGACTCATCACGGGCAACGTCTCCAACAATGCTGTCCTCAGTCCGGGCGCCTCGGCTGGGTTGCTCCTCATCAGCGGCAATTACACCCAGACCGTCAATGGCGCGCTGCACATCGAACTCGCGGGCACTTCTCCCGCAGTCACTTTCGATCAGCTCATCGTTTCGAACGCCATGAATTTGGGCGGCGCGTTGAATGTGACGCTGACGAATGGGTTCTATCCCGCGCCAGATTTCACGTTCAGCAATGTGGTCCGGGCCGCGTCGCGCACGGGCACCTTCGCCACGTTCAGTTTTCCGTCGAACGCCATCGGTTTGCAGGTGAATTACGGCACGACCAACGTGGACATCGAAGTCATCAACACGCTGCCCACTCTGCCAGCGATTACAGACAAGACGGTGGATGAATTGACGCTGCTGAATTTCAACGTCGGCGCGACGGATGCCGATGCTCCGGCGCAGACACTCAGCTATCGGCTCACGAACTCACCATCCGGCGCGGCCATCAACTCCTCCGGCCAAATCACCTGGACGCCCACGGAAGCAGAAGGCCCGAACACGAATGAGTTCACCGTGGTCGTGACCGACGACGGAGCGCCGAACCTTACCGTGACGCAATTGTTCCAAGTGGTCGTAAACGAGATCAACGTGGCGCCCGCGCTGACGCTGCCGGCGAATCAGAACGTGAACGAACTCGTGCCGCTGAATTTGCTGGCGACCGCGCATGACACCGACATTCCCACCAACACGCTGGTCTTCGAACTCGTTTCCGGTCCCGCTGGATTGACTGTATCGCCCGAGGGCGCCATCGCGTGGACGCCGACCGAGGCGCAAGGTTCGAATACTTACGCGGTGACGATCCGTGTGGTGGACACGAACGCACCGGCCGTGAACGAGACTTCTCTCAGCACGACGAACAGTTTCACGATCACCGTCAACGAGGTGAACCTCGCGCCGGTGCTGACGGTTCCCGCGGACCAGGTGCTCACCGAGGAAACGCCGTTGAGTGTCTCGGCCAGCGCGACTGACGCCGACCTGCCCGCCAACGCGCTCACCTTTTCGCTCGCATCACCGCCCGCCGGCATGACGATCAACGCGGCGAATGGCGCAATTGCGTGGACACCGACGGAAGCCCAAGGGTCGAACAGTTATGCGATTCGTGTGGTCGTTACGGACGCCAATCCGCTCGCAGTCAACGCGACTTCGATCAGCGTGACCAACACGTTTGTCGTGACGGTCAACGAATCCAATCGCCCACCGGTGCTCACTGTGCCTGCGAATCAGATCATCACCGAAGAAACTCCGTTGAGTGTTGCCGCGACAGCGACTGATCCTGACCTGCCGGCAAACACGCTGACCTTCGCGCTCGTTTCAGGGCCGTCTGGATTGAACGTTGAAGCCGACGGCGCGATCACCTGGACACCGACCGAGGCGCAAGGCTCGAACAGCTACACCGTGAGCGTCCGCGTCACCGACAATAATCCCACGGCCATCAATGCGCAGCAGTTGAGTGTGACCAATAGCTTTACGATTCAAGTCAACGAATCGAATCGCCCGCCCGCGCTCACCGTGCCCGCGAATCAAATCATCACGGAGGAAACTCCGCTGAGCATTACCGCGACCGCGACTGATCCCGACTTGCCGGCGAACGCACTGACCTTCGCGCTCGTCTCCGGGCCGGCCGGATTGAATGTGGCACCCGACGGCGCGATCACGTGGACGCCAACGGAGAGTCAGGGTTCGAACACGTACGTCGTGACGTTGAGCGTCACTGACAACAATCCCACCGCCGTCAACGCGCCGCAGTTGAGCGTAACGAACAGCTTCATGATTACGGTCAACGAATCGAATCGTCCGCCCGTGCTCACGGTGCCGGGAACACAGACCATCGACGAACTGACGCAACTCAGTGTATCGGCGTCGGCCACTGATCCAGACGTTCCGGCGAATGCGTTGAGCTTCGCGCTGGTCTCGCCGCCTGCTGGCATGACGATCAACGCGACCAGCGGCGCGATTTCATGGACTCCGATCGAGGCGCAAGGCTCCAACAGCTACACCGTGAGTGTGAGCGTCACCGACAACAATCCTACCGCCATCAACGCGGAGCAATTGAGCGTGACGAACAGTTTCACCGTCATTGTCAACGAGTCGAATCAGCCGCCCGTGTTGACCGTGCCGACGAACCAGACCATCAACGAGTTGACGCTTTACACGAACAACGCGACGGCGACGGACGGCGACTTGCCGGCGAATGCGCTCCGCTTCGCGCTCGTGTCCGGGCCATTCGACATGATCGTTTCCAGCAACGGCGCGATCAGTTGGGCAATCACCGAAGCCCACGGACCAGGCACCTACACCGTTCTCATCAGCGTGACCGACACGAATCCGACAGCCGTCAACGCCACGTCATTGAGCGTCACGCAAAGTTTCCAGATCACTGTCAACGAAGTGAACTCCGCGCCGGTGCTCACCGTTCCGGAAAATGCGGCGATCAACGAACTGCAACTTTACACGGCCCAGGCGACAGCGACGGACAATGATTTTCCGGCGAACGCACTGACATTCGCGCTGGTATCCGGGCCAGTAGGATTGACCGTATCGTCCACGGGCGCGATTTCATGGACGCCCACTGAGGCGCAAGGACCGGAGACGAACACGGTGCGAATCCGAGTGAGCGACAATGGCTCACCCAGCCTGAGCGTCACGCAAAGTTTTCAACTTATCGTCAATGAAGTGAACCTCGCGCCGGTGCTCACCGTGCCGCCGAACGCCACTATTCATGCTGGCGTGACTTATTCCAACAACGCGACGGCAACGGATGCTGATGTTCCAACGAACACGCTTACGTTCGCGCTCGTCTCCGGTCCGGCGGGACTGACCGCCAGTCCGGGCGGACAAATTGTCTGGCCCATCACCAACGCCGCGCCCGGCGCGTATCCCGTCAGCGTGCGCGTGTTCGACAACGGCGCGCCAAGCCTGAGTGCGACGCAGACGTTCACGCTCACCATCGTTGCCGCGCCTTTCGTAACGATTCAGAACAACGGCAACACAAACACGCTCACTTGGACCGCCATCAACGGAACGAGCTATCGCGTGCAGTTCAAAAACGATTTGAACGTGAGCGGCTGGACCGATCTGGCGGGCGACGTGGCGGCGACCGCCGCTCTCGCCAGCAAAACAGACGGTCCATTGAGCGCGAACACCAACCGCTTCTATCGGATTCGCGTGCTGCCGTAGGCGGCTTCACAAACGCAAACTGCGAAAAAAAAGCGGCGGGCAATAATTCCCGCCGCCGAATTGAGTTAATCGGTGTCAGTCGCTCAGCACGAACGTGCCCGTGACAGTTTCATTGAGACAATTCGTGGCCGTGAATGTTCCGGTCGTGGCACTGGTGAACGTCAGCGGAATGTCGTGCGAATACGGCGCTGGCCGCGCTCCCGCTTGCGTGAACGTAACGTTGCAATGCACGACTGCCGTCCTGCTTGTCAGGCGCTCGTAAGTCCATACTCCCAGTTCCTCCGGGTTGTGCGTGCTGTAATGAAGAAAACGCCCACCGGAATCTCCCGCTGTCGTGTGGAAATAGAAAATATTTTGCTCATTCACGATCGCGTTTTCATACAACGTCAGGTTCTGGCCTGTGAGCATCGCTGTCGGCGCTTCAAACGGGATCGTCGGAAACTGTTGGGCGATTTTGGCCAGTGGCATGCGGATTTGGGTAAAGACCCTGGCCAGCGCTCGCGCGCGGGCCGGTACTCCGTTGGTATTGTTGTCCGCATTTGTCAACGCGATCCGTGCGCGCGCCAACTGGTTGCTCAGAAGCCGGGGAATGGAGTTCGTTCCAATCCGCAAGTCCGCGTCGTTCAACTGCGCGTGTGCTTCGGCTGAGTAGAAAGCGAGCGCGGTTGCTTCGAGCGAACTGAATGTCGCATCGTTCGGGAAACGCGTGTTCAACACAGTTGCCGCTGTCGCCAGCGTGGAAAGGTCGGCGGAGAATGTTCGGGTGTTGCGGCCCAGAATATTGCTCGCGGCCCTCAGTGCGGCCCTTTGTGCGGCTGTGGTGTTCGTGCCCGGATTTTCCACCCGGTTGGTTACTTCCTGGTAGAGCGCATCCAGAAAATTTGTGGCGTGCGCGGCGCGGACCGGTGATGTGGACGCAATTCCGAACGAGATGAGTGCAATGGTGATAATTCCCTTGAATCCCAATTTCATAGTGTTTCCTCCTTGTGAACGCCAATACTCATAGCGCAGGAGCCTTAAAGCGCAAGTTGTACGGCGGAATTTATTTCGCGGCAGTCGGTGACCGGGATTTCAGGGTTTCAAGCAAGCCGGTAGAAGCGAAAGGTGCCGCTGATTCACGGCAACTCGCGCATCCGAATCTCTTTGAACTCGACGGGCGAGCCTTCGGATTCCAGGCAGAGATAACCCCATGCAGGCCGAATGTCGGTGCCTCCGGACACTTCCTCGCCATTCACCCAAAGGCGCACTTCGCCGTTGATGGCGCGCACGTAGTAATGGTTCCACTCGCCGATGCCTTTGCTCAGGTTCTTGCGCGGAAAACTCCGCTGGCCGTTCGGCGCCACGGGCGGGAACGGTTTCATCTTCGTGGTGCCGGTGGGAAAGACATCGCCGTTGCTCGTGAACCAGTCGGGTTTCTTTTTGTTCTGCTTTTCATATTGCTCGACGTAGCCGTGATCCAGCACTTGCACTTCCAAGCCAGTGGGCAGGCGGCCCTTTCCCTGTTCCAGGTCCCTGATTGATTCCGGCGTGGCCCACAAAAAAATTCCGGAGTTGCCGGCGGAGCGGAGATGACGCCACTGCGCGACCAGTTCGAGATTCGTGAACAAGTTGGGCGATCGAATGACGCCCACCGGCTGTCCCGTGCAATGAATCACTCCATTCGTCACGCTCCACGTATTCGACGCGCAATTGACGTGAACAAAATTGCTGAGTGTCAATTCCCGCCAGCCCAGGCCGGTGCCATCGATGAAAGCTTTGGGAGAAGTTGATTCCTGCGCGGAGGCGCCAACCGCGATGAGCAGACTGGCAAGCACCAATGCCCACGTTCGAGAAAACAAGTTGTTCATGGCTTACGGAAAGTCGTAGCCGACCCGGCTTCGCGAAACAACCAGCGCGATCAAGTTTTTCATTCCGCTTTCTTCCCTCGCCATCGTCTGTAAGCTGCGCGGCATTCCATGATCGAAGCGTCCAAACCGCGCCCGCACCAGCCCAGCCTGATCCCAACGCTCGGAATTTTCAGCGCGGTCATGCTGGTCGCCGGCGGCGTCATCGGCTCCGGCATTTTTCGCAAAGCGGGCGTGATGGCCGCGCAAGTAGGCTCGCCGGAAGTGCTGCTCGGCGTGTGGCTCGTGGCCGGAATCATTTCGATCCTCGGCACGCTGAGCAACGCAGAGCTGGCCGCGATGATGCCGCAGACCGGCGGCCAATATGTTTTTCTCGAACGCGCCTACGGTCCATTCGTTGCCTTCCTTTATGGCTGGGCGTTGTTCGCCGTGATCCAATCAGGTTCCATCGCGGCGCTGGCCTACGTGTTCGCCGAGTACACCACGCAGCTTGTGCCTTTGCCCGAAGCGACGGAATCGCTGCGTTCGTTCGCGTTCCATCTGCCGTTCATTGGTGACATCGCACCGTTCAAGGAACTGGGCGTGAAAGGACTCGCGGCCGCCGTGATTCTTTTGCTCACGATCGTGAACTACCTCGGTGTGCGCTTCGGCGGCATTGTGCAAAACATTTTTTCCATCGCGAAGATGAGCGCGATGCTCGGCCTGGTACTCGTGGTCGTGTTCACACCGGGCGTTGGGAGCGCCGCAAACCTCACGACAGACAGCCAGGTCATTCGACCGACCGGCCTCGCGTGGTGGATCGCCATTGCCGCCGCGCTGCAAGGAGCGTTCTGGGCTTATGACGGCTGGCATAAAATCACCTACATCGGCGGCGAATTAAAAAATCCGCAACGCGATTTGCCGCGCAGCCTCATCCTGGGAATTCTGCTCGTCACCGCGCTCTATTTGCTGCTGAGCGCGATTTACTCATACGTGCTGCCCATCGATGAAATGGCGCGCTCGAAACTCGTGGCGGCGGACGTGGCCGAGCGCTGTCTCGCCGGCGGAGGAAAATGGATCGCGCTGGCCGTCATGCTCTCGACGTTCGGCGCGGCCAATGCGGTGATTCTCACCAGCGCGCGTGTTTACTTCTCGATGGGCGAGCGCGGGATGTTTCCGGCGTTGCTGGGCCGGGCGCATCCGCGGTTTCACACCCCGGCCGCGTCGCTGGTCGTGCAGGCCATCTGGAGCAGCTTGCTGCTTTTTAGCGGCACGTTCGACACGCTCACGGACACGCTGATTTTTGTCGCGTGGTTCTGCTACGCCGCGAACGCGTGGGCCGTCGTCGTTCTGCGCCGCCGCGAGCCGAACGCGCCCCGGCCGTTCAAAGTCCCTTGGTATCCATTCGTGCCCGTCGTCTTCGTTGCCTTCGGACTTGTTTATCTCACTTTGACACTCTGTAACGACGTCTCCGTGTATCGAAAGGCCGTCGCCGCCGGGCAACCCGCTTTGATGAACTCCGCGCTCGGCGCCGCGCTCGTGCTGAGCGGCACGCCGATTTATTTCTATTATCGATGGAGGAAATCCCGCGCCGGGAGTTCCGCAGGATAAAGTGAGAGCCGCTCCTTTTCTCGTGACGCCTGCAAGTAGCGGCGATCTGCTCCGCTGTGGCGAAGCGAAAAAACTCCTTTGGACAATCCGCTTTCGCTGCGCAAATCTCCCGCCACGATTTTATGAGTTCCAAAGTTCCTTCGGACCTGAAGTATGCAAAGTCGCACGAATGGGTGCGGTTGAATGGCGACGTGGCGACGATTGGCATCACCGATCACGCGCAGCATGAACTGACAGACGTGGTGTTCGTGGAGTTGCCACAAGTCGGGCGAAAATTGAAAGCAGGCGAGGCGTGTGCCGTCGTGGAGTCGGTGAAAACCGCGAGTGATATTTATTCGCCAGTGTCAGGGGAAGTCGTGGCAGCGAATCAAAAGGTCGTGGACACTCCGGCACTGGTGAACGACCAGCCGTACGGTGACGGCTGGTTCTTCCAAGTCAAGGTAGCCGGCGCGAACGAGGTCGCTTCGTTGCTGAGTCCGGCCGATTACTCAGCACAGATCGGCGGCTGATCGAGATAACGATCGCGCGCCGTGGTTGCGACGGGCGCGAGGGGGCAGTCGGCAGCCTGCGCGCGAGCGTCACCGCGCCGAGCGGCGATTGCACACTCACGCAAGTCCAGTCACGTTCGTTAAAGGGCGGGGTTTCGTGTCGGCTTTGCATAATTCCTTCCTGCGGTGATGGTCGTTGTTCGTTCCGGGGATTCGTTAATGACGCGGGCGATAAATGTGCCGGCATTCGCGGGCGCGGTCACAAGCCAGGAGCCGAGGATGCGCGCCGGCCTGCCGTCTTCGTCCAGTTCCAATTTCATCTCGTCGCGCAGCCAGACATAATGACCGCCGGCATGCTGAAAGCGATATTCGATGACCTGTTCGCCTTCGCGAAAAAGTTTCGGCATCTCCTCGAACACGCGCGTGGAATCCTCGGGATGAATGCGCACGGCCCAGAAGCTCGGATCATCGATGAACTCCGCCGGCGCGTAACCCAGGACGCGCTCCACATTTTCCGTGACGGCGATCGTGCCGTAGTCCTCGGCCACCTTGCACGAGTAGAGCACCGCCGGACTGGCCTGGACGAGGCGCGCCAGCAATCCTGCGTCCTTTTCTGCCAGCCCGGCAGCCTCTGTTTCGAATTTCAGTTCATTGCACATCATTCAGTGCGGTTGAGGTTCCAGATTGCCGGCGAGCTGACCGAACAGCTCGCGCAGCTTCTCGAACTCAGTCGTCTTGTCGAAAAAGAACTCCGCACCGGATTCCATGGCGCGCCTCCGGTACTGCGGATACGGAAAATTCGTAAACACGATGACCAGCGGCCCGCTGCCATCGCGTTTGATGTTCTTCAAAACATCGAGCCCTGTTCCACACGGCATCTGAATATCGAGCACCACGGCGTCGGGCTTTAGCTCGCGGATGCAATTTATGGCGTGGAGGCCGTCCCCGGCGCAGCCGAGCACTTCCACTCCGGGGATTTCGGCGAGCATTTCCAGCAGCCGCTCGCGAAGAACGATGGAGTCATCGGCGAGAAACACCTTAATGTTTCGGACTGCGCTCATTGGAGATGAAGCACGGTAAATGCGGCACCTGGCGCTTGCCATGCGAGTCGGGATGAAAGTGATGTCGGCAGGAGTCCTACGAAACGCTCGTTGCAACTGAGCGGCGCGCGCGGAGCGACGCGCCCTACCTGCCGCCGGGATTGGT
>JGI10216J12902_102816348_pt1 | contig 27826 bp, 7 predicted proteins | sample KanNatreferecore_FD_12902 | JGI IMG/M metagenome (IMG submission 12902)
TGGTAGAGCAACGGTTTCGTAAACCGTAGGTCGTGGGTTCAATCCCCACCATTGGCTCAGTTCCTTTCTGCGGGTGCAGCAAGGGGTTTGCGAGCACAACGGTTGAAACTGTCAGCAGAAGTGTCAGCAAACGTCAACTCACCGTACCATGGGTGAATCGGATCGCGGCGTAACCCGGAGCAAAGCTGATTTGCCGCAACGATAGTTTGTGGCTGCGCGGTGGGACCGTGGGCCGCGCGGCACAGATTTCGACGCCACTTCTCAGAATCGCCAAAAGCCATTCTCAGCATCAAGCAGGCAGGACGGCATTTGCTTCAACCACTGCTTAAGAGCACTTTATGCAAAGGAGGTTCGTGGACTACGCTGAAGAAGCATGAATGTTTTGATGGATCATCTACGCCATCGTCTGGCGCCGGGAAGGGTTCCTGATTCGCTGGCGGAGAAGCGGCCGTTGCGCGCGGAGCTGTTCAGCATTGAGTTGCTGAAACGGCACGCCGGCGTTTTAGCCGGACGCCATAAAGTGGCGGCGCGAAAAGGTCCGAACCTTCTGCTTCCGCGCCTCTCGGCCAATGAAGAAATCCTGCGCGAGTACAACGAGCAAACCTTGCGCGCGGAAAAAAAGCGCCGCGTTACTCCCGCCGCGGAATGGCTGCTGGATAATTTTCATCTCATTGAAGAACAGATCCGCACGGCGCGCCGCCACCTGCCGCGCCAGTTCAGTCGGGAATTGCCGCATCTGATCGAAGGCCCTTCCGCCAACTTCCCGCGCGTCTATGACATCGCGCTGGAATTGATTTCGCACGCGGACGGGCGCATCGATGCCGCCCATTTGACGAGTTTCGTCGCGGCGTATCAGGAGGTCACTCACCTGAGGCTGGGCGAGCTTTGGGCCATTCCCATCATGCTCCGCTTGGCGCTCATCGAGAATTTGCGGCGAGTCGCGGCGTTGTTGACGGAGTCGCGCAAGGACCGCGATTTGGCCGACGCGTGGGCCGACCGGATGTTGCAAGTGGCGGAAAGCAGCCGGTCGAAACTGATCGTGACCGTGGGCGAGATGGCGCAGGCGCACCCGGCGTTGAGCCAGGCGTTCGTGGCGGAATTCTGGCGGCGCATTCAGGACAAATATCCCGCGCTGAAGCTGCCGGTGAATTGGATCGAGGAGCGTTTGGCCGAGGACAACCTGACCATCGAGCAGTTGGTGCAGAACGAAAGCCAGGACCAGGCGGCCAACCAGGTGTCGGTGGGCAACAGCATTTGCAGTCTTCGTTTTCTGGACGCGATGGATTGGCGAGAATTTGTCGAAACCCAGAGCGTCGTGGAGCAGACACTGCGCTGCGACCCGGCGGCTGTTTACGGCAAAATGGATTTCGCCACGCGCGATTTGTATCGGCACACCGTCGAACGCATCGCCAGGCAGAGTCCCGCATCCGAATTGGATGTTGCAAAGCTGGCGATCGAATTGGCCGGGAAACACGAGGCGCAGGGCGATGGCCGCGAGGGGCACGTCGGTTTCTATCTTGCGAGCAAAGGCGAAGAGACGCTGGAACGCGCGGCACGGATGAAGCGCTCCTTCAAAGATACGCTGGCGCATACAGGCCGCCATCATCCGTTGACATTTTATTTGGGCGGCATCCTTGGTGTTACCGCAGCCGTCACAGTTCCGTTGCTGCTATGGGTCGCGGCCCTGCAGCCGCCTGTTTGGGCGTTAATCCTGGTCTGTCTGGTTGCTGCGGTGTCCGCCAGCCAATTGGGCGTTTCGTTGGTGAATTGGTTTGCGACCGTGTTTGTGAAGACGCGTCCATTGGCGCGGCTGGATTTCTCCACCGGCATTCCCGTCTCTCACGCCACGCTGGTCGCGGTGCCGACCATGCTCGCCAGTTTGCGCGGGATCGAGGATCTTTTGGAATCGCTGGAAGTCCGTTATCTCGCTAATCGCGATGACAATCTGTACTTCGCGCTGCTTTCTGATTTTCGCGACGCCACCCAGGAGCACATGCCCGGCGATGATGAATTGGTCCGCCGCGCCGCCGAAGGCATCCAGGCGCTCAACGAGAAATACAAAAGTGATCGACCATGCATCTTCTATCTGTTTCATCGGCCGCGGCTGTGGAACGAGCAGGAGCAACTCTGGATGGGCTACGAACGCAAACGCGGCAAGCTCGCCGACCTGAACCGATGTTTGCGCGGTGGCAGTCCCGAATGTTTTTCGCAAATCGCCGGCGACCTTTCGCTGCTGCCGCATATTCAGTACGTCATCACGCTCGATACGGACACGCAGCTTCCGCGTGACGCCGCGCAGCAACTGGCGGCCACGATGGCGCATCCATTGAACCGGCCCATTTACGATCCGGAACGCGGCCTGATTGTCGAAGGCTACAGTATTCTGCAACCGCGCATGGCCGTGAGTCTGCCCAGCGCGCAACGCTCGCGCTTCGTGAAATTATTTTCCGGCGATCCTGGAATCGATCCTTACACGCGCGCGGTTTCGGATGTTTATCAGGACGTCTTCCACGAAGGCTCGTTCATCGGCAAGGGAATTTACGACGTGGATGCTTTCGAGCGCGCCGTGGGCGGAAAATTTCCCGAAAACAGAATTTTGAGCCATGATTTGCTCGAAGGCAGTTACGCGCGCTCGGCCCTCGTCAGCGACGTGCAACTGTTCGAGGACTTTCCCGCTCGTTATCACGCCGATGTGCGGCGCCGGCATCGCTGGATTCGCGGCGATTGGCAGATTGCGACGTGGTTGTTGCCGCGGCTGCCCGGGCCCGATGTGCGCCGCGTCACCAATCCGCTCACCGGTTTATCGCGCTGGAAAATTTTTGACAATCTGCGCCGCAGTCTCGTGCCCGCGAGCCTCCTGGTGTTGCTGATTCTGGGCTGGCTCCTTTTTCCCGCTCACAGCGCCATTTGGAGTTTGTTTTTAGTGGTGACGATCTGCCTGCCGTTCTTTCTCGCGTCATTTTTGGAACTCGTCAGAAAGCCGAAGGACTTGCCGTGGCAAACTCATCTCAAAAGCGTGTGCCGAAACGCCGCCCAACAAGCCGGGCAGGCGATTCTCACGCTCACCTTTCTCCCTTACGACGCCTGCGTCAGTCTTGATGCCATCCTTCGCACGCTCGGACGCTTGATTTTTACGCACCGCCATCTTCTGGAATGGCAAACGGCGAGTGAAGTGGAACAACAGCAGGGTTCCAGCCTGAAGGATTTCTTCGCAACGATGTGGTGCGCGCCCGCGTTGGCTTTGCTCACGGGCCTCGCGTTGTTTTTCGCCAACACTTACGCGTGGGCAGCCGTGACGCCGTTCCTCATCCTGTGGGTGTTCGCGCCAGTCGCGGCCTGCTGGATCAGTCTGCCGTTGAAAGAAAAGCAGCCGAAGCTGTCGGCTGACCAACGGGTTTATCTCCGAAAACTCTCGCGCAAAACCTGGCGCTTCTTCGAAACGTTCGTGGGACCGGAAGACAATTGGCTGCCGCCGGATAATTTTCAGGAAAATCCCACTCCCGTTGTCGCCACGCGCACCTCGCCCACGAACATCGGGATGGCGCTGCTCTGCACTTTGTCCGCTTACGATTTCGGCTATCTCTCGATGCGGCGGCTAATCGAGCGGCTCAATGCGACCTTTGAGACCCTGGGGAAACTCGAACGCTACGAAGGCCACTATTTCAATTGGTATGACACACGCACACTGGCGCCATTGCATCCGCTTTACGTCTCCACGGTGGACAACGGCAATTTCGCCGCACTGCTGCTGACGCTCCATTCCGGGTTGCTGGAAATCGCCAATCAAAAATGGAACTCGTCTCGCGCGCTGGCCGGTTTGCACGACACATTGCGAGCGTGGTTGGAAGAAGCGTCGGATAGTCAAATGCTCGCGGCACTGAAAGCTGTTGAAGCCAAACTCGTTGTTCCAAGTGAATCGCCCTTGGAAATGTATCAGCGGCTGAATGAACTGATCGCCGCGTCTGCAGCGGTGCCCTCACTTCCAGGTGCGCAGACTAATAGTCACTTCGAGTGGTGGCGAAAGACGTTTGCGCAAACCTGCCGCGATCATCGCGAAGAACTGGAAGCGCATTTTCCGTGGCTGAGGCTCGGTGAGCGCATTCAACAAAGACTGGCCGCGAACAACGCGGAGTCTTCATCGCTGCAAGAATTCTGGCGCCTGATCAATGTCCCGCAAAGCCTGCGGCACGTCGCTGTGCAGACAGATTCACGGCTCGCGAAAATCGACGACTTGTTAATAGCGGAGCGAAGCACGCTCAATGATCCCGAGACCGTCAGCTTGCTCGTCGAATTGAGAGAACTGGTCGAGGCAACGGGAGCGCAGGCCGCTCAGACATTGTCTGAGTTGGACGAACTGGCCCGCCGATGTCACGAGCTGGCGCAAATGGATTTCACCCTCCTGTATGATCGGTCGCGCGAATTGTTCTCTATCGGCTACAACGTCAGTCAGCATCGGCTCGACGCGAGTTGTTACGATTTACTCGCGTCCGAAGCACGGCTCGCCAGCTTCGTCTGCATCGCGCTCGGCCAGTTGCCGCAACGACATTGGTTCGCGCTGGGCCGCCTGCTCACGACGGCCGGCGGCAACGCCACGCTCATCTCGTGGAGCGGATCGATGTTCGAGTATCTCATGCCGATGCTCGTCATGCCCACTTATGAAAACACGCTCATTGATCTCTCCTGCCGATCCGCCGTGGTCCGACACATCGAATATGGAAAACAAATGGGCGTGCCGTGGGGCATGTCCGAGTCCGGCTACAATCTCCGCGACACGAACGCGAACTATCAATATCGCGCCTTCGGCGTGCCGGGTCTGGGATTCAAACGCGGTCTGGCCGAGGACATCGTCATCGCGCCTTACGCCACGCTGATTGCACTGATGTTCGCGCCGCGGGAAGCGTGCCGGAACCTCGAACGCCTCGCCCGCGAGGGCGGTGAAGGCAAATACGGTTTTTACGAAGCGATCGATTTCACGGCCTCACGAGTGCCGCGCGGTCAGACACGCGCAGTCGTGCAGTCCTTCATGGCACATCATCAAGGCATGAGCCTGCTGTCGCTCGCGGCTGTGCTCCTTGACCGGCCGATGCAACGGCGGTTCAACTCCAATCCCATCTTCAAGTCCGCGGAACTGTTGCTGCACGAGCGCGTGCCCAAAGCGATTTCCGTACTCTATCCGCATGAATTGGAAGCCAGCACTTCGCGCGAAACGAGCGTGGCGAATGAAGTGACGTTGCGCGTCTTCGAAGACCCGAATGCCGGGCCGCCCGAGGTGCATCTGCTCTCAAACAGCCGCTACCACGTCATGGTCACGAATGCTGGCGGCGGCTACAGCCAGTGGAACGACATTGCGCTGACCCGCTGGCGCGAGGACACGACACGCGATTGCTGGGGAACATTTTTTTATCTGCGTGATGTCGAGAGCGGGAGATTTTGGTCCACAGCTTATCAACCGACACTCCAGGCCGCGCCAGGATACGAGGCAATTTTCAGTCAGGGCCGCGCTGAGTTTCGCTCGCGGCTCCACGAGATTGATGCCCATACCGAGATCAGCGTGTCACCGGAAGACGACGTAGAAGTGCGGCGGGTGACGCTCACGAATCATTCGCGCGAAGCGCGCACGATTGAAGTCACGAGTTACGCGGAAGTCGTGTTGAACACGCGGGCCTCGGACCTCGCGCATCCCGCGTTCAGCAATCTTTTTGTCCAAACCGAAATTCTCCGGCAGAAGCACGCCATCCTTTGCACGCGCCGTCCGCGTTCGTCCGGCGACCAATTGCCGTGCATGTTTCATCTGCTGCTCGCGCACGGCGCTGAAGTGGGCGAGGCATCGTACGAAACCGACCGTTCACAATTCCTGGGGCGATGCCAAAACGTATTTTCACCTGCAGCCCTGCAAGCCACGACTGCATTGTCCAACAGCGAAGGCTCGGTCCTCGATCCCATCGTCGCCATCCGCCGCACCGTTCGGCTCGCGCCGAAAGAAAGCGCTCGTCTCACCCTCATCTCCGGCATCGCGGCCACCCGCGAGGCGCTCGGAGGATTGATCGAAAAGTATCAGGACCAGACCATCGCCGACCGCTGCTTCGAACTCGCATGGACGCACGGCTTGATCGTGCTGCGCCATCTCAATGCGACGGAGGCGGACGCGCAACTTTACGGGCGTCTCGCGGGGGCGCTGCTTTATCATCAGCCGTTCCGTCGCGCGCTCCCCGCGGTCATTGCTCGAAATCGCCGTGGCCAGCGGAACCTGTGGAGCTTTGGCATTTCGGGCGACCTCCCGATCGTAGTCGTGCACAGTCGTCGTACCGACCGGCTCGATTTGATCCGCGAAGTCGTGCAAGCGCACGCCTACTGGCGGCTGAAAGGTCTGGCGGCCGATCTCGTGATTCTGAACGAGGACGATTCGGTTTATCGCCAGTCGCTGCACGATCAGATTCTCACGTTCATCTCTTCGGGCAATGCGGCGCAACTGTTCGACAAACCGGGCGGCATCTTCACGCGGCGCATCGATCAGTTATCGACGGAAGACCTCGCATTGCTGGAAACGGCGGCGCGCGTGGTATTGTCCGACGACCGAGGAACTTTAGCGGAACAACTGCAACGGCGTCCGCGTCCTGAATCGCCCGCGCGCATGATCGCCACGCGGACGCGCAACAACGTGGAAACCGCGCCGGAATTGCCCAAGCGCGATCTGATTTTCTTCAATGGCTTTGGCGGATTCACCCGCGACGGACGCGAGTACGTCATCACGTTGCAACCCGGCCAGGTCACGCCCGCGCCGTGGGCCAACGTGATAGCCAATCCGCATTTGGGGACGCTCGTTTCCGAAAGCGGCGGTTCGTATAGCTGGGCTGAGAACTGCCATGAATTCCGGCTGACGCCCTGGAACAACGATTCAATTACCGATCTCAGCGGCGAGGCTTTCTACATCCGCGACGATCACAGCGGTCGTTTCTGGTCGCCGACTCCGCTGCCCGCGCGCGGCCAAACGCCTTACGTGAGCCGTCATGGTTTTGGTTACAGCGTCTTCGAGCACGCTGAAGAAGGAATCGCTTCCGAACTGTGGATTTATGTCGCCGTCGATGCGCCGGTGAAATTTGCTCAACTCAAACTGCGCAATCTCTCTTCGCGCCATCGGCAATTGTCGGTGACTGGCTACTGGGAATGGGTCCTCGGAGAACTGCGCGAAAAGAACGCGATGCACATCGCCACCGAATTCGATCCGCAGAACGGATCGCTGCTCGCGCGAAATCATTACAACACGGACTTCGAAGGACGCGTCGCATTCGTGACCAGCAGCGAACCGCATCAGTCCTTCACCGCCGATCGCACTGAATTCCTGGGCCGCAATCGCACGCCCGCCAATCCCAGCGGTCTCGCCCGCGTGCGGCTTTCGGGCAAAACCGGCGTGGCGCTCGATCCCTGCGCGGCTTTGCAAGTGCTGGTTCCGCTTGGTCCGGGCGAAGAACGCACAATCGTTTTCACGATGGGTGCGGGCCAGAACATCGAGCACGCACGGCAACTCATTCAGAATTTCAAGAGTGTTGAATCAAGCCGCGAGGCGCTGCAATCGGTGTGGGGACATTGGAACCACGCGCTCAGCGCCGTTCACGTCGAGACGCCCGAGCCGGCGCTCAATGTTCTCGCCAATGGCTGGCTGCTTTACCAAACACTCTCGTGCCGGCTTTGGGCGCGCACGGGTTTTTATCAATCCGGTGGTGCGTTTGGTTTTCGCGATCAACTTCAGGATGCGATGGCGCTCGTCCATGCGCGGCCCGTGCTGCTCCGCGAACAATTGCTTCGCGCCGCCGCGCATCAATTCCGCCAGGGCGACGTTCAGCATTGGTGGCATCCACCACACGACCGGGGCGTGCGCACACATTTCTCGGATGATTATCTTTGGTTGCCCCTCGCGACCTGCCGCTACGTCGAAACCATCGGCGACACCGGCGTGCTGGACGAAACCGTCGCCTTCCTCGATGGCCGTCCAGTGCGTCCCGAAGAGGAAGCCTATTACGACGCGCCGCAACGTTCTCGAGAGTCTGCGTCGCTCTACGAGCATTGCGTCCGCGCCATTCGCAACGGACTCAAATTTGGCGAACATGGTTTGCCATTGATCGGCTGCGGCGATTGGAACGACGGCATGAACATGATTGGAGAACACGGCAAAGGCGAAAGTGTCTGGCTCGCATTTTTCCTTTACGACGTGCTCAAACATTTTGCCCCGCTGGCGACGCGGCGCGGTGACGCGGCCTTCGCGCAACTCTGCGAAGAACAAGCCGAGCAGTTACGCAAGAACATCGAGAAGAATGCGTGGGACGGCCAATGGTATCGCCGCGCCTACTTCGATAACGGCGAGCCACTCGGTTCCGTCACCAACGAGGAATGTCAGATCGATGCCTTGCCGCAAAGCTGGTCCATCATTTCAGGCGCGGGCGATCCGGAACGCTCGCACACCGCTCTCGAAGCCGTGGCGCAACGTCTCGTGCGCAAGAACGCGAAGCTCATTCAATTGTTCGACCCGCCCTTCGACAAATCTTCGCTGGAGCCAGGCTACATCAAAGGCTACGTGCCCGGCGTGCGCGAGAATGGCGGTCAGTACACCCACGCCGCGATTTGGACCGTGATGGCTTTTGCCCTGGAAGGCGACACGCGGCGAGCCTGGGAAATGTTCACGCTCATCAATCCAGTACTGCACGCGCACACACCGTCCGCCATCGCGCGCTACAAAGTCGAACCGTACGTCGTGGCTGCGGATGTCTATAGTGTGCCGCCCCATACTGGCCGCGGTGGCTGGACCTGGTACACTGGTTCCGCCGGCTGGATGTATCGATTAATCACCGAAACGCTCCTGGGCCTTAACGTGGAAGTGGATCGACTCCGCTTTACCCCGCGTGTCCCGGTCGAATGGAAATCTTTCAAACTCCACTACCGCTATCGCGAAACGAACTACCACATCCTGCTGACGAAGAATTCCGGCGACTGGAAAGCCGCGCAGAAAGTTTTCGTTGATGACCAAGAACAATCGACGGCGGCAGTTTCATTAGTGGACGACCGAAGAGATCACAAAGTCGAAGTGCGGTTTGGGGAAGTCCATTGATTCACCTGTACCATTCACAATGGCGGCGGTAACTGAAACCGGCGAGCGCGCCCGCAGCGCGGTCGAACGTGCTCGTGAAAAGGTGACTGACTGATGGCACGGCTGCGATGTCGCTCAAGCAGTTGCCGGAGGCGGTTCAAAAGACCATCCAGGCCAGCGGCGATGTCGCGCATCTGAAAACCCATCAAGCAGGAGACCAGGAATGGAATGGCGTGGTCTGCTACGCGGTCGAGTTCGAGAAAACCGGCTGAAACACGCCACTGAAAATCGGTCAGGACGGAAGCGCTGACCTCCTTGTCGCTGCCGTAATCCAGCTTCACTTCCACGAAAGGCGCGCGGTTGTGATCGAAGAAACGTGACTTGCCTGATCGATCACCTCCATCAAACCGATGAGGCGGAAAATCTCGTCGGTCTCTCCCGTGCCGGAGCCGCCGGTGATGACGAGTTCCTTCGGCCGGAAATGCTTCAAGCGCCGAATTGGGATTCAAAAAATCCGGGAGATTGGCCGATGATCCAGACATGCAGTTACCACCACTCATACTCCATCCCGCGACGCTCAACGCTCCTCAGAAGCCAGTTGTTCTACTTATGTCGACCGGCGGCGTGTCCGAATTCGGCAATCTGGAAAACGCGCAGAGCTATCTCGACAACGCCGTTCGCGTCGGAGCGCCAGGCGCAAACGAAGCCGCGCTGTTCAGTTACGATTTCAAGGACAAGGAATGGAAACGGATCGTTTGAGCGCCACGCTCAAATGCCCGCTCGCCTGCCATCGCTTGCGGGGAATCTTCGCAGAGAACGCCGGCGCGATTCGAGAGCAATCGTCAGGGCGCGGGCGGCGTGACGACGCGATAAAACTGCTCCGCAGCGGGCGGCAGAGCAGGGGCCTCCAGATGCACTGTCCGCACTTGTGATTGCGCGTTGACGTTCGTGAGAGCGTTCCACGGCGCCAGGGTGAAGTTCGCACGGTACTGAACTGTGTAAGCAACGTTGGACTGCGCCACGAATTCCAGTCCGGGCACGCCGGGAATGGCAGTGGTCAACGTCAGCTTCAGCAAACTGAGCGCGTCGGCTGGATCGGTCCTGGCGATGTATTCGTCACGATTGATCATGGTGTCGCCGTCAAAGTCCAACAGAGCATCCGCAATGTCGTTTGTGTTGAACCCATGTTGCGTTTCCCACGCGTCTGCCATGCCGTCCCGGTCGAAGTCAGGCAGCACAATCAAAGGCGCGTTCGTGCTGCTGATGCCGCCCAGTCCCGTGGACGAGTTGGTGACCGCCACACGAAAAGTGGTGGTGCTCTGGCAATTCGTGAAGGCAATGAAAGGCACGGAACTCGTCGCGTAAGGAACGCCACCGCGAATCCAGCGGTAATAAATTGGCGGCGCCCCCGTGACGGCGACGCTGCAGAAGGCGGTTTGTCCCTGCAAGACGACTTGCGTGACCGGCTGGACCATAAAGACCGGCGGCACTCGCACCGTTAGAATCGCTGGTGCACTCGTCGCTGTTCCGATGTCATCGGTCACCGTCACCGTGTACGGGCCGTCGCTGGCCAGCGTTACGTTGCTGATGGTCAGCGATGAGTTGGTCTCGCCAATGAGGTTCGTGCCATGGAAACGCCATTGATAATGAAGCGTGCCCGCTCCGATGGCGCCGACCGTCATCGTGACGTTCGTGGGATTGTAGAAAAATCCGTTCGGGTTGATCGTGGCTGTGATGGTTCGATTGGTCGGTGGTTGAGTAATCGTTGCCGGAATGAGCACGGTCAGGAACGCGTTCGAACTGACCACGCTGCCGGCCGTGTTGAAGACGACGACGCTGTAAAGACCACTTTGATTGCTTTGAATATTCGAGAGCGCAAGCACATTGTTCGTCGCGCCGGAAATGTTCGCGCCGTTGAAGCGCCATTGATAGCCAAACGGCGGCGTTCCGCTCACGCTCACGTTGAAGTTCGTTCCCTGATCGCGAATAGCCGTCGCGGGTTGCGGATGCGCGGTGATCACTGGCGGGAACTGAACGATGAGCGACGCCGGTGCGCTCGTGATCGCGCCGGCGGCATTGGACACCACAACGCTGTAAGCGCCGGCGCTGGCCGGAGTGACGTTGAAGAGAACGAGCGTGGCATTGGTGGCGCCAGCGATATTGTTGCTGTTGAACTGCCATTGATAAGTGAACGGCGGCGTGCCGCACACGCTCACACTGAAGGAAACGTCGGCGTTGGTGGCCACGATGCGGTCCTGAGGCTGCGCGGTGATCGCGGGCAGGCCAGCGGGCAGATTCGCGCGCGCTCGCCCGGCGGTCGGCGGCTCAGCACTCCACGTGGCCGGGTCGCTGCCGTGTGACAGATCGTTCAGCCGTTGCAACGAATTGCCCGTCCCATCGCTGCCGCACGGAAACGGCGACTGATCGGCGTAAAGGACTTCGTCGATGATGACCCAACTCACCACATCATTCGTGGTGTCTGGATGTTGCGGCTTCTCCAACGCCGACCGGTCCGAGTTGTTCGCCAGCTTGCCCGCGTAAGGACCGAGAATCAGCAAGCCGGGGTCAGTGATGCCATACGTGCTCTTGAACGCGGCCAACTGTGCGGCGTTCGTCGCTGGATTGAAACTCACCACGAGCAGGCGGGCGTCGGCGGCCAGCGTGATGTTTGTCGGGAACGTGAAATCAATGCCGCCGTTGAGCCGCCACGTGCCGTTCGTGTTGTGCAGTGTCACCGCGTCAGGAGTGGCGTTGTGAATTTCAATGAACTCGTCGAGTGAATTGTCGGTGAGGTTTGTTCCCACCAAAACATCCGGCGGATGGAACATCAGTTCGCTGATGACAACGCGGGGCAGGGGAGCAGCATTCGTCGTGTCGCGTGTGCGCGGCGCGATCGCAAACCAGAATGGAGCCCCGTCCGGGTAGCGGCCCACTGACCAATCATTTTCCTGCGCCTTGAAGCTGACCGCATCGATGACGCGGTCCTGTCCGTTGCCTGGCAGAAACGAGAGCAGGACCTGCTCTCCAGCCTTGTCCAATCCGAAGCCGATGTTCGTTGGATTGTGGAACCCGGTAATCTCGTCGAACGTGAGGAACCCGCGCGGTTGAATGACGTTCGTCGCAGGAATCTGCCACTTGGTCAGGTTCCCCGCATCATCGCTCAAGTACCAGCCCGGACCGAAGACGAAGGCCGCGTCGGAAGGATTGTAAATCTCAATCCAGTCGTTCGATGTGAGCTCGTTTGTGTAATCCGTGTGCGCGACAATTTCGTTGATCACGATGGTGGTGATGGGCACGGCATCAGCGCGGCCTGGCGACCCGCGCAGCGTGGTGCTGGCCCGCCAGTTGCCCGCGTATTCACCCGCGCCATTGCCTTGCGCGGCCAGCGCGGAATCGAGCAACACCAGTGCGTGACCGGCGCCGTCAGCTTGCGGCGGCCAGCCACGTCCATCGCGATAGCTGAAGTTCACAATGTCACTGCCGCCGGCGGAGGTGCGGAGCACGAGTTGCTCGCCCGCATTGTTCAAGCTGCCGGTGAATGCGCCCATGACCACGACGCTTCCGTCAAGGCCATAGTAAGCGCGGAACGCTGCGATGTTCGTCGTTCCCGCCAGCACGAGATAGCTGCCGGGCGGCAGCGTCGTCCCTTGAACAAACGTGTAGTCGATGCCCTGGGTAAATTTCACGCCGGAGAGATCGAGAGCAACCGTGGAACTCGAATTGTAGAGTTCAATGTATTCGTAACCGCCGGGCGGTGGATTGAACATGAATTCAGTGATGCGCAGATGGTTCAGCAAGTCCGCCTCGTTCGCCGGCGGTCCCGTCGTGAATTCCTGCGGCAGCGACCACTGGCTGTTGCGACCCGTCGTGTCCGTGTGCAACACGCGCACCCGATAGCGGCTGCCTTCCCGCAGGACGTTCGCGGGAATGGTGATGTCCGAGTTGAAGGTTGTGATTGGGCCACTGTCCCACACGGTTTCGATTTCGTATTTGTGCGGCTCGTCGGGGCGGTAATTCGGCGCGTTCGTGTCGGTGACTTCAGCAATGCGCCAGCGGATCGAACGAAACGGATTCACGCCGCTGTAATTCGCGGAGCGGAACGTCAGGCGATTGAGCGGATAGCCACTCGCGCCCGTGTAGGTGAGAATGGGCCGCGCGGGTTTCGCGTTGTCCGTGGCGATCGTGTCGAGGGAGAAAATCGCGTTGGTGGAGCGATAGCCCACGTAATTTTTCAACAGTTGGAGGCAACCGTCGAAATTCTTGCTCACCGTCGGCTCGTTCGGCCATTGGTAGAAGCGGCCTTGGCCCGCCTTGCCGAGATTCGGCGTGTAGGTCGAATCGTTCATCTTCGGGTTGTAATCCCACATCGAGCGATCGGCATCGAGAATGGTCGGGCCGTTCGTCGGGCCGCGCAGGAGCGCCACGTATTCGTCGATCAATTTGAAGGCCTGGTCAGAGTTCCACAGCAAGTCACGGATTTCGCGCACGCGATTGCGGAACTCGATATTGATGACTGGCAGGCGTCCGGGATTGGCGAAGTTGTCGAGCAGCCGGCTCTTCAACGGTTCATCGCCGCCGGTCTGGCCCGCGCGATACATGTTGTCGGCCCAGATGAGATCGAGGTCCCAGGTGCAGGTCTCCCAAAGTCGCGTTACGGGATTGCGGTAAAAAAAGTAGTTTTTGCCGTCAGCGATGTCGTAGTGGTGAATGCCTTGCACAATGGCCTGGTAGCTGTAGTGGCTGGCGACGTTCCAATTCGTCCGCCACCATTGCTCGGACGCGCCAGTGTAATTGGCCTGGATATACGTCAGGTCGGATTTATCGGTCGGCCCTTTTGGATCAATATTGTTCAACTCACCCGTGCCGCTTTCCATTTTGTAGAGATTGCCGTCGGGCAAACCGTGTTCCTCCAGGAACCGTCCGTCCTCCTGTTCGACGGCCAGGTACACGCCCCAGAAGTCGCCCTCGAATTGAGTCGCGAGGTTTGCTTCCTGCGCGTCGTCAACCACCCGGAAGGTAACGAACGTGGTGTGCGGCGCAGGCACGCCGGCGAGGTTGAACAAACGGAAGCCGACCGACTCGAACATGCCCTGCTCGCCACGGTGGTTGAAATCGCCCTGCTGGATGCAGGCGCCGAGATTGACCTTGGTCCACGGCGTGTTGAATTTACGTCCCCAGTTGTCACGCGGCTCGAAGTCATGGCCCCGGTTCATGTCGAACTTCCACATGTTCTTCACCATCGAATAGCGCCAGACACCGCCGCGCGCGCGGTAGCGGATATGATCATAAACTTTGCCGTCGTAAACGAGCGTGCCGCCCCACTGATAAAGATCGCCGCCGTACCGGCTGAACCATGTCGCCGTCGCCGCCGTGTTGCTGCGGGCGATGAGATGATAAACGGGCAACCGGCCCATCACGTTGCTGGGATAGTTGATGAACGTTCCGTTTGCGCCGCCCGCGCCTGGTTGCACCGCGCCGCGCCAGCCCGGCACGCCGTCGTAAACGAAGTAAGCAAAATTTGGTTGCGGATCATCGGCGTACGGCACGCGCACGGAACTGCCGAGCGTGTCGGCCACCGTGATGCGATAGCGAATCAGACGACGGTGCGTTTGGACGGAAGCAGGAATTTGCGCGGTGTAAGTGTCATCACCAGCTTCCGCGTCCGCGTTGGTGCCGCTGTCATTCATCGGAAGCGTGATCCAATTTGCCGCGTTCGTGAATGCGGGATCATTCAGTTCGATGTAAGCGCCGGGACTCACGATCTGGTACTGAAGAGTCACGGACGCAACGCCGTTGGGGTCGGTGACTTTGGCCGTAATTCTCACGGGCTGGCTGGAGGTCGGTTCATTGGGCGTGTGTTCCACCTGGCGGGTTTGCGGCGGAGCATTGGTGGCGTAAACGGTGTTGGTCCGTCCCGGCGTTGGACCATTCGCGCCGCCACCGCGCAAAGATGAACGCCAGCTTCCGCCGAGATTGTTGTCGAGATTCGGATGGATTAGTTCGATCGAGTTTCCCTGACCTGGAACTACGGCATCGCCAACCGTCGGCCAGGGAAAGCCGAGTTGGTATTCCACTTCGTCTTCGATTTGTCCCGCCGCGTTGCGCAGTGTGAGTTTCTCTCCGCGGCTCCAAAGTCCCGAACTGCTGTCCGCGTTAAAAGGGCCGAGCGCGCCCGTCACCGCAAATTTGGTCTGGAGAAACACCGGGTTCTGCGCAACGACCACTCGTCCGCCCGGCGCGAGATTCGTGGACGGAAACGTGTAGTTCAATCCGTCGGAAAAACGCCAGCCAGCCAGGTTCACGGCGTTCGTCCCCGAGTTGAGCAACTCGACGAACTCCGCCGGTTCGGTTTTCACGTCCGGATTGTAATGGATTTCGTTGATGACAATTGCAGCCGAAACCTGGAAGAGCGTTGGAACAACGCCGCACAAGGTTGCAAGAGGACCACGCAGATATTTCACAAGGTTTTTGAGCACAGAGTTTTGAGAGCGCGAGAAAGTAGCAGATAAACGTGCCGGCGCAACAAGCTCTTCTCAGTCGGGGTGGAAGTCCGTCCGTGGGAATCTGAAGCAGTTTCGAAGCTTGCCCACGACCTCAGTCTTTCTCTAGTCTGCCGTCCGCCCAAACGCCATGTTCCCCAACGTCCATACGACGGTGGTCCGTGCTCGCGTGCCTTTCGCGCACGCGGTGAGCGCGGACAATTCAGAAAACATCAACCAATTCCAACTAATGAAAACTCACTCGCTCATTCGCTGTTTGGTCCCGGCCATTTTGCTTCTGGCGGGAACGGCTGGTTCATTCGCCCAAACGCTGACGATCACGAACGGCTTGCAGCTCTGGCTCCGGGCCGACGCGGGCGTGACGACGAATGCGGGCGGCGGAGTCACGCAATGGCTCGACCAATCGACCAATGCCAACAACGCCGTGCAGCCGACCGACATTGCCGCGCCGGTGCTGGTGAATGGCGCGTTGAACAGCCGGCCCGTATTGCGCTTCGATGGCGGCGACGATTTTCTCGATGTCGCCGACGCAGCCAGTTTGTCCGGCACAGGCGACGTGGCATCATTCTTCGTGGTGAGGTTCGAAACGTTTGGCGGCCGCTACAACGCGGTTTGGGCCAAGACCGTGAACAACTTGCCGGCTCCGACTGACATCTATACCCAGCCCGGCAGCGGAGAGCTGACTGTTTTTCGTGGTGACGGCACTCTGAACAATCTCACTCCCGTTAGTTCTGCGCCGCTGCGTGAAAATGCTTATCTGGTGCTCGGCTTTGATGTCAGCGGCTCGACTCTAACGCATTACGTAAACAATCAGCCGAACGGTAGTGGCGTTGTCACATTGAATACCGCCGACGGCAACACGCCACTGAAGATTGGCACGCGTGGCGACGGCTTCACCAGGCTTCGAGGCGATCTGGCCGAGTTACTGATTTTTGATCGAGCGTTGTCCGCCTCCGAGCGGACCAATGTCTTCACTTACCTGCAAACGAAATACAATCTGCTGAACCTCACGCCGAACATCAGTCTAGCCACCGTCCCGGCAGGCCCGAACGTAAGCGTGGGCGACGTGGTTACTCTCAATGCAACTGCCAGCGATCCGGATGGCACAGTGGTGAGAGTCGATTTCCTGGCCAATGGTGTCATCGTCGCCACAGCTACGCGGCCACCTTTCAGCGCGCGGGTCACAATCGGGTCGGCTGGTTCCATTCAGTTCACTGCGCGTGCCACGGACGACAAGGGTGGTATCGCAAATTCCGCTCCGGTGAACCTCACTGCTGGCCCGGCAGGCCCGACGACATTGCCGGTGACCAGCGGTTTGCAACTGTGGTTGAAAGCGGACGCCGGCACGACCCTGGGTCTCAATGGCGGAGTCGTGCAGTGGAGCGATCAATCCGGCAACGGCAACAACGCTCTCCAGATTAACGAAACGTTGGCCCCCATTTTTACGAATGGAGCAGTCAATGGCCAGCCGGCGTTACGCTTCGATGGTGTGGATGATTTCCTCGAAGTGTTGGACTCCGACAGCATTTCGATCACAAACGACATCACGACCCTTTTCATTGCCAGGTTTGCCGATTTCGCAGCGGGAACTTTCAAAGCCATTTGGGGCAAGACGCTCGTCAATCAACCGGCACCGACCGACATCTACGTGCCCAGCAGCGGGCGACTGACTTTCTTTCGTGGCAACGGCACAGTGAATGGCAGCGTCGTCGCCACGCAACCGTTTGCCGTCGGGACCTATCTCCTCGGAGAAGTGGAAATGGGAGGAACTGCGGTCAGGCACTATTACAATGGCGCGCTCAACGGCAGCGGCACGATCACAGCACCCATTGCTGACGCGAACGGCACGCTTCGCGTCGGCTCACGCGCCGATGGCGTGACGAAGATGAAAGGCGAGATCGCGGAGATACTCATTTTCAATCGCACACTCTCCACGGCTGACCGCCTCTCTGTGGAACGTTATCTCGCGGAAAAATATGCGGTGGCCACGCTCAGCCTCACGAATACGCCGCCTGTCGTTGCGATCACGAGTCCGGCGGGTGAAGTCCTGCAAGCGCCCGGCTCGGCAACGGTCGGCGCCAGCGCATCCGATTCGGACGGCAGCATTGTATCGGTACAATTCTTCGCGAATGGCGTCTCGCTCGGCACAGATAACGCGGCGCCATTCGGCACGAACCTGAATCTGACTTACGGAGGCGTTGTCACACTTTCGGCGCGCGCCACCGACAATCTCGGCATGCAAAGCGTTTCGCCTGCGATGCAGGTGTGCGTCCAGGGCCCCGGCGCTCCGCTCGGGCTGGTCAGTTATTGGCCGCTGGACGGAAATGCCAACGCCCTTGTCGGCACGAGCGGCACGCTGGTGGGCGGTCCTGTTGCCGCGCCGGATAGAAATTCCGTTGCGGGCGGTGCGTTGGCTTTCGACGGCACGCTTTCGCAACGCGTGCAGATTGCTGGTGGCGGCGGTCTTAACAATGCGCAACGCGGAACCATCAGCATGTGGGTGAAATGGGCTGGCACGCAGGACGGTGATTGCTGCGGCACGTTTGGCGCGGTGCTAAGCCGTCAACAGGATGGCGCGTTCTCAGACAACATTATCAGTCTTAGTACAGCGGATCCCAATACCGCCGTCGTGCGGTGGCGGCAGACCAGCGCTGGCACCGTAAACATCACGGGCACTGGAATTGTTGGAAACGATGTTTGGCGGCACATTATTGTGACCTTCACCGAGACAAACAGTGAGTTGTTCGTTGACGGTTTTTCAGAAGGCATCGGCTCGGGCGGCGTGTTGCACAACAACGCGGCGACGGCGCTGGCCATTGGCGCATGGGCCGCCGGAGGCGGAGGCTTCGCTACCGCTGCGATCGATGATGTGGCGATCTGGAATCGCGTCCTGACGTCCACCGAGGTTCAGGCTCTGGCCGCACAGGAACGCACGCCCATGACGCTCCTGATCGCGCCGGACTGCCCGAGTATTGAACGGAATGGCAATAACGTGACTGTGCGCTGGGGATCGCAAAGCATTTTGCAGAGTGCGACGGAAGTGTCGGGCCCGTATGCCGATGTCATTGATCCGCTCGCGCCTCCACCGGGATTCGTGACGAGCCCTTACGCCACGACGGCGTCAGATCCGCGCAGGTATTACCGTCTGCGCTCGCCGTGAAAATCAGAGTGATTCTCTTCATGCGTGTCGGTCGTGTCTGAGCAGTTTATGAAACGATTTGTCTTTTTGCTTTTGGTTGCTGTCACCTTGCAGCCCGGGTTCGCCGCCGACAGCGTCGTGGTGTTCAACGAGATTCACTATCACCCGCCCACGAATGAAACCGCCAGTGAGTGGATCGAACTGCACAACCAGATGGCCATCGACATCGATCTGTCAGCGTGGTCAATCACTGGCGACATAGGATTCACGTTTGTGGAGGGAACAATCATTCCCGGCGGCGGGTACCTCGTCATTGCGAGCGACCCGGCCGCGTTGCAGGCGAGCGCGGGCGTTACGAACGTAGTCGGGCCGTTCACTGGGCGGCTCAATAATTCGAGTGCGATTGTCCGGCTGCGCGACCGCAACGATCGATTGATGGACGAAGTCGAGTATCGCGACGGAGGGAAATGGCCGGCGGCGCCGGATGGTTCGGGCGCCACGCTGGCCAAACGCGATCAAAACTCGATCAGTGATTCGCCGGACAACTGGACCTCCAGCGTCCGCGCCGGGGGAACGCCCGGCACGCGGAATTTTCCCGCGCCGGACAGCGTGTTGCGCCGTTCGCTGGTGAATTTCAATTCACTTTGGCGTTTCGAGGCGTCGGGCACGGACCTCGGCACGACGTGGCGCGAGCCAGGTTTTGATGACAGTTCCTGGGCAGGACGCAACAACGCGACGCTCGTTTCCTATTGGCCGTTCGATGGCAACGCGACAGCGGCGCGCGGCATGAATGGAACATTCGTGGGGGCCATCACCGCGACGACCGATCGCAATGGCGCGATCGGCGGAGCGCTGGCCTTCAGTGGAGCATCACAGTACGTGAACGTCGCGGGGGGCGGCGGATTGAACGCTGCGACCGCGGGCACGATTAGCATGTGGGTGAAATGGAGCGGCGCGCAGGACGGTGATTGCTGCGGTTCATTCGGTGCAGTGCTGGCCCGGCAGGGCAACGGTCTTTTTTCCGACAACATCATTGCGCTGAACACGAGCGACCCCGCGACCGCGCGCATCGTCTGGCGTCAATCCGGCGGGCCGGCGCCCGTGCTCATCACCGGCACCTCGCCCGTCGGCACGAGCTGGCATCACATCGCCATTACGTTCGCGCCTGGCAGCAGCACCCTCTACCTCGACGGCGTGCCGCAGGGGAGCGGGGCCGGCGGAGCGCTGAACAACAACTCGGGCGTGGCGCTCTCCATCGGCGCATGGGGCGGAGACGGCGCGGGCTTTTCGACGAGCAGCATGGATGATGTGGCCATCTGGGACCAGCCATTGACCGCCGCGCAAATCGCGCAACTCGCTGCGCAAACGAAAACACCGCTGGATTTTGCGACCCCGGAAAGCGCCGTCTATTTCGCCGGTGACGGACGGCTCACGAGCAACGATGAGTTGCGGCGCACAGCATTGCCGATCGGGCCAACGACCTACTATTTCCGAAACACGTTCCAGTTCGCGGACGAACCCACGCAGACGGAATTGAAGCTCGATCTGGCCGTGGACGACGGCGCGGTCTTTTACCTGAACGGCGCGGAGATTTATCGCCACAACATGAACGCGGGCACGGTGAACTATTCCACGTTCGCTGCGAGCGCAGTCGGTGATGCGCCAATCGCCAACGGAATCACGCTGCCAGTCACGAACCTGGTGCGGGGCTCGAACATCTTTGCGGTGGAAGTTCACCAGGCCAGCGCGGGCGATGCCGGAATGGTTTTTGGCGCTGGACTCACGGCCAACGTTACCCCCGTTCCGCCGACCGAAGACCGGATTCTCATTACGCGGAATGACACGTGGAAGTTCGACGCATCGAACACGGACTTCGGCACGGCCTGGCGCGCCGCGGCCTACGATGATGCAAGTTGGTTGAGCGGCGACGCCCTGTTCTTCGCGGGCAATGGCGAAGTGGATGGCGTGCCTCCCGAACGCATTACCAGTATCACCGCCACCGCTTCGACTGAATATGCCGCGGATGGCCGGCTTGCAGCGAATGCGGTCAATGGCTCAGGTCTGATCGGCGACGCGCATGTCAATACCCCGGGCGGCACGATGTGGCTGAACAACGGCATTTTTGCCGCGCCGAATGATTTGAACCCGCACATCACGTTTGACCTCGGCGCGGTCGCTCCGTTGCGCTGGCTCAAAGTCTGGAATTACAACGAGGATTTGCCAGGCCGGCCGGAGTTGCTGGCACGCGGTGTCGCCAGCGGAGACATTCTCGTGGGAACTACGAGCGGCGTGCTCACAAATCTCGTTACGGGCCAGACGTTCAACAAGGGGCCAGGGACTCAGACGGATTTTTCACAGACCATCGATCTCGGCGGCGTGAATGCGCGCTACGTGAAGCTCGACAAGCTGACGAACTTTCCGGGCGGCGATTTGCGGTTCGTCGGGCTGAGCGAAGTGCAAATCTTCCGCGACCCGGATCTCCAGCGCACGGGACTGCCGCTCGGGCCGGTGACTTATTATTTTCGCAAAGCGTTCAACTTCGCGGGGGACCCGGCGCGCGCCACACTGTTTCTCGATACGGCGGTGGACGACGGCGCGGTCTTCTATTTGAACGGCGTGGAGATCCATCGGTTCAACATGGCAGCGGGCAGCGTGACGCACTCGACATTGGCGAGCAATTCGATCGGCCACGCGACCTTCACGGGGCCAATCGCTGTTTCCGCGGCCAGCCTCGTCCGGGGAACAAACGTCCTCGCGGTGGAAGTTCATCAGGGCAGCCTCGCCGACGCGGACATGATCTTTGGCGCGACACTCACGGCGCGTGTCACGCCGCCACCGCCGGAGGATTTCGATCCGGGCGCGTTCGTGTTCAATGAAATCAGCGCGGCGAGCACGAATGATTTTCAGGTCGAACTGATGAACATCGGCACGCAGCCGATCGATGTCGCCGGCTACGTTGTGCAACGCACCGGCCTTTCACCTGATGCCGAATACACCCTGGGGCAACAGTTCCTTGGCCCTGCCGGTGTTCTTGTATTGAACCAGTCCGCGCTGGGCTTTGGCGCAACCTCTGGGGACAAACTGTTCCTGCACCTTCCCGGAAAGCGCGGCATTGCGGATTCCATCGAAGTCCACGAACGGCCACGCGCTCGTTCTCCGGACGGCATTGGTGAGTGGCTCACGCCGAACGTGGTCACGCCAAACGCCAGCAATACTTTCGCGTTTCACGATGAGATTGTGATTAACGAAATCATGTATCATGCCCCGCCGACACTCGAAGTGCCCGGAGTGCTTGGAACGAATGTCATCATTACCTTCAGCAATCTCTGGCGCTATGAGCAATCCGGCGCAGACCTCGGCACGGCATGGCGTGTGCCGGGTTACGACGACAGTGGATGGGCGGTCGGCAACGGCTTGTTCTACAACACCGCCGCTGGTCTGCCCGCGCCGAAGAACACGCCACTGACGCTTGGGCCGAACACCTTCTATTTTCGGACCACGTTCGTTTACACAGGCACGCCCGCCATTCTTTCGATGAACCTGCGCCATCTCGTCGATGATGGCATGGTGCTCTATCTCAATGGCGTGGAAATCAACCGCTTCAACATGCCGGCGGGGACAATCACCTACACGAATAACTCTGCGCAATCACGCGGGACGGCATCCATTCAACTGGCGGGCGCGATTTCAATCACCAACCTGGTGCTCGGAACGAATGTGCTCGCCGCAGAGGTGCATCAAACTTCGAACACGAATCTTGCCATCGATGTGGTTTTCGGCGCGGAGATTACCGCGGTGATTGACGCTGTTCCGCGAATTCCATTTTCGGAATCGCCGGAACAATGGATTGAACTGTTCAATCGTAGCTCGAACGCCGTGAACCTGACGGGCTGGCGTCTCGATGAGGGAATCGATTTCCGTTTCCCGTCCAACACGATGATTCCGCCGGGCGGCTATCTCGTGGCCGCGAAAGATCCAACGACGTTGCTCGCGAAATTTCCCGGCATCGCCGTCGTTGGTCCGTACACGAACAGTCTTTCACATCGAGGTGAGCGCGTGGTCGTGAAAGACGCGAACGATAATCCGGCGGATGCGGTTCACTATTTCGACGATGGGCGCTGGCCGGAAGCAGCCGATGCGGGCGGAGCGAGCCTCGAATTGCGCGATGCGTGGGCTGACAATTCCGCGGGCGAAGCATGGTTCGCGAGCGATGAGCGCAGCCGGAGCTCGTGGCGCACGTACAGTTATCGCGGTGTCGCCGTCTCCAGTCCGGTCGGACCGGATGGCCAGTGGCGCGAGTTTGTCATGGGCCTGCTCGATGAAGGAGTGGTGTTGCTCGACGACATCATGGTGATCGAAACGCCGAACACTGCGCCGACGAACCTCATTCAGAATGGCACGTTCGACACGGGAACGAACAAGTGGCGCCTCATTGGCAATCATCACGGCGAAGTCATCGACGACCCCGACCAGCCGGGCAACAAAGTGCTGCGCCTCGTCGCCAACGGATCGACCGAGCACATGAGCAATCACGGTGAAACCACATTGGCCGGCGGGCGCGACACGGTGAATGGCCGCGAGTATTTGATCTCGTTTCGCGCGAAATGGGTCAGCGGCTCGCGCCAGTTTCACACGCGGCTTTATTTCAATCGCCTGCCGCGCACGACGCTGCTGGACGCGCCGCTCCTCCACGGCACGCCAGGGACACAAAACTCGACGTTCACCACGAACATCGGACCGACTTACGCTGAGTTGCGCCACCATCCCGTCGTGCCCGCCCCGTTCGCGCCGGTGACCGTTTCGGTGCAAGCAAATGACCCGGATAACGTGACGACGATGACGCTTTGGTGGCGAGCAGACGGCAGTTCATGGGCGAGCGTTCCCATGTCTCTCAACTCTCAACCCTCAGCTCTCAACTATTCTTCCTACTCCGCCTCCATTCCCGGCAAGACTGCGGGCACAGTGGTACAATTCTACGTGGAAGGAACGGACGGTTTCGGCACGAAGTCCGTTTTTCCGGCGAGCGGAACAAACTCACGCGCGCTGTTCAAATTCGATGATGGCCTTGCCGCAACGAATGGTCTGCACAATTTCCGGCTCGTCACGCTCACCGCCGACGCCGATGAACTGTTCCGGACCGTGAACCTGATGAGCAACGAACGCATTGGCTGCACGGCCATTTATGACGAGCGCGAAATTTTTTACGACGTGGGGCTGCGCCTGAAAGGGAGCGAACACAGCCGCACGACCACGCCGCGCCTCGGCTTCAACGTGTCCTTTCCATCCGAGCAACTTTTCCGTGGTGTGCACACCACGGTGGCGATTGACCGCTCGGAAAGCGTCGGGTTCGGCCAGCGTGAGATGCTGATCCATCAAATGCTCAATCACGCTGGCGGCGTGCCGACGAAGTATCACGATTTGATTCAGGTCATAGCGCCACGTCCGGCCTACACTGGAGCGGCCGAACTTCAACTGGCGCGTTACTCCGACGTCTTCCTCGACGGCCAGTTCGATAACGGCACTGACGGAACGGTGTTCGAATACGAACTGGTCTATCAATTGAACCCGCCCACGGACAACGGCACGCCGGAAGGCAACAAAGTGCCGGTGCCCGATTCCGTGGTTGGTACCACGATTCGTAATCTCGGCGACGACAAGGAATTCTATCGTTGGAATTTTCTCATCAAGAACAACGAGGAGCGCGATGACTACAGCCGGTTGATTCCGTTCGCGAAAGCCATGGAACTGACCGGCACCAACTTCTTCGCGCAAATCACGAACATTATCGTCGTCGATCAATGGCTGCGCGGAATCGCCGTGAATGTGCTGCCCGGCTGTGGCGACAGCTACGGTGGCGATGGTTCGCAGCACAACGTGCAGTTCTATGCGCGGCCCGATGGCCGGATGATTTACTTCCCCCACGACATGGACGCGTTCTTTAGCGCGACGCGCGGCATTGTTCCGAACAGCGATCTGACCAAGCTCATTGCGGAGCCGGCTTACGCGCGCGCTTATTACTGCCACCTGCTCGACATCATCGCCACGACCTACAACGGAAATTACATGACGCGCTGGGCGGACCACTTCAAGCGCCTGCTGCCCGCGCAGGATTTCGCGGGGCATTTGTCGTTCATCATTCAGCGCGCCGCCTTCATCACGAGCGCGGTAAACAGCGCCGTGCCGAACGTGGCCTTTTCGATCACGAGCAACGGCGGAAATAATTTTGGCACAACCAACGACACCATAACGCTGACCGGCACCGCGCCGCTGAGCGTGAAGGAAATTGAAATCAACGGTGTGAGCTATCCGATTACTTGGACGAGCACGACGGCCTGGTCATTGCGCGTTCCCTTGCTCAACGGGGCGCACGCGCTCGCCGTCCAGGGTGTGAACAACGCCGGCCTTCGTCTCACCAATGCCACTGACACGATCACGATCACGAACACTGGCCCTGGCTCGCCTTTCCCGGTGGTCATCAATGAATGGATGGCGGACAACGTCGGCCCGTTCGGATTTGCCGATCCAGCGGACGGCCTGTTCCAGGACTGGTTCGAATTGTTCAATCCAAATACCAATGCCGTGAATCTTACGGGGTTTTACCTCACCGATAATTTGTCGCAGCCGACGAAGTGGCAAATCCCGCTCGGCTCGGTCATCGCGCCGCACGGATTTCTGCTCGTGTGGGCGGACAATCAACCCACGCAAAATGGAAACACGAACGGCCACCTCCACGCCGCGTTTCAATTGAACAACGACGGCGAAGACATTGGCCTCTTCTCCCCGGGTGGCGTCGCGCAGCACGCGGTCACTTTCGGGGCGCAGTTTCAAAACGTCAGCCAGGGACTTTTCTCCGATGGAGCGACGAACGCGCTCTATTTCATGACCAACTGGACGCCCCGCGCGGCCAACACATTGAGCGGCCCGCTGCGCCTGACGGAGATTTCGCTGAACGGGGCCGTCGTCACCATTTCGTGGAACAGCGTTCCAGGCCGCGTCTATCGACTGGAATACAAGGACGACCTGGATGCGCCGTCATGGACACCACTTGCGGACGTGCCGGCCTCGGGAACGACTGCATCGACAACCGATGCCCTCGCGCCCGGCGGTCATCGCTTTTACCGCATCGGGCAATTGGATTAGCAAAAAGATAGACACTCGCTGGTTCTGTGGCGTGGTCATCAAAGAGGTTTTTGATTTTACACAAACCATACAATTGATGCGCCCCGCAGTGTCATCTATATGGCGGAGACGCGCGTATGCAGAAATCCAATTCACGTCGGGCGATGGCGACGATTGGCGGATGCCTGCTCGTGATCTTGATCGCACTCGTGTTGCCTCGACAGCCGAGGAAGTCGCTCGTCAGTAATTCTTCTTCGAATGCCTTGAGTCCTGCCGCTGCGATAGAGTCCGCCAGCGTTGAACGAGCGCGTGCTTTCCGGCGCTCAACACCTTCCGCCGATGCGCCGGCACCGACGGCGGAAGAAATCGTCGCTGGCAAACTGATCCAGTTCGGCAAAAATCGGCGCGAACTCGTCCATGCGCTCGCGAAGCGTTTCAACGTTAACGTGTCCGATGATGTCGAACGGTTTTTCGACGCCGTGGAAGGAGGACGCTGGGAGGAAATTGAAGCGGCGTTCAATGCGCTTCGCGGCGAGCACGCCTCGCAACCTCGCTCAGATGATCTCTGGGCCATTTGGCGTCCCATTCAGGAAACATGGGGCGTCGCCCGCGAAGCTCACAACTGGCCTGCGCAAAAACTCCTCGACTACGGTGAGGACGTGCTCGGCTCGCTGCGCCCGGGAATGATTTACGTGGGTGGCACGGACCCCGGCGCTTTCATCACTACGTTTCTCAACGAAACTTCTGAAGGCGAACGTCACGTTGTCTTCACCCAAAACGCGCTCGCCTCGGGTCCGTATCTCGATCATCTGAATTTTCTCTACGGCGACCGCCTGGCTACGCTGACGCACGACGAATCCAAACGCCTGTTCGAGGAATACCAGGCCGACGCCCGGAAGCGACTGGAACATGATCAACAATTCCCAAATGAACCCAAACAGGTCCGCCCCGGCGAAAACGTCAGCATCGTGGACGGAAAGGTGCAGGTCTCCGGCCAGGTCGCGGTGATGGCAATTAACGAAAAGCTGTTCCAGTTGTTCATGGAGAAGAATCCCGACGTGTCCTTCGCCATCGAACAATCTTTTCCGTTCAATTCCACCTATGCCGGCGCGACACCGATGGGTCCGATCATGGAACTGCGCGTGCAGGACGAGCAGAACGCGCTGACTCGCGAACGCGCCGCGCAATCGGTTGATTACTGGCGCACCGCGGCGGAAAAGTTCAACTCCGGTCCCGAAGCGACCGATTCACTTTTTCCACGATTGGCCTATGCCAAGATGGCGGCCGAACAGGCGTCATTGCTGCTCGAGCACGGCTACGCCGCCGAAGCCGAACGAACCCTGCGTCTCGCGAATGAGATTGGCCCTGGCAGTCCAGAACCCTTCTTTCGTCTCGTGAACCTGCTCGTAACACAAGGCCGACTCGACGATGCCCTCGTGGCTGCCGAAGCAATACACGGCAACCTGCCATCCCCGGAGCGCTTGCGGACGGTCTATGGTGAGAATCCGACGCCGGCGGGACAAATGCGCAACGCGATTGAAGAACTGAAGCGCATGCAGAAAGCGAAGTCCGAGCGTCGTTGAACATTCCCCCATCCTTGCGGAGGGTGATCCGAACGCCGAATGCGAAGGACTACTGCAAGACCCCGCTCCGTCAGCATTGCTGGGAGCACTCTCATCCGCACGAACACTGAGCAGTGAATGACTGTCCGGTTTGGCGATTGGCGGGTAACAATGGACAGGTGACGCCACAAACCGACAGTGAATTGCTCAGCGACTACGTCGCGACAGGGGCGGAGTCCGCTTTTGCCGGACTGGTGGAGCGGCACATCGGCCTCGTTTACTCGGCAGCGCTGCGCATCGTCGTGGACTCGCATCTGGCGCAGGACGTGACGCAAACCACCTTCACCGCGCTCGCCCGCGAAGCCCGGCGCTTGATCGCGCATCCCGTTCTGCCGGCGTGGCTGCATCGCACCGCGTCCAATCACGC
>JGI10216J12902_100466171_pt1 | contig 27668 bp, 25 predicted proteins | sample KanNatreferecore_FD_12902 | JGI IMG/M metagenome (IMG submission 12902)
GAGTTGCCAAAATGCTGCTAGGCACCCAGTACTCCATGAGTACACACTTATTAGTCGGTCAGAAAGTGGAGCCAATGGCCGGGATTGAACCCCCAACCGCCGTTTTCAAGTGCAACGTGCCTGATTTTGTTGACTAGTCAAGCACTCCTCGGCAGAAGGCAGTCACTAGGCTGCCACTACTATTTGGTGTCCGTTTTGGTGTCCACCTATGCGTTTGTTTCGCCAGCAAGTCGGGCCTATCGTGTTTACGATAAAGCACGGCTTACACCCGGAACCTCCTCGATTCAGTCACCCAAATACTCTCGCTAAACCACCCTGCGTATGCATGATGTGAACTCATCGTTATTGCACCATGGACGATATTCTCGCATCAAGAATTCTGGCGTCTATTGAAGCGGACCGCTTGGTCGCTTTTTGCGGTGCGGGATTATCGATGGCTTCCCCAAGTGACGTCCCTGGTGTTGCAGGTTTATTCGCCACTTGCGTACCCAAATACGAGCAAATCATAGGGATGCAACTTCCTGCACACGCGAAAGCAAGCCTAGAGGAACTTGCCAAGTATGCCTTGGGACGACACGAGTTGCCGCAAATCTTTATTCATCGGGTGATCGACTGGTATCGTTTCATTCGCAATCCGAACAAAGGTCATCGCGCTATTGCCGATCTTTTAGCCTGCAAAGCCCTCTGTGCAGGAGTTACGACGAATGTTGATCCTCTTGTCGAACAAGCTGCCACGGATCTTGGCGAGCCTCATCTTTTCGCTGCGTTGGATGGGAACGAGGCAAGTGTCTCATGTCCGCATGCCCCGTTTCTGAAACTTCATGGATGCTGCAACCGTGAAAAAGATAATACAGTTTGGTGCAAAGAGCAATTAGACGAAGATCCACTCAAAAGGAGGATCAAAGCTTCTAAGGATTGGATGGCGGGGAACCTTCTGACAAAAGACATAATATTCGTTGGGTTTTGGTCCGATTGGTCGTACTTGAACTCGATTTTTGAGGACTGTATAGCGACTTTTCAACCTGGCTTCATTGTGTTAGTAGACCCCAATGATCAGGCAAACCTAGAAACCAAAGCTCCTGGCCTATGGGGCTTGGCGCACCGAAATGAATTCTTTCACGTTCAAGAATCTGGTGCAGTCTTCTTCGACGAATTGCGTCGACGCTTCTCAAAGAAGTTTCTGGACGAATTAGTCAGGGATTCGATTACATCTTACCAAGGATTAACAGGAAACGTGGCAGCCGCGCCAGTGAGTTTCGATCTCACGAGCAATTCAGAGGATCTTTATGCTTTGCGACGGGATGCTTGTGGCGAGCCAATTGGACAGATCCCGCGGCTCAAAAGGCCTGATCGTGTAATGAATATAGTAGGCGTTGCACATCAGTTCCTCGTGCAGAATGGCGGCAGCCTGACTGGTGCAAGTTACAACATTGCATCCAAAACGGTGAGAGTTGTCCTCGGATCAGGTCAAGCGCTTAGCCGTGTTGAAGCCAAATTTGAGGCCGAGCCGACCACGCCTTTGTCCCCGGAAGTTGTAATTTGTGCGGGAGCCTTTCCGGATGCTGCGCCAGTGAACATCCTGCGAGGCAGTCCTCCACCCACGGTCGTGCGGGCTGGAAGCAGGAGCAAGTGGGTGACCTTTGATCAGGCTAAAACCGAACTAGGATTATAGTTATGGACATTCTGAATGAAGCAGAGACGATCTTGCATGCGGCTCGCTACATCACGAGCCGAGCAAGCGATGACGACGCGGTGATGTATTTTGAAGATGAAACCCTATATGGTTTTATCCGTGTCTGCGACACGGTTGAAGAAATCCTCGATAATTGGGAGAAAGAACAGGATTCGTTTTTACACCAAAATGCGAGTAACCTCGCGCCAAGCCCAAAGACTTGGAATGCTTATTCAATTTTTCTTACAGCGAGCGCGGCCTCGACTGATGCTATAAAGGCCGAACTGAGAAGAATTGAGGAGGATTTTCGCGCCACGAGGAAAATTGTCGGCTGGAATCTTCAAGGAGCGGCGGACGTGAACCACTGTCTATTGCCGCTCCTTCCAATCAAGAACGTTGTCACTCTTGTTGGAGAAGACTTGCAGGAGCGCTTGAAGACGAGGTTGGATAACCTGACTGCTGATCAAGCCGCGGCGCTGTTTGGTGACATGAGTGCTCAATCGTTCATCAACCTTCTATTGCACCCCTTATGAAGCTTACGTTCGTAGAAGCTGAGGGGTTTCGGGGAATTCGATCAAAACTCCGTGTTGAATTCGGGTGTGGTTTTACCGTGATCTGCGGTCGGAATGGAAGCGGCAAGAGTAGTATTTGTGATGCCATTGAGTATGTCTTGACCGGAACGATTCAAAAGCTCGCTGCGGCATCTGAGAGAGGAGAAGATGTAACTGACTACGTATGGTGGCGCGGCCAAGGTGATGTTCAATCCCGGCGAGTTACGATTGGGATTGCTGATGGTTCTGGCAACGAATTGGTCATTACACGCGGTCCAGCCGGACTTCAAGGGATGACTGAAGACGCGTTATGCCGTCAGCTTTGCAGCCGGAATTCAGGTGGCAGTGACGGGTTACGGCATTTGTGTAGGACGACACTTCTGCGCGATGAAGATTTGACCCGTCTGAGTATCGATATGCCCGAAGCGGACCGATTCGCATTCGTGAAAGCCGCTATTGGCGTTGCTGATTTTAGCCATGTCGAAAAAAAGGCAACGGAAATTATCGGGTTGTTAAAACGAACGATTGTTGGATTGGAAGCAGATTACGAACAAGCAAGGAGCGTCGTCACTGCTCTCAAGGCAGACCAGAGCGCACTTAACGTGCAACTCCTGAACGTTGAAGATGTTGCAAATGCGGCGGTCATCATCCGAGAACTCGTGCGCGCCCCAACCGGAGATGTGCGGGAACTCTTGACGCAAGGCCGGAGAGAAGCAGCGAAGCTGCGACTCGCGATTGAACAAATCGCACGGACAAAAGCAATCTTCGAACGCCTCACGAACGAATATAAACAAACAAACACCCCCGATTTCGTCGCTAACATCAGTCGCTTACGTGGCGCTGTAGACACGCAACGGCGACAGCTCCTTGACATGGAACAGCGTTTGGCTGCACTTCGTGCAACCGCTCAGCAATTACAAGATCAGCAACCGAAGCTATATGGCTTAGCTCAATTGCACGAACACGGATCAAAAATGGGATTGGAAGAGGGGCTGTGCCCCCTTTGCGGCTCAACCATCGACCAGGATGCCTACTCACAACACCTAGAGGAACTTCGTCGCAGGTTAGAGGTTGCTAGTCATGCGTTGTCGCAAGTTGTGACGGAGCAAAGCACACTGGAGGAACAGAGGCGGCAAGCCAATAACCAGTTAAATCAAGTTAAAGCCGAACTGCAAAGCGCTTCAAATGCATCGCAGAATATCGAGATACAGCTCCTGCAATTGACTGCTGGATTAGCGAACCTGGACTTGCGGATAGAGCACGGTAGCGAACGTGCCATGAGTGAGATCGATGCCGGCATCCATGAAAGGCAGCTTCGTCTAGCCGAATTAGAAAAGAATCTTGCGATGTTGGAGGCATCTCATGTTCAAGAACGGATCGATGAACTGACTAGACGTATTGAGGTTGCTCAAAAAAATGCAACTGATGCTGACGCGAAGGTTAGGCGCGCAAAGACTGCGTTGGATACCGTTAAAGAAGCCGAGCACATCGTTAAGCGAGTGTCTGGTGAATTAGTAGATGAATCTCTCGCTCAAGTGAGTCCGCTGCTTGGGGAACTTTACTTTCGACTTCGGCCGCACGTTGACTGGAGACAGATTTCGTACGCACTCCGTGGCGATGTTCGGAGGTTTTTGCGTTTAACGGTTGCCAACGACCTTAACCCTCGGTTCATGTTCAGCAGCGGCCAGCGCCGCGCCTTGGCGTTAGCCTTTCTTCTTGCAGTGCACATGGCGCGCAATTGGTGTAACCTCAGAACGTTGATTCTCGATGATCCCGTTCAACATATCGACGATTACCGCGCATTGCACTTGGTCGAGGTTCTCTCGGGGATCCGACAGCTCGGACGACAGGTGATTTGTACATTGGAAGACCCGGCGCTCGCGGACCTGCTGTGTAGGAGATTGCGTAGCGCTGAGAACGACGGCGGACGATTGGTTAATTTAAAATACGTTCCCTATTCTGGAGTGGCTATTGAGAAAACGACTGGAGTATATCCATTACCTAACCTGCTGAAATTATCGGCTTAGTTAAGCTCTTTCACCGCATGGCAGATGTTCGGTCGCGAGCGCGAATCACTGAACTGCGTTTCACGAGCGGCGGCGATTGGCGCTACGCGCGTGTGCGCAAATGCCGGTTCGGTGCCCTCCTACTCCTCCCTTCTCGCTGGCGCTCCTGTGCGCGCCACCTGGCTGAAAGAATTCCGCCAAATTCGCGCCTCGAAGCTAGTAAGACACGGAGGTCGTTGGCGAAATTGTTCGATCATAACGGAGCGAGTTTTCTTTTTGCCTCGCTTCCGTTCAAGGGCGGACTAGCGCCTACTTTAGCGAGGACTCGACGAACGTACGAAATCCTCGTCTTGAAACCGTTTCGTCTGCTCCCAGATAGCGATTGTTGTGAAAGATTCGTTGAACTTCGGATCAGATGACCGAACATTCATGCAGTGTGATTCCTAACAGTGCGTGATCGAAAACGTCTTTCACCATGCGTCCAGAGATTCGAGCAAAGCTTACGGAAGCCCTTAATGCTGTTTTCGAGAAAATCTCGGCGGAAGGATCTCGGATCTTTGCGACAGAAGGCGACAGACATGCCTTCGTCTTTGGCATTCGCGCCGCACGAAAGAAGAATCAACGAAAGCCGCGGCGCTGTTCCTTTCCGGGATGTGCAAACATGTCGATCCCATCTTCGCATAGCTTGCAGCGAAATGGCCCCTTGGCGGCGATTGCTGAGGAAGGCCATGTCTTAACGCCGGAAGTGAGCCTAACGAAGGGCAGGTTGGATATGATTCGCATCGGCATAGGCGAAGCCTCAACTTTTCCTGGCTTTTGTTCCGAGCATGAGCGTGTTTTCTCCGAACTCGAGCGCCGCCGCGACCTGGCGAAAGATGAAGATATCGCGCTGCAAGTCTTCCGGACGATCTGCCGGGAGATCGTCATCAAACGCCAACAAGTCGATGATTGTAAACTCTGGCTGAAGTCATGGGAGAACGTAGTTAACAACCGTGCGGTTGAGATTCTCGAAGAAAAACTCGCCGAAAGTCTTTCAGAGTATTTACCGCTTAGAAGCATTTCTGTCCGCGGCACCAGGCTTGAGGAGGCGCTTTGTACCCAGCTCGCTCGGCTGGAGCACGAGGCCTCGGATTTGGAAACTGAATTCCTGCCCAAGTCGTTTGAAGAAGTTAACCGTGGCAGTGATGGCCTGTCACATTTTGTGTGCCGCATTGGTCAGTACATTCCCGTTTGCCTGGCCGGGCTTGGCACTTTCCACGTAAAAGCGAATGAGCAAGTAGCTTCCGTGTCGTGCATTCTCAATATCTGGCCAACCACTGATGGAGTGACGATCTCAATGGCCGTTAGCAAACCACACAACGACTTCCTTCAAGCCTATCTTAGCAGGCAGCTGAATCGATCAATAGGAGTATTGGAGATGGTCGAGACCTGGATGGTGCGAGGGAGTGATCATTGGTTTATTAAACCAAGTTGCTGGACGAGAATTCCTCCCGACCGGCAATTGAACATCCTTGAGGATATTTTGGATTGCAGCCTGAACATTGGAACCCCGTATTCGCTATCAATCTTTGACGAACTTAGAGAGGACGCGGTGGGGGCTCCCGATGTGGAAGGTCATCCGCCAACAGATAAGGCTTGGGAGATCTCAAAGTTAAGGCTATCGCCAAGCCGTGGTATTTTGTAAAGCGGTTCAGTACGTTCAAGCGCTCAATGCGAGATCGGTGGCGGTGAGATACGTTGCTCTGAAAGCGGTCGGATAGCTTGCCTTCCCTTTCTGCAATGTCTACAGCCTAACTGAGAACTAAGTTGTTCCCACACGCTTGATCTGTTTTTTCATGCCAAGCGGAGTTCATCCTATAGTTTGCTCTTTCAGTGAAATGGGAGTTACGGCCGGAGTAAACGCTTGTGGAAACGAGCGTGCTGGCTCGAAGCAACCTGTGGCGACAAGCTGGTGCATTACGTCAGGGGCGGCTTTGGCTTCTCGCCTGGTTCGGACACGACTTTCCCAGAGCTTGCATGTGCAGCGCCGGCCGACCCAGTGATCGCTCCGCTCATGGCTTCGAGCGCTATCGCAACGCCTTTCGATGAAATCTTTATTGGATTGCCTCCACTGTCTTCAATAGATGCCTGCGCTGCGGCAATAGCAATGGCTTCAAGATCAGGTTTCACCGCTAAAACCACGAACGTTCCATCAGGAAGCTGAACAAGTACAGCAACAGCACCTCGTGCTCGAATCTTGTCAAAAACTCCTTGCAGCTTTGCTATAGCTCCCTCTTCGGTAACAAGCTTTCGTTGGTCACTCGACTCCAACTGCCTCTGGGCAGCACCTTCTTGGTTTTTTGCTTGTGCATGTGATTCAGCGATCTGTTGAACGACGCCAGGGTCTCGGGGCTCACCGATGCCCCGAACGTAGCTGCGCGCGGAAATGAGCGTATCCTCGACGAATTCAACCACATGCACGGAGATGCCAAGCAGCGATTTCCAGACCCGTTGCCAGACCTCTTTAATGTCGGTTGGCGCACGCTCGGGCGGTTTTGGGTTGAGTCGAGTCTTAATGCCATGGAAATCGACTTGGACGGCGTCCGGTTTCGGCTCGGCGTAAGAGTCGTTGTATTCGTCGCTCATGCCGGTTCAAACTCCTTCACCTCGATGTTGAATCCATTGCCTTTGATGAATTCCACGCCGGCGCCCCCGTTTGCTCGAACGATATCACCAAGTGTCTTCACGATGGAGGCATACTCCTCGGGCGAAACGACATCAGGGTCCCAAGCAATCAAAATTTTGGGCAGCATGTCGCTTAGCCGCGAGACTCGGCCATCACTCACAGGGTCATATTGGGAAACATAGTGCTCTAGTGTTGCACGAACATTCTTTGCAGTTTTCCAGTGCCTCAATTCGCCACTTGTGACAAAATTGTAAAGGATTCTCGGCACCGCCTTGCTCGCGGTCTCGCCTGCAATGCCTCTTTCGTGCAGGAGGATCGTGATATATTCGGAAAGATGGGAATGAAGAATATCTATCAATGGAGGGACATCGGTTCGTCCAGTGTTTTGCCGACAATAGTCTTTGAGAATAGCATCCATCTGCATTTCTAGCTCACGGCGCCGCGTTTCTCGCTTTTTCGGCATACCTCGCTTGTACGCCTCTCCGTCGATCCTGGCAAGCGGTTATTCGTCCTGGTGATGGCGCGTTTGTCTTGTAGTGCACGGGAACAGCGTAGCGTGCCCATCCCCTTGCATTGTCGATGGAATTAGAGTGCGACCCGAGTTAAGGAACCTGATTGCATCAACGTTCGCGGAACTTTACGACGCGCCAGGTGACTAGATTGTGGATTGACCACCGAACGAACTCGGTTCTTCTTCCAACGTCGACTCCCTTTGGGAAATGACATGAATCCTTTTAGTCAATTGTGGACGTTCGGATTTAGGTTCCTCAATTTGCAGCAAACGCGTTTCAAGTTCCCCTACGCGGCGGCTAGCCTCCATTAAGTCCTGGACATAGGTAGTGCGCTCTTTCCGAAGTTGCTCGATGAAAAAATCCTTTCCGGCATTCAAAACCTGTAGATCGAAAACCTTGGCTTCTAGCTCCTTGACCCGCGGACCGCTTTGCTCACTATCTCTTCTCTCCCGGCGCTCAGGTTCTGCACCGTTCGGAACTCCTCCTTCATGCGCTTCTGTAGATTCAGTGTGCTTTGCCGCCTTCGCGAGTTCTTCTTTAATCGCAATCTCCACACTTTGCTGAGTAATGAAGTATCTTCGTTCATTTGGGTCGTAATACGCGTCGAGTCGTGCGACACCAGACCGATTTTCCTGGCACCAGTTCGTAATGCTTCTTTCTGTGCGTGCCGCGCCGGCCGCTTCAAACATCCGTGCTGCTTCCCGCACCGTGAGAATATGTGCTTCCTTACGTTCAGAAGCCTTCCGAACTGCGCGGAACCCTTCCGAATTATTCGGAACGTTTCGGAGAGTTTCGGAATTGTTCGGAACAGTTCCGAGACCGTTGAATTGGCTGTCTGACATCGGGTGAATTGTTAGTGGTAATGAAGGGGGAGACTAGAGCAAGGGCCGCAGCTTGCGTTAACCAAATGATACCACCGAAAGGCGAACGGGTCACGACAATGAAAACGGCTTCTGTGGAAAACCGACCCATAGGTAAAAGGGAACTATCGAGGTAGAATGATCGACATGGAGCGCTCCCCGGAACGAGGATTCAAAGGCATATGGATTCCCAAGCATATTTGGGAATCTCCCGACTTGCCAATCCTCGCCAAAGTTTTATTTGCGGAAATCGACAGTCTCGACAAGGAACGAGGCTGCTTCGCATCCAACGCTTACTTCGCAAAGTTCTTCGGCGTGACAGATCGCGCAATTCGGAAACACCTCGCGGTTTTGAAGGAACGCAACTTCATCAGAATCTCCATGAAGCACGGCAACGATCGTGTGATTGAAGTGCAGTGGAAATACTCCACCAAGGCTCGGAGCAAAGCTGCAAAAGAACTGTCCGATGCTCAGCGCGCCCTGGTGGACCGTTTCAAAATGCGTTCATGAGGGGGCGGAACAAAAGTTCCGGGGAGGGTGGAACGGCCATTCCAGGGGAGGCGGAACAAAAGTTCCGGCAACCCCGGAACAGAAGTTCCACCATATAACAAAGGGATAATACATTTAGAAAAAAATGGATAAAGGGATTCTTCAAAAAAGAAACACTCAGGCCGAAATCAGTGCGGCGATCTTTCAACATTGGTTGGAGCAACTGCTCCGCACCGAACAGGGAAGAGCCCTGATCAAGGCGCGGCTACGGCGGCACGAATTACCGGTCATTCGTTTTACAACACGCCGATGATTAGACGGAAGGGTGTGGTGGTTAGCCTGTGCGACTACACCGCCAACATGGTGCGACCTTGGGCAGAAGCTGGTTACCTCTGCTATTGCGTTGATCTGCAGCATGCGCCAGGTGAGAGGAAAGAGGGGAGTATCGTGTTCGTAGGCGCTGATGTGCGCGAATGGCTTCCGCCTTGTTGTGAAGTTGCCATTGTGTTCGCATTTCCGCCGTGCACCGACGTGGCTGTCAGCGGTGCACGCTGGTTCAAGGACAAAGGACTTGGCGCTTTGATCCGCTCACTCCAACTGTTCGATGCCTGCGTTCGTTTGGCGGAGTGGTCACAGGCACCGTACATGATTGAGAATCCGGTCACGGCCGTTTCTACACATTGGCGTAAGCCAGACCACCTTTTTGATCCGTGCGATTTCGGCGGCTACCTGACACCCCCGGCGGACGCATACACCAAACGGACGTGTCTTTGGACGGGAAATGGATTCAGCATGCCAACGCCACGTCCTGTAGCGCCTACCGAAGGAAGTCGCATGCATCGTATCGGGCCAAGGAACGACCGAGCAAATCTTCGCTCGGCGACACCAAACGGATTTGCACGTGCGGTCTTTGAAGCCAACCACAAACCACGACGCAACATTTCTGGACATCTGTAAATATCCCGCAACTTCAAAGGTCATCCGTGTTCCGCAAATGCACCGCGGCTTCGTTCCCACAGAGTCTCTAAGGTCACGATGCCAAAGTCTTTCAATGACGCCCGAAAAGGCACCGCCCATAAAATGTGAAAAACGGCTCAGCACAGCCGTATTCGCTTGGTCATGTCGCAAAGCTAATATTGTGCGACATGAAAAAATGGCTCAGCAAAGCCATCCCCTCGCAGTGCGTATCAAAGAAGATCCCGGAACTCGTCTTCGCTCAAGCGGGCCTGCTTGAGAATCTTTTTCAGTGTTGGGCGAGGCAGGTCGCGGCTGTGGATGGCCACAACTGTTCTGTGTTTGGTCAGCGGGTGCCGTAAAACAATGTGACTGCCTGTCTGATGATCTTCGACAAAACCGGCTCTCTGCAGAGCCGCCAAGACATCTTTTGGGAGAACCGTCGGCAGCCGCGTCATGCCGGAGCCGGCAGACTCACTTGAATCCCAAGTGTCTGCGGCTGGTGCGGCTGCTTCTCCGATGGAATCGCCTCCTCGTGCTTCATCAGTGAAATTACAAATGCCATAATGGCATCCTTTGCCATGGCAATGGCCTCTTCGTAAGTCCGGCCCCAAGTAAAACACCCTGGGAGAGCGGGCACTTCCACTGAGTAGCCACCTTCCTCCATCGGTTCAATATGCACGCTGTAAGTCAGGGTTTGCATAAGCTTATGCTAACATACATTCAATCAAGACGTCAAAAGCCGGCCGTTCTTTCACATGCTTCTGAGGCTTCCGCTGATCGCGGCAAAGGCAGTCGTACCCGACATGTGCTACCTCTACATACATGGTATGTAGGGGGCCTAATCGCCCCGACGGCCTAAGTGTGGCTCAACTGAGCCTTACTGCTTCCCCCACGTCTCGTCGGCTAGCGCCCGACTTCGCGCTTTTTCCTGCGGCTATCGGGTTCACACACATCGTTATCACTCGGTGCTCACCAAAAAACGCGAAGTCGGCCGCTAAAGCGTTCTATCGAACGCGCCGACACGTGGGGGCACTAGCTCCAACGACTTCGCGCTGAGCGCGCAAAATACACGAGCTCACTACTCCGAGTCGCGGAAAAAGCGCCGCGCGCACTTGTCCTCATTCCGCGATTGGCGCAATTCGGTTTACAATGACTACTCCGATCATTCGTGTGTCACAGCCAGCTTCTAATCCTTCCCGGCTCCTTCCAAACGGTATGTCGGGAATAAGCCTTGAATCGACACCAGAGCTTTCTCGCAGACAGAAGAACCTCTTTTACGACGGCGAGGTTTAACGAGCGCGAGTGCAGTAGGGGCTGGCTTTGGGATCATGACTCCAGACGACCACATCATTCATTTTGGCTATCGCCACGGCTGGGGTGACGACGTTCTTTTCGGCATGAAGACTGCCGACCGGCGGAGCCACGTTTTGACCATTGGCAAGACTGGTTCTGGTAAGACGACCCTGCTGCGCAATTTGGTAATACAGCACATCGAAGCCGGACATGGAGTCGCGCTCCTAGATCCCCACGGCGACCTGGCTGACGAGTTGCTGGATTACATCCCTGCAAGCCGCACGGATGATTTAATCTACTTTGATCCAGCCAGCCTCGATTTCCCTATCGGCCTCAATCCCCTCGCAAACGTGGCTCCTGATGACCGGCATCTCATCGCGTCCGGTATCGTTTCTGCATTTAAAAGCATTTGGAGGGACTCCTGGGGGCCGCGCCTGGAATACATTCTTTACAACTGCATCGCTTCCCTTCTCGACTGCCAGAACGTGACCCTCCTTGGTGTGAACCGCTTGCTTACAGACGAACGCTATCGCCACTGGGTTTTGCGCCAAGTTCACGATCCGTTCGTGCGCCTCTTCTGGACAGAGGAGTTCGCCAACTATGACGAGAGATTTCTGCGGGATGCCATCTCCCCTATCCAAAACAAGATTGGCCAATTTATTACGAGCGGGCCTATTCGAAACATTTTGGGACAGGTGCGAAGCAAATTGAATTTTCGCGAAATCATCGATAAGCGCCGCATTTTCATTGCGAATCTTTCCAAAGGCAGGCTCGGCGCCGATAAAGCAAACCTGGTGGGCTCATTACTAACAACACAGTTTCAGTTCGCCGCAATGTCTCGCGCCGACATCCCTGAACAGAAGCGTGAGGACTACTTTTTGCTGATCGATGAATTTCACAACTTTACCACTGACGCCTTCGCCTCAATCCTGGCCGAAGCGCGAAAGTACCGGCTAAACCTGGTGCTGAGCCATCAATACATTGCTCAACTCGCAGAACCAATTCGTGATGCCATCTTTGGAAATGTTGGCACTCTCATTTGCTTCCGAGTTGGCGAAAGCGATTCCTCGGTGCTCGAACGGGAATTTGGGAATACTTTCGTATCACGACAGTTTGTCGATCTCAGCAAGTTTGAAACGATTGTGAAGCTCTTAACTGACGGCGTTTGCGGCGAGCCCTTCAAAGGAAGAACACTCCCGCCTCTCTTGCCCTCATTCGGCAACCGCGACAATCTGCTACGTGTGGTGCGCCGTCGCTACAGCTCTCCGCGCGCAACAGTCGAGGCGAAGATCGCACGGTGGTTACAGCACGACTGATGTGTCGTTTGTCCGGACAGCCTTTCAAGCTCTCCCCTGCTTGAACCCCATCACGGTTTGCTTGCGCTGACCTTCGACAAATTCGCTGAAGTCCTTGTTTCGAAATCTTCTCGTCCGTTCCCATACTGCTTTGGGAATCGGCAATGAAAAGAAGGCAGTCACATCCTGGTGAAGTTCGTCAGGCAATAGGAATACACCGGCCTTCATCGCACGGTAGGCATTCGCCAGATGCAGTATGAGGAAGTTAACGAACATCTCTTCTTCGTCGGAGATGACGGTGGCGTGTAGATCGGTCGCAGGATCAAGCACCCTTTTTAGATCGGGACGGGAGTAAAGTTGCATCCAGATTTCGCGATGTTGCTTTGTGAGTTCAAAGCCGTTTGCCACTCGACGCACCGTGGTATCAATCCGCAGGGATGTGCCCGTAAAGACGAGTCCTCCTACGATGCCCAGGCTTTGCAGAAGTGTGAACCAATTGGCGTGCAACCAAATTAGGAATCCCATGTCGCGCATTTTAACGCGCGGGCGATGGGGTTGCAAATGTGTCAGATGGTTTCAGGAATGTCGGGTTTGGCTCGGACAAGGATCCGTCGCGGCACACGCACCATCCGTTCATCGGGGCCGCAACTCGCGGATACTGGGAGCTTGTCCGCGAACCGAGTGATATCCTTTCCGATCACCGCGAAGTCACCATCCTCCATTTCCCAGATGTCGGGACACCCGCGCAAACACTCGGTTTGCGCGCCATTCGCGTGCGGGTCTGGCCCGAGCCGGCGCAAAAACATACAGGACATGTAACTATTGTGGCATACCTTGTCAACTCTATTTTTCGTATTTGTGAGAAGTGGTCAAAGACAAGACGCGGGAAGTCATTTGCTCTGAAGTCGCGCGTTTATTGCGGGTCGAGCGCAATAAGCGTGGTCTTTCACTGAACCAACTCGCCGAGCAAGCGAGAGTTTCCCGGCAGATGCTCAGTTATGTTGAACAGGAAAAGCGTAACCCGAGCCTTGATACGCTTCTACGGATCACAGATGCTTTGGAGGTTCGGCTCGAAGACCTGCTCAAGAGAGCTCGAACGGGACTGAATGTTTGACCTTTTGAATCGACAGCCGACGCTCCCACGAGTCGGAGCGTTTGCTTCATGTAATCTAATCCGTGTCCATCGCTGCTATAGTCTAGCTGTTGTTAGCGTTAGATTTCCGCTCTTTGCCAAGCTTACCATAACACCAGATTAGACAGATTCCTGTCACGACCGTAAAGGTTAGAACAATAACAATACGAATTAGAAGTCGCCCGATATCAATTCGATATCCCCATTGGTCGATTGGTGGTGGAGGAGACCCTATCCATCGAAAATCAATCCGGGGGTAACCGTTCCCCTGGATCATCGTCGCCCAGGGCGGGAACATAACAGCTAGAGCGAGCATTATCACAGTAATCGCGACGATAGCGCACAGTTCCTTTCTCATAGTCTCTGAATCAATTAATAGAAAAGAGATTTGCCCAATCCGGGGTGAACGTATTCGAAATACAAGCCCCACGACAGCTCAGCGACTCGTTGATTAGCAATCCGGGTCACGTCAATTACATAGGTATTAAAATCAAAAAAGCCTGGCCCAACCACGCTCCCCCAATAAATTGGGAAATCGATCAACTGCATATCGGCGAGTCCCGGTCGATCTTCGAATGTAGCTGTTAGGCCGCTCCAATCCGCGTTACGCGTCCTCCAGGAAGAACCAGTCCACCAATCGCCCCCGTCATCGGTCCACGTTGGAAACACGCTTGCCGCTACTCGAGCGGTTTTAACTCTACCGCGCTTTTCCTGTCGAATCCGACATTTACTTTTGTCCGCTCCTGGTTTTAGTACCAGCTTAAACTCCACCTTTAATTGCTTACTGTAAAGCCTTCTCGGAAAACGGCTGGGCCAGGCACCAATCCACTTTTTGGATGTGATCTGAAATGATTGCACATCACAACTAGGAGCACACATGCCAAGGTAGTCAACTTCATTAACTGGGTTACCAGCAGTGAAATCATACAGATTGAACCCACCTCCTTCTTCAATCGGATCACGGGTTAGCCATCTACCGGTGCTAACGCAATAGTAACGATATCCGTAATAAAGAAGGTCTGTTTCCTCATCGTGAAACTTCGTTGAGAAGCGGAATGGATTAATATGAGCTAGTGGGCCTGTCGCTCGGATCAATCCTCCGAAAGGAGAATATTCATAGGACGCCAGTATTGCCCCATTGGCGCTGCTGACCAGGGCGAGAACATTCCCGTTGCCGTCGTAAGTGTAGAAGTAAGTGCCAGAATTGGGTCCTGAATGGACGAGCACCGAGATCAATCCTCCAATCCCACCAGCGCCTTGCAACGAGTCGCTAACGTCCGTTCCCCATGAAAATGATCGAATCACTGCGTTGTTTGTGGCGTTGAGTTCAGCCAAAAGATTCCAGCCATCGTAAACAAACCGGTGATCATTGATGACACTCCAGTTGGCACCATCCGGGTGGTACGATGTCTTGCGGGCCCGCCGGCCTTGATAGTCGTACTCGAACGTCAACTTTCGACGGGCACCGCCGACCACATTCGTAGCAATCATCTCAGTCAGTCGATTCTCGGCGTCCCAGACGTAGAACCACCTGCCATCATTCGTGAGATTCCCATCGACATCATAATAAAAGGCCTCTGGTGTCTGCGGAACAAAAATATTGCCGGTCACCGTCTCGTTGGTGCTGCCGAACGTGGCCGCGTTCGTGATTGCCTGGTAAACGTTGGTCGAGCCGTTTGAAATGGTCAACTCCTTGCGGAAGTATTCCCCTTTGCGGTACGTGCTTTGGCTGTTCACCGTCACGGTGGAGCGAGCATCCGCTACGCCTGTTACGTCGATGTAACCGGGTACGGAGCGACTGGTATACTGGTTTAGGCTGTTTGCGCTATACGTGGCCGTTCGCAAATCCGCGCCACTGCTGTTACCGGCGGATTTCGCAGAGCGGCGGTTTCCAATATCATCAAAGGCGTATTCGAACTGCTGGCCCTCGACCGGCGTCCCGTCGCTCCAATATTTCTTGCCGCTGATCACTTGCCCAAGCTTGTCATATTCGTAAACCCAGTACGAGCCATCCGTTTGAGTGTTCCGACTGCGTTGATTCGCTGAGTTGTACGTGTACGCGGAGCCGACAGCCGCTCCGGCGACCGAGTTGATGGATAGCAAGCGATCGAGTTTGTCCCATGACTTGGTCGTGGTCATCCGGGTTGTACCATTGTTCTTAAAGGTAATCTGGTCCAACAGAGGCGAATTGGCAATGTAGCTGTAGCTGGTGACGTTGACATCATTGGTGACGGTGGTCAATCGCGATGCAGCATCATAACCATACTTCACCAGCGTCGCAGCCTGCCCACTCAATCCGACCGCGGTGCGTCGCAGCAGAGAATCGTAACCGTTGGTGACTGCTTGGCCGTTAAAACTTTCGCTGACGATTTGGCCGGCAAGGTTGTAGCCCAACGTGGTCGCGTAAACACTGCTCCCCTGAACGATGCTCGTTGCCCGGCCACGGCGATCATAGCCATAGGTCAAATCGAGCGTTGCGTCTGAATAATCGACTGTGGCCAGATCGCCCGCATGATTATAGGCGTAGGTGGTCGAGATACGGGGGCTTCCCCGTGCCCACGTGCGCGTGGCCAGTCTGCCGCCAGCGGTGTAGGTATAGTTGGGTCCGAGGCCGTCGGCATAGGCTTTATTCGTCAAAAGGCCGCGTTCGTTGTAGGTCCACGTCGTGTCGGCACTGTTGCCCGACGCTGCATTCGTCCAGGTAGTCATCGTTTTGAGACGGCCCTGAGCATCGTAGGTATATGCGATCGTATACTGACGGCTACCCGAGACCTTTTTCTGCAGCCCGGTCTGGAAGTATTCGTTAGTCACACTGGTTCCGTCTGGCTGCACGATATTGGTAGCCTGGAGCATTTTGCTGTAATAGGTGGTTACGGTTTGGGCGGGCTGTCCATTTCCGGGAGCGGGTGTTGTCGTTGTGACGATCTGGTCGGCATTATTGAAGCTCAAGGTTGTGGTCCCGTTGCGGGCATCGGCAATTGTGTTCTGCCGTCCATGAGCGTCATAACCGTAACTCGTCTTGCCAATCTGAGCTGCGGCGGAATCGTACCCGGTAACGGAGACCAGTCGGCCCGTGTGGTAGAGACTTATCGAATATGACCCGTCCACCGCCGTTTCGGTGATTGTTTTAGTCCCCCATGGCGGCGCACTGATGACGGTCGAACTTGTGCCGCTTGGGCCAGTCCGCCATGTGCTAAGGCCGTTGGTCGCGACCTCTACGGTGGAAAGCAATGTGGCGGTGCTGGAGCCACCAGTTTCCCAAACGTAAATACTGGTGCGCTCGACATCGACGCCGCTGCGTGTACTCACGTCATTCGTGGTCTGCGTGATGCGGTCAAGCCCGCTGAAATCGATCGTATCGTTTCGGTTGGAATCGAGGGCTGTGTAAGCAAGTTCGCCCCGTGAATTGTATCCGTTGAGGGTGATCACTCCGTCCGGGTCACGCTGCTTCCAAAGCTGACCGGCATTGTTGTAAAAGGATTGCTCGTACGGGGTGCCGTCGCCCGCAAACAGGGTTTTGTAGCTCCGCCCGGCGCCGTCGCTAAGGGTCTTGATCCACTCGGCGGTGTCAGTGCCGTTGGTGTCGAGTTTGTATTCGGTGGTGTAAGCACGCCACACGCTATCGGATTCGATGCCGTGGGTGTATCGAACCGGATGCGCCGCGCTGCCGGTTACTTTTTCCAATTGGCCATCGATGAAATAGGTTTCGATTCGGACGCCGCCGTCCGGATAGGTGTTGGTTTTGACGGGCTGGCCACTGACGAAACCTTCGGTGAACGCCGTTACGCCGCCAAGGGCGTTCGTCTCGAAGGTCACACGCCCAGCGAGGTCGTAGCGGGCGGATTTTAGAGTAATCAGAGAGTTGTCGGTGCCTTTGCGGACAACGGCGACCGTGCGGCCCGCGGCATCGAGAATGTTGGAAGTCGTGATGCCGAGCGTCTTGGTGGCGACGACGCGCTGAAGATCGTCGCGGAAATATTCGATAAGAGCGCCTTCGCGATTGGTTTCGGAAGTAGTGCCGCAACATGCGCCATGATCGGTCCAGGTAAAGCTGCCGCCTATGTAGGTCATCTTCCGCGGGCGGCTGTATTCGTCGTAATCGGACCCGACTTCGCTGGAGAGAACGATATTGGCGCTGCCGTTGATGACGGCCCGAACGGTGCGCGAAGCCATTTCACCCACCGAGTTGATAACGGTGATTGTTTCTGTGCCGTTGAGGATGGCGAGTTCAAGCTCATCCGGCTGGCCGGAAGTTTCAATGGTGGTACGATTAGTTGCGGTTTCCGAATAATCGAAGAAGCTCATTGTGCCATCTGGGCGTTTGATACTGGAGACGCGGTTGGAGTTATCGCCGGTGGTGTAATGCTTAGTGACGGTGACGAGGTTGTCCGAGGCGTTCCAGGCGGCGCCGGGAGTGGGACAGACGATGTCGAGTTCTTCGCCGCCCGTCCGGAAGATTTTGTAGCTGCGCCCGATTTCCTGACCACGCAATTTGTGGATCGTCGTGCGAGCCGTGTTGGTTTGGATCGTGCTTTGGTCCCCGGAACTGCCGCCAACAACATCGTAAGACAACGTCGTAACGCGATGGTAATTTTCGCCTGCGCCTTCGGAGAAATTCAGGAATTGCGAAACCGTTTTTGCCAACCGGCCATAAGCGTCATACTCGTACTTTTGCCATGCGCCGGTCGGATAGATGGTCTTTTCGAGCGGCAGGCGGGTGCCGTTGGCGGCGCCGGAAGTGCTAAAAATATTGGTCGTGATGTGCGGGTCGCTGTCGGAACCGACGTGCTTGGCGACCATCGCTTCTCCCCAGTCGAACTTCTTGTAGATGCGCTTGACCTTCTCCAGGTCGGAGCCACCCGGTTTGCGAACCCAGGTGGTTTCAATACGGACGTTGGTGTTCGTATCGTTTTCAATCTTGAGTTCATCTTCGCGGAGGTTGCCAGGAGAGGTGAGTTTCCAAGTGCGGGTTCCCGAAGTGTAAACGTAAAGATTGGTGCGGCTAGTTCCATCGCGCGTTTCCGTGATGCGCCACTTGTTAAACGCGTTCGTCGTGTCGGGGTTTTCAACCGTCCAAGTGACGTACGGAGAGCCGGAAAGAGCATAGATGCCGTTGCCATCCGGACTGCCGACCTGGCTGGGAAGGAAGTATTTTACGTTAAATTTGAAGGCATTGACGGTTTCGACATCGGCCAAGGCCTGGAGAGCTTTGACCTGGCGGATGTTGTTAGCAGATTTGACGACGACTACCTGAGGATCGTCGGTGAGAAACTCCAGCATGGAAGGCTTTCCAAGACCGTCGTGAGATTCACCCGCGTGCATCGTCAGAGCGCCGACACTGCCACCGAAAGCTCTTGGTCCCATTTCCATCTCGAAATTGGCGGAGGAGAGAATATGAGCGCCGCTGCCGCAAGACGTGCAGCCGCCGTGGGCTCGGGGACCGGCGCCAGAAAGTTGAGGACCACCACTGCCGGGCGGCGGCCAGCGGTACTTGTAGGGGTCAACCGCAAGGGAAACGCCAGACACAAAGATACAACCTCGGTGCATCGGTGGCAGAATTACAAATTCCACTTCGACGATTCCGCCGGTGCCCTTTACGGGCATCTTTTTTATAGATCCGGTTGAGGTTCCGGTCTCATCGTTTGTGGTTACCTGCAACCAACTCAGCTTGTAAATTACATCCTTGGCGCTTTGAAACTTGAAAATGACCTTGATCTTGGTGGCATTGCCGCATCGCTGGTTGGACTCGAGCGACAAGCACGCTTTCTGATCACTGCCGGGGAAAGGAGCATCGCGCACGTCATCGATAAGGCGGCTAATCAGTTCAGATGTTGTGTATTCATCGCTCAACGTCGTTTTAGTTAGGGTGCGGCCTACGTTTGACACATCGTTGCTGTAATACGAATAACTGATTTGCAAGGTGTCGTTAGTCGTTTCCGTGCCGCTGCCGCTGACGGAATTGTCCCAAACGTGGTACGTATTTAAGCAATAAGCCCAGTCGAGTTTATCAGTGTAGCAGTCGGAATCGTCCCAAACGCCGCCGGTGATATGTGACGAACAATCATACGATATGCCCCCGCAGTATCCATTCAGTTGGGCGTGTCCATCAACACTCGACCAATTTGCCAGTGTATAGGCGCAGGGCTCCGATTCAGGTACTGGGTAAGAAATCTGATAATTATCAGTCGGCCAAACTCCGGTATTGGTAGTTTTTAACGAAAAAGATCCACTATAATTAGGGGCTTGGGATACGTTGACGGTTTCCTCATTCTCCTGCCTATACTGGCGATACATCTTTGGAACAGGGTTGGTTTGGGTAAGAAATCCCTTTGTGCCAGTCTTGATTCGGTTTGTGCTATATGAGAGGTACGTTACTGTGACGTCGGCGCAGGACGCCGGTAGTGTGCTCGGTTCCGCGATTTCAAAATCCCCAAGATGCGCCTCAGCGTACGCAGCCGTAGCAAGAACGTACGATAAGGTCACTACGGCGCAGATGGTGACGAGGCTAGTAAAAAAAAATCTGATGTGGTTCATGATCTTAGTTCTTAAGTTCACTTCAATGGCGTGAACACCTGAAGGCCGGGGGCACCGGTGAGGCCGTTCGGAGAGGTGTAGGAGTTCCAGTCCGAAGGGTCGGTGCCGGAGTTGTAGGTACCAGTACCGTTTCGGTTCTCGACGAAGTCGGGTATGCCGTCGCCATCGGAATCTTTGGGCAGGCCGCTGGAAAGGGCGATGAAGTGGAAGCCAATGTCCACGACGGCCGAACCAGCGTCTTCGCCCTCAGTGGTTTGCGCGACGAGCACGGTGTGATGGAAAAGCGTCGCTGCATCGCGGTTCCGGCTGCCGGCGTTGATGAGGTTGCTCAGTGGCGTGCTCGTTCCATAGTAATTCGTGCCCAGGGTGCTGGTAGCGTAATTGGGAACGATATTGGTGTGGTCGTTGCCCCCAGTGCCTGGCAGCGTCGTCGCGCTGGTGTAAGCATTGCGGGAATTAGCGAAGGTGCTTGCAGAAAGGGTGACAGCGTCGAAGAAGTTGTCACGCGCTTCCCAGGCGACATAGGGACTCGATTGGGAGCCGCCCTGAACAGTGAGCGTGCTGCCGATGACGAGGTTGTTCCAAAAATAGAGCGGCGCGGGCGTGGTGTCGCTGCTGTATCCCTGGCGGAAGGTGAAGTTGACGCGCTGGAAAAAGTTGTTGGTGAAGGCCATGGTGACGGTCTGGGCGTTGGTCCCGTGATTGGCAAGGTTGATGTAGCCGCCGCGCAGATGGCAATCGGTGAACGCGAAGACGCCCAGGGCGTAAACATTCGCCGTGTCGATCACATATTGTTCGGTAGAAGTATCAGCCAGGAGGGAAACGTCGGTGAAGCGCATCCGGATTTCGGGCAAGGTTGCGCCGGTGTTAGTAAGGTTGAAGAGGCTCATGTATGAACCGCTGGTGCCCCAGACAGTTGATCCATCCTGCACGGCACCATAGCGCACAATGCGATTCATGCGCTGAGGGTGGCCTTCGCTGATGAATTTCGCGCCGGGCAGGAGGATCGTCCCATTGGTGCCGTAAATCGCCACCGCTACGCCATTAGTGAGCACGAGATTCGTCGAAAGGACCAGGGCGGTCCACGCATAGTCGAGCGGATCGAAATGGTAACCGCAATCGGGCAGGTCGACATCACGCTGGGCTTGCGGACCGAGAGTGGTCGGCAACGTAAGGTCGCCGCCGAGAAGCATCGGGCCATAGGTGGTTCGTGATTTAATGTCGGTCGCGAGATCGGGATCGATCGCGGTGGTGCCGGCGTTCCGATAGGTGCTGTCGGCCAAATAGTAGCCTCCAACCCCGATCGTGGAAAAGGCGCTGGCGGATACCGCATAGTTGTTCACTCCGTAATAGGAACCCGCTGTGCCCAGACTAAGAAGGCAGTTGGTGAGCGAAGGCATGGGACTGCCCAGCGAATAGCCGGACACCGTCAGATTCTCGCCGCGGACATCGAGGTATCCGTTAATGGAGGTGTAGCCGCCCAGAAGACAGTTTTGGAGCCGCACCATCGCGCCCATGCCGCCCTCAACGGCTTTGTTGCATCCGACGATTTGCGAATGACGGACGACGTGACTGCTACCTGACGTGTAATAGATACCCGTGTTGGCGTGGCGAATTCGGATGTCGTGGTTGGTGGAAAGCACGCCGGATGAGGAATAGTCAAAATACAAGCCATACGTTGCATAATAACCGGAGGGCGTGCCGCTGCTGCCGTAAATCGTTTCGCCAACCGAGTTGTCATCCTTTGCGGCGAGAATCGCCGGGCGATACGGGCTGGTGAGGCAGTTAATTTTTGCGCCGGATCCGGTAATCTTGAGCTGAGCGCTGTTGGCGTTGTTGAATTTGATGACCGTGCCTTCCAGCGTTGTGGTGCCGCTGAGAGTGACCTGGCCGTCGATAAAATACGTGACATCGCTTTTGAAGATGTAGTTAGTTTGCCCGGAACTGAGAGTGACGTAATCGAGGACGACGGCGCGTTTAGGACGATACGCCGACTGGGCCACTTCGATCCTTTCTTTACCGCCAGGTAGCTTTGGCAAACTGAGTCGCGGCAACTGAGCAAGCAAATCGCGTTTGGATCTGGCTGGTTGCTTGCGAACAGCGAGATTGGCGTTCGCGGGATTTGCAACGGCAGCCGCGGCAGGTGGTAATGCGTTAAGCAGAGCGTTCAGGATCGGAAGCTCGACGGATTCTATGAGGAATTGCCTTTGCTCAACGGTCGCCCACTCTTTGCCGACGTGAATCGAGGTATCGACGGCTTCGCCCTGCTGATCCTCAAATGCAAATGCTCTTCCGGCCCCCATATACATGGCGCCGAAGTCGAGCCGAGCATCCGTGAGGTCGGGTTCGGCCATGGCTTGTCGCAAAGCAGGGTTCTCTTCCCTCCGCAGCACGATCTGCTGCTGTTGCGGGACCGGGGCCTCGATGAACTCCGTCCATACCTGAAGCCGCGTGGTGTCCGGGTTGAGGCCGAACTCGACTGGAGAAGGAGGCTTCCGCAAGAGAACAACATCCTGCTCAAAGGAACCGCGACGGTAGGTGAATTGAACGTCGGCCTGGATGTCGGTGAATGCGTCCGCGTAAACGACGCGATTGGGAGCGACCAGTTGACCGATACTGTCCTTGATTTCCGCAATAAGAGTGCTGTTTCCCGATGCGGAATCGAAATAAACCAGGCCGAGGATGTGGCTGCGGAAGCGCTTTCCGTCGGGCGTGAGCAATTCGATGGCCCCGGCAGTTTTTAGATTCGGCGCAAAGACGGTCTTATGCGGACCTTGGCGCGCTATCGCCCCATCCTGAAAGAGTTCGATTTCCTCCCTGCTCTCGGCCCACTGGCCATCGCTTTGGTAATGCATGCCATCGGCCATCGCGGTGTAAGTGGCGCCGGACTCCGATTGAATTACCTTATGGTGCGCGCCGCGTTCAAGCACTGCTGGTTCGGCGTTTGGCGCGGCGTACAAAATAGGGCTGGCTACGAGATAAAGAGCGCTGACAAGCACGAAAAGATGGCGATGGTATATTTTCATAGAAGTGGATGAAGTGATTTACGGGAAGCAAAGGAAGACTTCGCTTCGCAAACTATTCCTCTTTCCCATACGGCTCGTGGACTGAAGTATCTTCAGGCCGTGCTAAAGTTGACCGATCGTTTACAGCGCTTTCTCAGACCGAAACGTCATGGTCCTCGACCGACATGAACAGGTAACCCCGGTTTTTCTTGGCACGAACTCCGTATGGTTAAAGTGCTCAGGCGCGTTTTCGCTCCTATGCGGAGTAGATGTCAAGTCCAAATCCTAGCAGAGCCTCATATTCATCAGGAGTTAGCATGAAATAAGTGTAGCTCTCCTCTTTTGGACCACTACAGCCCCGTTGTGATTCGACAGCGCTGTAGCTAGGAACAGAGGAAGCAAGCTTCCGGACGCGCCGACCGCGCCAGGGCTAAACAGTTCGGTCGCCAAATCAGGAGAATCGCGCGGCAGCGCAACACCATAACTCGCCACCCTAAAGGCAACCCGTCCAGCCACGCTACGAATTGCTGAAGCTTGCGGCGAGCGAGACAAGTCGCGAATCTCGGCGCGCCGACATTCAGTCGCCCGCAATGTTAGAATGGCAGGATGCCGAGCAATTTACGTCGACCTCGCTTTTCTCGGGTGACGGACATTCCACCCATCCAAGTCACAAACCGAGACGTGGAAATAATGCGCTACGTGGCTCAAAACCGCTTCTTGCGTTCGACGCATTTGATTCCCCTTGTGGGTGGATCGGGCCAGCAGATCGTGCGTCGGTTGCAATCGCTGTATCAGCACGGCTTTCTCGACCGTCCTCGTTGCCAAGTTGACCGTTATCGGGCCGGTTCCCAGCCAATGGTGTACGGCATCGGGAATCGCGGTGCGAAGCTGTTGGTGGATCAATGCGGCGTGTCTCGTCGCAAAGTAGATTGGATGGCTAAAAATCACACCGTAACCCGATACTTCCTGGAACACACATTGGCCGTTGCGGACGTAGCGATTGCTTTTGAACTTAGCTGCCGAAAGCGACCCAACATCGAAGTTCATGCAGACGAGACGGACACAAAATGGAAAGTGTCACTGAAGCAGCACGGCTCGGCGACTCACTTCCCTGTCATCCCTGACAAGGTTTTTCGAATCGATTTCCGTGATAAACCCAGCTCGACCATTTACGTGCTGCTCGAAGTTGACAGAGCAACAATGCCCGTGGTTCGCCAGACGTTCAAACAGACTTCCGTTTATCGGAAATTTGTGGGCTATCAGCAAATTTGGCGTGAAAAGCTGCACGAAAAATTCGGAATGAAGCGAATTCGAGTGCTCACGGTTACAACGACACCGCAGCGCGTGACGAATCTGATTGAGGCTGCGCAACGACTGCCGGAACGCACGCCAGGCCTATTCTTGGTTGGGCACAGGTCCGATTTCACACCGACTCGTGATCCGTTTCGCGCTCGCCTGGTCGACGGCTCGGGCGAAGAGGTCTCTCTCGTCGAGTAAACTTTAGAACAAAAAGCCTCGACCACTTTGCATGATCGAGGCGCGTATCTATTGATAGAAGTATCCTAATTCGCGCAAAGAGCAGTGGTTCGGGTTTCCAATGATTACATGATCAAGGACCTCAATTTTGACCAACTGACCGGCGCGAATGAGGTCACGCGTTACCTTGATATCACTGTCGGATGGTGTCGGATCGCCGCTAGGATGGTTATGCATCATCACGATTGCCGCGCACCCAGCAATGATTGCTGCACGAAACACTTCGCGAGGATGAACGAGAAGCGAATCCATGGTTCCCATCGAGACGAGTTGGTGTCCTTTACACCGTCGGCGGGTATTCAACATCAGTACGGTGAAGCATTCCACGTCCGGGTTGAAGAGCGGGATTGTTTTGACGTGCAAGTGCCAATAATCGGCTGCCTTCTGCGGGTTGTCACAGAGGTGGAGCGTCTCGGGCAAGGGGCATTCGCGAAGCGAAATGACCTTGAACTCTTTCACATTCACCACGCGTCCAAGGGCGGCAACTTCGTTCAGTTCCAAAGCGCCCGCTGGTCTGACAGAATAGCGGCTCTTTGGGTGGCTGCGCTCTGGCTCTAAATGTCCACAGGGATGTTGCCAACATCGGCGCCGTCGGTTCCAATGGAACCCGAGTTCCTTCAGCCTGGTGCGCACCTCCTGCAATGGCGGCACGTTAAATTCCAACCAGACCCATTTGCCCACGACTTCAGCTTGGCTTAGAAGTTCGGGCATTTCGGTCTTTAGCCGGCCTAGAAGGGCCAGCGTATTTGTCATGCTTGCATCCTCAGTATTCACATTTACTCTCTTTCTGCCGTCCACCGGTTCGAGCCGGTTGCTTCTGGTTATGATTTACTCTCGCTGGGAGCGCGGACGGCACTTTGTTTTCAGCGAGAATGCCCCCTGGACGGAGCAAGAGATGAAGGCCGCTTTGCACTCGCAAAGGGTTGTTAATAGTCCTCTGGCATTAACACTGTCGTGGCCGAACGATCAGCCTCAGTGATGATCCAGAATTTGATCTGTTTCGCGGAGTAGTAGACCGAGACCAAACGGGAGCCGTCTGTTAGCGCCCGATCATTTGCTTGGCGGTCGTGATCATCTACGTCGCCCCAATCACCTGCTTGGTGTCGTTGAATTCCTTGCAGGATATCATCCTGGGAAAGTTTCAACAGTGCATTGGGGGTTGCCACAATGTGGCCGAGACGGAAGAGAGCCACCGGAACGTTTTTCGCACTCATAACGGTGATCTTCGCCCCTTTTCTTTCAGAGTGTGGCTCATGAAGCACCTCCGATCAGGGATCGGACCTGCTCAGCCGAGAGATGCTCCGGCTGCACGCCAGCATTCTCGAATGAGTGTATTTTGACATAGCAGAACCGAGTCAGCCGGCGTGCAATGTCGTCGCGTCCTGCGCGTCCGGCGTCGTCTTCGTCAAGCATGACGAGGACCCGACTCGTTGAGTTCGTATTCTTGCGAATCAGTTCCTCCTGCGCTGGTGAAAGCGTACTGCCCATAATGGCAATAACGCGCCTGAGGCCGTGTTGCCACAGCTTTATGCAATCAAAGAATCCTTCGACGATGACGAGCGGATGATCGTCGGGCTCTTTGATAGCGCGGTCGAGGTTGAACAACTCCAGAGACTTACGAAAGCCGGCTGGAAGCTTGTACTTCGGCGTTCCTTCTGGTGGGTTGCCCGGCCACCGGCCAGCATACGCAAGAGTCTGGCCGTCGGAACTGTAGATGGGGATCGCGACCCGTCCCGCCATCAGGCCTTTGGAACAATAACCGACGCCAAAGTCGACGATGGTCTCGGCAGTCAACCCTCTCTCAGCCAAATAGGGATGACTGCGATCGAGATTCTCCAACTGAAACAGAAGAGGTTTGTTGGGTGTGCTTTCGTCAGATACTGCTTCGGCCTGCGCTCGCTTGGTCGAACTGAGTTTGTGCGTCGTTTGCGATGAACGCTGGTGAGATTTAGACTGACGCGGCGTTTCCCCATCCAGGTTAAACCATTGACACAAGCTTACCGCTGCGGCGTGCAGAGTGATGTGCTCAAGCCTGGCGACAAAATCGAGGACATTGCCTCCGCCTTTGCAGTCACCGAAGCAGTTCCAGCAGTTCTTGGTCAGACTGACGCGAAACTGCGTCGGATTTGTTCCTTTGTGAATCGGACAAGGGCCGCTGAGGCTGTCTCCGTTTCCGTTTTGCGTGAATTGGCCAAGCAGACCGTAATGCTGGAGCACTTGCTCCATCGACACAGCCGCTTTGACCGTTTTGAAGTCAACGAACTTTGAATTTGACATAGGATACTCTTTTTAAGGTGCAGAAAGAGTTCGTGTTCGCACACACATGCGGGGAACTCTCCTTCTAACGTGAATCTTATCACGTGGGAGTAATTGCGAACCAGTACCCTAGCTTGGGAGTGGACTCGCCATGACGTTCAGCCGATCAAAATGCGAAAATTGACCCCTGTGCCGCCCCTCGGACGTTCGCCGCCGCCCTCTTTTAATTTTACCGTCCGAGGGCGTTCCACCGCGCCCGCCCAACCTTGACTTTGGACGGTGCTTCAAGAGTGCGGGACGGCTCCCTGCCGCCACCCCGACCCCTGCCGGACTCCTCCCCCGGGGGCCTTATCACATCGACCATAGAACAATCTCCAGCCTCACGTCGCGAATTGAAGATACCGTCTCGCCGCTTCGTCGTTCGCCATTGAGCGGAATTGTGCGGCAGGATGATCTTCTACAATCCTGCCGTGGCTCATGAAAACTATTCTGTCTGCAAATGATTCGGCAAACCGCAGTAAATGCGTTGCCAAGACAATGCTCATCGCCGCCGCGCGTTGTCCATTTGCCACTTCCGCCTCCGCTGCGCGCAGCTTCCGAATGGTCTCAACCATTTGACTGGAGGTTTCAGGATCTACGCTGCTCGTGACTTCGTCTAGGAATAGGATGTCCGGTGAAAGTACCAAAGCCCTGAGAAGCGCTACGCGCTGCGCCTGGCCGCCGCTCAATTGGGCAGGACGATGGGACAACACATTACCGATGTCTAAGAAGGAAGCTACATGCTTCGCTAGAGCTTCGGCATCAATGCGCCGCATTTTAAGAACCTTTTCGAGCCCGAGCGTCACGTTGCGAAGGGCAGTCATGGCGGGAAACAAATTGCTGCTTTGAAACACCAAGCCAATTTT
>JGI10216J12902_100591524_pt1 | contig 27553 bp, 17 predicted proteins | sample KanNatreferecore_FD_12902 | JGI IMG/M metagenome (IMG submission 12902)
CCGGCAGCAGTTTGAAAAAGTCGCGGGGCAATCTCATCTTCCACAGCCACACCGCCGCGACCGCGATGCCCTCTCCGCTCTGATCATTTCCGGCTGCGGAACGTGGCTGCAGGTTACTGAAACGAGACACTTGATGGGAAGAGCAGCGTGATCTTCATTCAAAACGAGCCGATCCAAGTCAGGTTCGGGCCAAAGTGAATTCATTTCGCGCCATCTTCGGGAAAACGCAGCAACGCCGCCGAAGATAGGCGCGTTCTCATTCACGTTCACTGCAGTCAGCGTCTTGCATTCTCGTTTTCATGAGCTTTGGAAACCGGCAAACTGGAACCGCAAGTATGAATCTGGAAGAAGTCGAATGGAACTTTGACCGCGTGCCAGACAATGAACTCGTTGCCTGTTGTTATTGGGAATATGCGCGCGAATCGGAGTTCGTCGTCGGACTGAGAAAGCGAAGCTGGGACCATTGGCGGCCCCTCTATCTTAAGGATAAATGGTGGAACGAGCCAGAAGATCCAAAACTTTATGCGGACCTGGAAAAAGTCCGAAGCATCGGCTATCCAGCAGAAGTGTTCGTGCGCGGTATTTCCTGTCCGCCTGATGGAGTGCTTCCGGATTCACCACCGCTCAAACCGGGCGAGGTTCACAAAGCCACGGGCAGTTTCCCAAAACCATGGCAGGCGCTCACACCTGAAGAACGGCGCTATCGCTCACACATTGGCACCGATGTTGAACGGATTCCGCTGCTGCCCTTCGAACGTGGCATCTCGCTCGACGCGCAGGACATTCGAGAGTGGGTGAAGGGACAGCAGGCGAAAGCAGATTTGGAGCGTGAGCGAGTACGGCGTGAAAATCCAAAGCTTAACGAAGAAACATTGTTGCGGATGGGCAAGTTGAGGTTTCCGCACATTCAACCGTCGCTGTTCTATGGCGGCGGCAAGGAAGTCACGGTAGTGAAGATCGATTGGGGTTCATTCACTAATGACGAGATCGTGAATTATTTCCGCCGATGGGTGAAAGCAAATCGGCCAACCTGCTATCCAGTCCCCAGCCGAAAAGGTCACAAGCCGAAAGACTGGCGCGCGCATCTCACACGATTAGCCGTGATGCGATTGCTTTCCCGGTTTACAGCGTTGGATTTGATTGATACCCGGCGGAACAGATTTCCGGCGATCTGGAAAACCAAACAATTCGCCGGTCGGAAGTGGGGGGACGCAACTAAATGGCACGATGCCAGGCGCGAAGCTGGAAAAGTATTTCGCAAATTGCTCCCGTTTCTTCCAAAAGATGAAGCGCCGCTGTCGTGGAAGCGTCTCGCGCCCGCCAAATAGCACGGCGTTTTCCGGCTACCCCGCAAATGCCGTGGCGTTTGCGAGTCTTACGCCAATTCACGGACTGTGTTTTCCTGGGCGGGAACCGATGCCGGCAGTTCAATCATCGAATCTGGCGAGTGTGGATTACGATTGGGGCGGGACGCTCACAATCGCGTTCCATAGCGGCGGCGTGTACGAGTACTACGGTGTGCCCCATTCCGAATATTCGGGACTTTTGAACGCCGAATCGCATGGGAAGTATTTTCACGCACGAATCAAGAACCGCTACCGCTTTCGTCGAATCGGATAACCAACCATAACCAAAAACACCTCCACTAAATGAAAACACACCTCACCCTGTATCCCTCTCCCCATCGGATGCGGAGAGGGAAATGGCCGTCGCATCAAACTCCCTATGAGCGTCTGTCGAAACGGATCGACGAGGCGGCGGAGCGCGAGGGTTATTACTCGAATGCGGAGATCATCCGGCGCTTGCGCGAGCACATGTTTGCCGACGTGGATGCGCTGGAAAAATCAGGTACGGTGAAAATTCCCCAATGAGTGAATCACCTCATCTGGCCTGCGGCCGCCTTCTCCCCGTCGGATGCGGAGAAGGAATCGAGGCGGAGAGGGAATCCGATCCGGGTGAATCCGGCTGAATCCGACCGATGAACGTGACTCGCAACGGAAAAATTGCGCGACTGCCGAAAACAATCCGGGAGGAACTGAACCGGCGATTGTCGGACGGCGAGCCGGGCACGGAATTGGTGGCGTGGCTGAACGGCCTGCCGGAAGTGCAACGGGTCGTGGCCGCCGAGTTTGGCGGGCGGCCCGTGCGCGAGCAGAATCTTTCCGAGTGGAGACAAGGCGGCTACGAAGACTGGCTACGGCAGCAGGAAGCGTTGGAACTGGTGCGCCATCTTGCCGCCGAGGCGGATGACTTACAGGTCGCCGCCGGCGAACCGCTCAGTGACAAATTGGGCCTGTGGCTTGCCGCGCGCTATGCCGTAGCGACCCGAAAACTGGCCAGCGAGAACGAGGGCGATCTGGACTGGCATCGGTTGCGCGAACTGTGCAGCGACGTGGTGGCGCTGCGGCGGGGCGATCACAGCGCGGCACGATTGAAGATCGAACAGGCCCGGTTGGAGCGGGAGCGCGAGGAGACAGAAGAGGAAGTGGTGGCCCATTTCGAACGCTGGGCGAAGAACCCCAAAGTCCGGGAGGCGATTTGCGGCAACTGTGTCAGCCTGGAGGAACGGGAACGCCGGCTCCGGCAGATTTTTGGGCTGCCGCTTCCGCCTGAAAGAAAGGACGCCATTGCCCCCACATGCAATGGCGACCTCGATGAGAAAGTGGAATCAAACCCAATCCAAGCAAATCAAACCGATGAGCCGCGATAATTCCAAGTCGAAGCGCCATTCGGCTGGCGGCGGGGAATTTTTGGAAGTGACATTTGGCCGCCAATACTTTTACTGGCCGACGACGGACGGACATTTGTGAGCCAGACCATTGCTTATCTTCAATCGGAGTCCGCCGAGCGCGGCATCGAGATCGGACTGCTCGTCAACTATTTGCTCTACGACTCGATCAAGGCGGGCGCGAGCGACATTCACATCGAACCGTGGGAGAGCACGCTCGTGGTGCGCATCCGGCTGAGCGGCGTGCTCACGGAACTCGTCCATCTCCCGCTCGAACTGATGGAGAAAATCTCGGGGCGCTTCAAAGTGATGGCGAACCTGGTGAGCTATCAATCGGGTTTGCCGCAGGAAGGGCACGCATCGGCGGGACCGGAACTGGGCGGCGTGGAATTGCGCATCTCGGTGTTTCCGACGGTGCGCGGCGAGAAGATCGTGGTGCGACTGTTCGATCCCAGCAATCGCAGCTTCGATCTCCCTTCGCTGGGCTTCGATGACGAAACACAGAAGAGTTTATTGAAATTGCTGGCGCGTCCCAGCGGGTTGCTGTTGCTGACGGGGCCGACTGGCTCCGGCAAGACGACGGCGATTTACTCGGCGCTCTATCACATCGTGCAGCGCTCGGGCGTAACCATGAGCATCAGCACGGTGGAGGACCCGGTGGAGTTCAATCTGCCGATGATCAGCCAGGCGCAGATCAATCTTTCGCAGGAGTTCACGTATCCGAAAGCGTTGCGCTCGCTCATGCGGCAGGACCCGCAGGTGATCATGGTCGGCGAAATCCGCGATCCGGAAACGGCAGCTATCGCAGTGCAGGCCGGCCTGACGGGGCACCTCGTCATCAGCACCATTCACAGCGGCATCGCCGTCGGCGTCTTCGCGCGGCTCATCAACATGGACATCGAGCCGTTCCTGCTCGCATCCAGCATCATCGGCGTGCTCGGCATACGGCTCATTCGCAAGAACTGCACTTACTGCGCGCAATCATACGAACCGGAAAGCAGCCTGCTGAAACTCGTGCCACAGGAGGCGTTGCCCACTGCCATTTTCCGCCGCGGCCCGGGCTGCAATGAATGTTTGCAAACCGGTTTCCACGGGCGCACGGCCATCACGGAAATGCTCGTGGTGGATGAAGTCTTTCGGGACGCTGTTTTGCAGAAGCTCCCGACGCGCGCTCTCCAGCAGGTCGCGACTCAGCAAGGCATGTTGACCATGTGGCAGAACGGACTGAACCGCGCGATCGCCGGACAAACCACCTTGGAGGAAGTGCTGCGCGTGGTGGCGGTGGAGCAGATTTGATCGGCGGGTCCGCCGATCATGCTGCCTGGCGTGCGCGAACGTTCCGACGATTCTGATCTTTAGCTAAATTTGTTTGGCAGAAGCCGTCTCTCCTGTCTTATGCTGCGGGCACATTTCGACCATGCGCTCTCAGGTGGAAAATTTCAGACCGATGCTTGAAGCGAATGTGTCAACACGCGTGAGTTTGCTGCGGCGGGTGTGCGATTGGGAAGACGACGCGAGCTGGCAGGAGTTTTTTGACCTCTATTGGAAACTGATTTACTCGCTTGCCTTGCGTGCCGGATTGAACGAGTGCGAGGCCGAGGAAGTGGTGCAGGCGACGATGATCAACATCGCCAAAAAAATTCGGGAGTTCAGGCCCGGTTCCCCAAATGGTTCCTTCCGCCGATGGATCTGCCGGCAGGCACAATGGAAAATCACCGACCAATTGCGCCAGCGTCTTCGCGAACAAAAGCACCGTCACTCATCAGCTCCTCACAGTGACGTCACCGCCACGCGCACCGGCACCATCGCGCGGATTCCCGACCAGCGGAACGATCTGGCGCATTTCGTGCAGGAGGACTGGGACTCCGCTGTGGCCGAGGTGGCGTCGGCGCGCGTCAAGCGAGTCGTCAAGCCGAAGCATTTTCAAATGTATGACCTGCACGTCGTGAAGAAGTGGCCGATTCGCGAAGTGGCCCGCCTGTTGCAGGTCAATGTTGCGCAGGTCTATCTAATCAAATCCCGGATTTCGCGGCTGCTCAGGCAAACAACCAAACAAGTCGAGGCGCAATTGGAACGCGTGCCATCGAAAACTCAAAAGCCAGAATGACAACCATGAATGCACTCACCTTACGCACCCACACCATCAATGTGAACGCAGACAGCTCCAGTTCGCGGGCTTCAAGCTGGACACCTCCCAAGCGGAACACCGTGGCTCGCCGCGCCTTCCGTCCGGTGTTCATTTCCAGCCCGGCGCCCCGGCGTTCGCATCTTCGCGTGCGTCGCGCCGCGTAGTTTTTTGGTTTTATTGCCCGCTGCTCGCATCGCGGGGTCTTTATGGGAAAGCGCAAGCTGATCCTGCGGAATTTTTTGTCTCCCGGCGATCTGGTGATGCTGACTGCTGCCGTGCGCGATTTGCACTACCACTACCCCGGCCGGTTCCTCACGGACGTGCGCACTTCCTGTCCCGAACTCTGGGAACACAATCCGCACCTCACGCCCCTTCGCGAAACCGATCGTCGTGTCGAACAGATCGACTGTCACTACCCGCTCATTGACCGCAGCAACGAAGCGTCCTGCCATTTCATTCATGGCTTCGCGGAGTTCCTCAGTTCGCGATTGCGGCTGCGAGTCCGTCCTACGCTCTTCCACGGTGACATCCATTTATCGTCCCAGGAACGCCGATGGAAATCGACGATTCACGAACTGGCCGGACGCGATCTCCCGTTCTGGATTGTCAACGCCGGCGGCAAGTTTGACTTCACGATCAAATGGTGGGACTGGCGGCGCTATCAACAGGTGGTCGATCATTTCCGCGGAAAGATTTTGTTCGTCCAGGTCGGTGAGATCGGCCACTACCATCCGCCACTGAAGCACGTCGTCGATCTGCGCGGGCGGACCGATCTGCGCCAACTGGTTCGCCTCGTCTATCATGCGGAAGGTGTCCTTTGTGGCGTGACTGCGCTCATGCATCTTGCCGCCGCGGTGCCCACGCGCCCGGATCGGCCGCCGGCGCGAGCGGCGGTCATTATCGCCGGCGGACGCGAGCCGCCGCACTGGGAGGCGTATCCGCACCATCAGTTCATTCACACGATTGGCGCGCTGCAGTGCTGTGCAAAAGGAGGTTGCTGGCGCTCGCGCACTTACGCGCTCGGTGATGGCGAAGAACACGATCGTCGGAAAAACATTTGTTCAGACGTGGCCGGCCATCTTCCACGTTGCATGGACATGATCAGGCCCGAAGAAGTGATTCGCCGCATCGAAAACTATTTCGCCGGCGGCGCGAACCGTTACCTCACACCGCGGGAGCAGGACGCCGCCCAGCGGGCCATTGCAAAAACTCTCAACGGGCCACGCTTCGAAACGACAACCAATCTCGGCAACGTAGTCGAAGGGCTGGAACAAGCGGCGCGCAACGCTGTTCGTGCGCGCATCTCGAATTCGAAGGGCCGCGGCGTTGTGTTGTTCGCCGCGAACACGAACCAGATGATCGACGTGCTGGCTTGCGTTCGTGTCATTCGCGCGCTCGGTTCCGATTTGCCGATTGAATGTCATCTGGCCGCGCGGCCGACCCGTCGCCTTCGCGCGGCGTTGAAGCTCCTGGGAGCGAGCATTTTCTGCGTGCCGTTCAATAACAGGAACTCGCCTGCCACGATCACTCGCGGCGAATTGCGGCTGCGCGCCCTGATCCAATCAAAATTCTCCGAAGCTCTCGTGCTCGAACCAGGCACATTTCCGTTGGTGCCTCCCGAGAAACTTTTCGCCGGGGGCGTTTTCAGGAAGTCTGGCGCCCTCTTCGCTCGCCGCTCGGAATTCCGTGCGCGGCGCGGTGTCTGGAAATTGTGCGGCTTGCCGGTGCCACGGTGTTCGGCGGATGTCGCGGCTTTTCTGCTCGACCGCAACCGTTGCGCCAGCGTTCTGCCGCTGTGGCGCTGGATTGTGGAACGCGCCTACTTCTTCACCGGCTATGTCGATGGAGATGGCGGCGCGGCCCAAATAGCGTTTGCCAAACTTTCCCGGCCCGCGCCGTTGTCCGCTCGCCTCCCGGAACATTTCTGGTCCAGTTCGCGCAACACGCGCCCGCCCGAACTGCTCCGTCGTGAACTTCGCGCCGCGCGGCGTTCGCTCTCCTGAATATGCCCAGTGCCGTCCTGATTCAACAAGCCTCTGGCAACGCTCGCCCCCTGCTCGAACTGTCCGCGCGGCGGCATGCAGACTACTGCGCGCGCCACGACATCACGTACTGGCCGTTGATTGGTGATGTGCAATTCAATTACGCGCCGCATTGGAACAAAATCGTTCTCATCCGCCACGCGCTGGCCTGCGGGTTTGAAACCGTGGCGTGGCTTGACGCCGACACATTGATCGTGCGCGACGAGGAAGATATTCGCACAGCTCTCAACGGTGGGGGGCCGCTCGCGATGGCCGAACATCCCACTCCGGGTTTAAACGGGTCGCCCGGCCATTGGAATTCCGGCGTGATGATCATGCGCAACTCTCCGCGCACGCGAGAATTTTTCGATAGCGTGTGGAAAAGCGGTCCGCTCGGAAAGCATCACTGGCACGATCAGGCGCGCATCCTTGATTTACTCCCGCAATTTCCAGGACTCGTGCAACGGCTCGACGATCGCTGGAACTCCACTTATACGCTCACGGAGACTGAACGGCCTATCATCAAAGCCTGGCACGGTACACGCCAGGCCGCCCTGCCCTGTCTCTACGGCGAACTGCAACGTCTCGGCGCGCTCAATGAGTCAGCCCCGGTCATCGACTTCGTCCATCCTTACAACGTTCACGAGCGCATTGCCCGTGCCGTCGAAGCGCTGCCTTCGTATCCAAGTACTTTTCGCGGACGCGGCATCGTGATCGGCGGCGGCGGCATTGGCTACTTCACTTGCGCGTGGGTCTGCATCCGGCAATTGCGCCGGATCGGTTGTACGCTGCCCATTCAACTCTGGCATCTCGGCAAACGCGAAGTGGATTCGCACATGCGCTCCCTCGTCGCGCCGTTTGGCGTGGAGTGCGTGGACGCGCTGGAAATGCGCGCACGGCATCCCGCGCGAATGTTGAACGGCTGGGAACTCAAGCCCTACTCCATCCTTCATTGCCCTTTTCGCGAAGTGCTTTTGCTCGATTCCGACAATGTCCCTGTCGTCAACCCGGAGTTCCTTTTTGACACGCCGCAGTTCCGCGAGACCGGGGCCATCTTCTGGCCGGACTACGGGCGCATGGGACCGCACCGCACACCGTGGGAGGTGTTTCAGGTGCCGTACCGCGATGAGCCGGAATTCGAGAGCGGCCAAATCGTGTTGAACAAGGAGCAGTGCTGGCGCGCGCTCTGCCTGACGATGTGGTTCAACGATTATTCCGATTTTTTTCACGACCACGTCTGGGGCGACAAAGACACCTTTCGTTTCGCCTGGCACCGCCTTGGCGAGCGGTTTGCCATGCCGCCTTTCGAGATCGAGAAACTGCCTGACACCATGTGCCAGCGCGATTTCGAAGGCCGGCGCGTTTTTCAACACCGCAACACGGACAAGTGGAACTTTTACCGTGACAACCAGCGCATCCCGGGATTTCTGTTCGAGGAGGAATGCCTGGCGGACGTGAGAGAACTGCGCGCAGTGTGGGATGGAGTGGTGAAACCAGAAACGCCAAACACCAATCTCCAAACACTAAACAAACACCAACCCCCAACACCGTCGGGAATTGATCCTCGTCGCAAATGGATCCGAACGCAGCATTCCGTTTGGGTTTTGGTGTTTTCCTTCCCTCTGCCCTCCGCGCCAAGTTCGTGTTAAGCTCAACCCGATGGCTGAAACAACGCTCAAAGCCCTCACTGGCGAGCCGCCGAAATGCCTCGTGCAAACGGTCGCCGACGTGATGCGCCGTGAGCCTGCGCTCGAAGCGGTCAAAATCGACCGCGCGCAATCCTCCATTTCGCTCGCGACGCTCGGCCAACCCAATCCCGATCTGGAACGGTTCGTCACGCAGCAGATTCGCGCCCTGCAATCGCAGACGCCCGGCTGCCGCCTGCTTGAAGGTGACGAGAGTTGCGACACGTGCTCGGTCGGGTCCGATCCAGTGATTCAACGCGGCCTCACCATCAGGCAGCACGACGGCAGCACGACCATCGCGCGCGTCACCTGTCCCACTGCGCCGAGCTTTTGGAAATGGCGCGCCATGCCACTTCCGAAAATCGTCCAGCGCGAAGTCCACCTCGAAGACGCCGAAAAACACGCGCACGAATGGCGACAGCAACTTTTCGCCGCCGCGCTTTGCGGAATCTTTTTGGCGCTGGCGGCCACCCTGCCCACAGGGGCGTGGACGCTGCCACTCTTCATTGCCTCATATCTCTGCGGCGCCTGGTTCACGGCACAGGAAGTCTGGGAACATCTTCGCGAGAGCAAAGTGGATGTTCACTTTCTCATGCTCACGGTGGCCATTGGCAGCGCGAGTATCGGCGCGTGGGGCGAAGGCTCCGTGCTGCTGTTTCTCTTTTCGCTTTCGGGCGCGTTGGAACATTACGCGATGGGCCGCACGCAACGGGAAATCTCCTCGCTGTTCAAATCAGCGCCGAAATCAGCCACGGTGCTGGATGACAATCACGCCGAGCAAATTGTTCCCGTGGAGAAACTCGCGACCGGAATGCGTTTGCTCATCAAGCCTGGCGATCAATTTCCCGTCGATGCCGAACTTGTCTCCGGCTCGACCGCTGCCGACGAATCGAATCTCACTGGCGAGGCAGCGCCCGTGGAAAAACGCATTGGCGACACCGTGTTCGCCGGCACGATCAACCTGTGGGGCGCTATCGAAGCCGTCGTACTGCGGCCCGCCAGCCAGAGCGCGCTGCAAAGAATCATTCGCCTGATCAAAGAAGCGCAGCACCTCAAAGCGCCCTCGCAACGGTTCACGGACAAGTTCGGCAGTAATTACACTTATGCGATTCTCTCGCTCACGATCGTGATGTTCTTTATCTGGTGGCTGGCGTTCGAACTGCCGCCATTCACGAGCACGGCTGAGAGGCGCAGCGCGTTTTACAAAGCCATGACGTTGCTCGTCGTCGCGTCACCGTGCGCACTGGTGCTGTCGATTCCTTCCGCCGTGCTTGCCGCAATCGCCAGCGGCGCCCGGCGCGGCGTTCTTTTTCGCGGCGGCGCGGCAGTCGAGAATCTCGCCGAAACACAAATCGTGGCGATGGACAAAACCGGCACGCTCACGACAGGTGAATTGCGCGTCGAAAGCGTGAAGAGCTTTCCGCCGGGCCGCGACTCCGAAATCGCCGCGATGGCATATTCTCTTGAACGACTCTCGACGCATCCTCTCGCACGGGCCATCACTCGTTACGGAAAGGCGCAAAAGCTGAGCGCGCTTCCGTTGGAACATTTCGAGTCTGTCACCGGACAAGGCTTGCGCGCCGAATGGAACGGCCAGTTGGTGTTGTTGGGACGACGCGCCTGGATCGAAGAGTTTTACAGGAGCGGACAAAGGGAACAAAGAAGCGCTTCGTTTCCTTCGTTATCTTCTGTTCAAAATCCCGGCATCTCCGAGGTCTGGATCGCGAACGGCGAACTCCTCGGCCAGATCACGCTGCGTGATGATATCCGCCCGCAAGCCCGTGCGGTCGTTGATGAGTTGCGCGCGCGCGGCTTGCACACCGTCGTCCTCACTGGCGACCGGCGCGATGCCGCCGAGCATTTGAAAACACAACTTGACGTGGACGAAGTGCGCGCTGAATTGAAGCCCGAACAAAAAGTCGCCGTCCTGCGCGAGTTCATCGAACGCAAACAGCGTGTTGCCATGATCGGCGATGGCGTGAATGACGCGCCCAGCCTTGCCGCCGCGGACATCGGCGTGGCGATGGGCGCGCGTGGCGCTGATGCCGCGCTCGAACAAGCCGAGGTTGTGTTAATGCACGACCGGCTGGAAAATTTTCTGACCGCGCTGAAGCTAAGTTGCCGCGCGCGTAGCATCATTCGCCAGAATCTCGTCATCTCTCTCGGCACCGTCGCCGTGCTCGTCGTGTGCGCGATGCTCGGAAAAATTCCCCTCACGCTCGGCGTCATTGGCCACGAGGGCAGCACCGTTGTTGTGGTGTTGAACAGTTTGCGGCTGTTGCTGCGCGGAAAGGCTTCCTGAAGCCCGGCACCCCGAAGGAGTTGCTTCCGCGCCTGGTTTTCCACATCGCGGGCGGGCACTCTCGCGAACAGGTTGCGCCTTGCCACGCGCCGTGTGAATCTTGCGTGTCCATTCGTGATTTTGCTCCGAGTGGGCGCAAGGAACTTGAAACGTGGAGGGAAACAGTGCTTCGGGAAATCATCCGTTCCGCAATAGCGGCGCCAACCATCCATCTGACCGCCTATGAAGCGCTCGCTGCCTGAGGCGCCTGCGGTTCCCGTCATGGGGCCCACGAGGGCTCTGAGCGGCACGGCCGGGCTGGCCGGCCGCTTTTTGCCGGCGGATCTGAAGAATTGGGTGGGTCTCCTCACCCGCTTTCTCTCCCTTGAAGTTCTTATCCAGGCGTTGGGTTTCGCCGCCGGCGTTCTGCTTGTGCGCGTATTGCCCAAAGCGGAATACGCGTACTTCACGATTGCCAACACGATGCAGCAGACGATGAACCTGCTCGCGGACAACGGCATCAGTTCGGGACTCACCGCCATCGGCGGACGCGTCTGGAACGATCGCTCGCGTTTTGGACAATTGCTGAACACCGCCATGCGACTGCGCCGCGTCTTCGCGCTCATCGCCGTCGTGATCGTGACACCCATTCTCGCGTGGATGTTGACAGGCGCAGGCGCGAGTCCCACGCAGTCAGCCCTGCTTTGCGGCGCCGTCCTGCTCGCGCTTTATTTTCAGCTCGCTATTGGAGTGCTGAGTGTCGCGCCGCTGCTGCACCTCGAGGTCAATCGAGTTCAAATTCTGAATTTGTGGTCTGCCGTAATCCGGCTCCTGCTGATTCTCGGCGCTTACGTGCAGTTCCTCAACGCGTTCGTGGCATTGCTTGCCGCCGCAGTAAGTTTTGCTTTTCAGGAATGGATGCTTCGACTCTGGCTCCCGCGCTATGCAGATAAAACCGCGCCGCAGAATGCCGGCGATCGGCGCGAGATTCTCACCATCGTCAAAAGTCAGGCGCCGAACGCGATCTATTACTGTGTGCAGTCGCAGCTCATGGTCTGGCTCATCAGCATTTTCGGCAGCACCAATGCCGTCGCCGAAGTCGGCGCGCTTGGCCGCCTGGGAATGATTTGCCTGATGCTCGGCTCGGTGATGATGAACGTCGTGATGCCGCGTTTCGCGCGCGTGCAGGAACCGCGCATGTTGTGGCGTCGCTACTGGCAAATACTCGGCGCGACGTGCGGCGTGTCCGCGCTGCTGCTGGTGCTGGCCACTACGTTTCCCGAATTGCTGCTTTGGATTCTCGGACCCAAGTACGCGCATCTTCGCGCGGAATTGTTCCTGATGATTCTCGGCACCGTCTTGGCGATGGTTCTTGGAACGATGTATTCGCTCAATCTGACCAAAGGCTGGGTCGTTTCGCCCTGGCTGCTGATCCCCATCGGCGTCGCGACGGACATACTGCTCATCGTCACTCTCGATCTGTCGCAAGTGCATGGCGTCCTGTTGATGGCGGTTTACTCCACCATTCCCGGTTTCTTTCTCAACTTCTGGCGCACACGGCAGGGAATTCGTGAAGCGGCCAACCTCTCCGCCGCCGCCGCTTGAGCGGCTGGTCTTCCAGCAGGCTCGAAATCAGATTGGCCTCAATGTTAGACTGCGCCCGCCATGAGCAATTTCTTCCAGGCGGTCGTTTCAGCCATCGATGAGCGGGTGCCGTTTGCGCTCGGCATCATCTCCGGCATCAAAGGCTCCAGCCCGCAGAAGAAGGGCGCGAAGGCGTTGTTTTTCGCGGACGGCCGCATCGTCGGCACGCTCGGCGGCGGTTGCCTGGAGGCGGAAGTCCGCGAACGCGCACGACAGGCGTTGTTGAAGCAAGAGCCCGCCGAATTCGATCTGGTGCTCGATCATGACTTCGGCTGGGACGATGGACTGATTTGCGGCGGAAAAGTTTCCGGCGTGATTCTTCCTCACGCGGCAGCCGTGCAGGGAATATGGCGAGAACTCGCGCGCCGCGAACAGCCGCGCACCTGGGGCGTGAAAAAAGATTACTCGATTGGCTGGGCCGCGGAACCCGAGGACGATGAATGGTTGTATCGTGAAACCGTTTCACCGCCGTGCGCACTGTGGATCGGCGGCTCCGGCCACGTGGCGCAAGCCATCGCGCCGCTCGCACAACAACTGGACTTCGACGTGACCGTTTTCGATGACCGTCCCGCGCTGGCAAATCACGAACGCTTTCCCCTCACGACGCGGCTGCGCGTGGATGCGTGGGAAAAAATCCTGCGCGATCCGCTGCCGTCGCGTCCCGCGTTCGGCGTGATCGTGACGCGCGGCCATCAACACGACGCGCTGGTACTGCGCGAATGGATCCACCAGCCGTTCGCCTTTCTCGGCATGATTGGCAGTTCGCGCAAACGTCGGCTGATCTTTTCTCAGTTCCTTCAGGACAAACTTGCAACCGAAGAACAACTGAATCGCGTCGAGTCGCCTGTGGGCCTGAGCATCAATGCGGTGAGCGTTCCAGAAATTGCCGTCAGCATCGCGGCGCGGTTGGTACAACGGCGTGCTGAGTTGACCAAGGCGTCGCCGTGAAAGCAAAGACCTTTGCCTTCGCTGCCATCATTCTCGCCGCGGGAGCGTCCTCACGCATGGGCCGTCCCAAAATGCTTTTGCCTTGGGGAGAGAGCACGGTGCTCGGACATCTCATCGCGCAGTGGCGGCGCGTTGGCGCAGCGCAGATTACCGTTGTTTGCGCTGCGGAGGATAAGCCAATCAACGAGGAATTGGATCGCATTGGTTTCCCTCGTGAGCAGCGAATCGTCAACCCGGAGCCGGCGCGCGGCATGTTCAGTTCCATCCAGTGCGCGGCCCGCTGGACCGAATGGAATCTGACGCTCACGCACTGGTCCATTGTGCTCGGCGATCAACCGCACCTTGCCGGCGAAACGCTTCGTGCGGTTGCTGAATTCGCGGCGCAGCGCCCAGGTCAGATTTGCCAGCCCGCCCACAACGGACGCCCGCGTCATCCCGTGTTCCTGCCGGGACGGCTCTTTGAATCACTGGCACAGTCCAATCACCAAACGTTGAAAGAATTCCTCACGACGCACAACGCTGACGTGCAATTAATGGAGGCTAACGATCCCGGACTGGACATTGATTTGGATACACCTGCGGACTACGAGCGGGCCGCCAGTCTCAACCGCGCGCCGGCTGGCTAATCCGCCCGGACGGCGTCCCAATCGTTCGTGCGGACTCCGCCAAACGTGGACGTGTAAGTGCCGGTTATTTTATCGCCGTCGAGCTTGCCTCGATAAACGTTGGTCGTTTTCTCCCCCTCGCGATTGCGGCGCTCTACTTCGAAGTAAACACGGTTGTCTTTGAACCGGCCTTTGTGAATGTCCAGATCTCCGCCGCGGCCTCCCGCCAGCTTCCCCGCCAGTTTCTCGCCGTCCGCCTTCAACGTGACGCGTGAATCGAACGTCCATTCTCCGAAAGTCACGGTCCACTTCCACGCGCCTTCGATTCCACTGACCCGCTTGGCGTTCCAGTCATAAATCTGCTGCTCCCCGTGCGCAGTAGACGTGATTTTCCCCTTGATGGCCGTTCCGCTCAACTTGCCCTGGTAATGTGTCACCACCGGGTCGCCGAGGTATTCACGCACGACGTCGAAACTCACCTGGCCATCTTTGAAAACAATGTTGGTGACCGGCGCCTCCAATCCTTGCCGGAACCGGGAAGTGCCGGCCAGTTCACCCTCCTTCGTCGTCCTGAATTTCACTCGCGGCGTGAGATGCCCGCCGTCGGCGTTGGTAAAGCTCCACAGCCAGATGCCTTCGAGTGGAGATTTTTTCGCGGATTCGTCCGCCGCGCTCACGTTCATGGCCAGCGCGGCGGCGAGAATCCAAACTGCATTGATGCGTGAAATTTTCATAAGTCCTATTCGACCTTCATTTCGCCCGCGCCGTTATCGTGGGCTGGGCAGGCACGCTGAACTTCAAGGAGATTTTCTCTTCGTCCTTGTTGTTGCGGCCGCTGTAGCGCACTTCGATGTGGCTGCCTTTGTCCGTCACCGTCAGCAAACCAAATCCACTTTCACCTTCCTTGTCCCGGACACGATAGACGCCCTGGCTGTAAGGCCCGCCTTTCATCGATGGATTTTGATCGAGCGGTCCGCCGCACATGAGCGGAATCGGCGCGCCGCCACCCGTGGCGTAATCCGTGTTACGGCCATCGTCCGCGGCCAGCATGTGCGAATCGCCGTGAAGGATGCAAACGCCCTGGATGTGATTGGACTTGATGAAGTCGGCGATTTCCCGCCGCTCGGTGCTGAAAGCGCTCCAGTGATCTTCATCCGCGCCGGCGGCGTTGTTGGTTGAACCACGTCCTCCACCTCCGCCGCGGTTTCCCCCACCGCGATTTCTACCGCCCCCGCGATTCCGATCATCCCGACCGCTCGCGGTTTGTGTCCTGTTCGTCGCAGCATTGGCGGAGGGAGCGTCGGTCTTTCCTGCATCGGCCACTTTATTTTCCTCCGATGCATCGCTGGTGGTGCCAGCAACCGCGGCGTCCGCATTTTCCGTATCGTTCGTCGCCGCTTTCTCGGCGGCTTCCGCTGCCTCAACTGTGCCGGAGCGGTTGGTCCTTCCGACGAGATTTGTGTGATGGATGAAACCCCATTCGTTGGTTCGCACGAATCGGTATGGGCTTTTCCCTCGTTCGCCAATCCACGGCACCGAACTCATCCAGACGATCAAGGGATACTTGCCGTTGGCCGCGAGCAACTCGTCCTTGAACCACTTCTTTTGTTTCTCTCCCAGCAGCGTCTTCTTTGCGTCGTCCTTGTCTTTCGGATCGTCACGTTCGGAACGGAGATCGGTGAGAATGAATTTCACGCGGCCAACCGTGAAGGTCTGATAGATCGGCGCGTCGCCGTCCACATCGGCAAACGGATAGTGCGGCACATACTCGTCGTACGTGTCGCGAGCGGCTTTGTGCGTCGTTGATTTCTTGCTCGCGTTGTTTCCGCCGTAATCGTGGTCGTCCCACATATAGACGAACGGCACGCTGCGATAGAGATCGCCCTGCTGCGGCGAGGCGAGCACCGCGTCATACGCCGCGCGGAAACGCGAAGGGCGGTTCGTGCGGATGTCTTCGTAATGGAAGTCGCCCATGTTCATGTAGAAGAGCGGGCGATGCTCGCGAATGCGATCGAACACGTCGCGCGTCGATCCGGTCCGGCCGCACGACGCGAACGCAATCTCGAATGAAGCCGGACCCGGCGGCGGGAATGTTTTGAACTCGCCACGCTTCTTGCGGTCAAGGCGCCCGTCGATTTCCAGCGCGTAATGGTACTGCGTGTTCGGCTCCAGGTTTTCGACGGTAAACGCCACGACATTGTTTTGGTTCGTGTCTGAAACAACTGGCTGCGTTCGAATCGGCGAAGTCATCAGCGCGTTCCTGCTCACGAGCAACCGGGTCGCCAGCCCTTCGCGCGCCACTTTCACTTTCACAATCGCGGAGTGCGGAGTGACGCCGCCGCTCCACGGGCCGCGCGACACTTGCGAATAATCCACGCCGAGCCGTTCCATCAAAAATGAGTAAACGTCAGCCAGTTGTTCGACGCGTTCGTTCAATGCCGTGCCGATGCCATGCCCGCTGCTGGAACTGGTGCGCAGCAAGACGGGTTGGCGCGATGCAGTGGCCGCTTGCAACCGCGCGGTCATCTTCCGCGAGTGCGCCGGATTCACTCGCCCATCGTTCTCGCCCGTGAGCATCAGCACCGCCGGATAATTCGCTTTCTTCTGCACGCGATGATACGGCGAGTAGGCGTGAAGAGCCTTGAACTGATCGGCATCTTTCACCGTGCCGTATTCCGTGGTGTTGAACGCGCCATTCGGATCGAGTTCGACGCGCAGCATGTCGTAGATGCCGACGTGCGAGACGACGGCCTTCACGAGATCTGGACGCTGCGTAAGCGTCGCGCCCATGAGCAGCCCGCCGTTGCTGCCGCCTTCGATGGCGAGCTTCTCCGGCTTAGTGTAATTCGAGCGGACTAAAAACTCCGCGCACGCCACGAAGTCATCGAACACGTTTTGTTTCTTCGTCAGGTTGCCGGCCTTGTGCCAGTCCTCGCCGAATTCGCCGCCACCGCGCAGGTTCGCGATGGCAATGATGCCCCCCTGGTCCAGCCAAACGCGCCGCGTAAAATCAAAACTCGGCGTGCGGCTGATCCCATAACCGCCGTAGCCCGTAAGCACCGCAGGATTGTCGCCCGTCACGCGCGCGCCCTTCTGACGAAGAATGGTCATTGGCACTTCCGTTCCGTCCTTCGATGGCGCGGTGACCCGCAACGCCTCGACATCCGAAAACGACACCGGTGATGTGCCACGCAACGCCGTCGCGTCAGCCTGATTGCGATCTTTGTTCGTATCGTATTTCCACCACGTAAACGGCTCGGTGTACGTCTCTGCGCGATAGAGGATTTCATCGCCGTGGGTCACAAGCATCTGGCCGATTGAATGGGGAACTTTGAAATCCGGCCGCGGCCGACTGCGGCTCGGGCCAGTCAGCGCGTCATTGAAGAAGTCCTTGTAAACGAATTCCATCGGTCCGCCATTCAGATAGACCAGCGCAATGCCGCTCGCCGTCGGCTTGAAATCACGAATCGTGTTCGTGCTCTCTTTGATAATCGTCGTAGCCGCTGCCAGATCAGGCTCGTTCAATTTCACACGCAGAATCTTTCCCTTCGGCGCGTCCTTCGTGGAGAGGAGATAGATCGAATTGTTGCGTCCCAACTCGATGTAAAGCGGATCGCGCCCGAACTCCGCGTGCTTCACCTGGTCTTCGAAGCGCGTGATTTGCTTCCACTCACCCTTCGACGTGCGCAGGTAATGTGCATGGTCGCCGCCATCGCCATTCGCCACCCTGGCGAGCAAATGTTTCCCATCCTGGCTCGATTCCAAATCAATCTCCGCGATGCGCGGGAATTCTTTGCCGAACTCGTACGTGTCCTGTTCCACTGGCGTGCCGAGCTTGTGGAAATAAATCTGCTGATAGAAGTGCAGGTCGGCCTCGTCGCGCTCGCCCTTGGCCGGATAGCGTGTGTAATAAATTCCCGTCCCGTCCGCGTTCCACGCCGCGCTGCCGCCGCCGGTCGGATACTGCACGCGCGGGATAGCATCGGGCAGCCGTTTGCCTGTCGCTCTTTCGTAGATGTAGAGCGTGCCGTCCTCGCTGCCATTTTCAGAGAGCGACACCGCGATGAGATTTCCATCGCGTGATGGGATGAACCAGTCAATCGTCGTCGAGCCATTCGTGCTCAATTTGTTGGGATCGAGAACGACCTTCTCGCTTTTCAGATCAAGCTCCGAATTCAACCGCACGAGAATCGGCTGTTGCGCCGGCGGCTCGAACTTGAGCATGAACAACCTTCCCATCCGCCACGCCAACGCCGAATAACTCGCCGAAGTCTTCGCGAAGAGCCGCTCCAGTTCGTCCTTCACCAGCGCGCGCTCCGGGATTTTGTCGAGATGCGTGCGCGCCTGCTGATTCTGCGCCGCGCTCCACTGGCGCACCGCCGGGTCGCCGGACTTCTCCAGCCACTCGTAATCGTCCGCAACTTTGACGCCGTGGTACTCGTGCGTGACCGGCTTCTTCGGCGTCGGAACGCCCGATTGAGGGGAGCAGCCAAAGACGAAAACAGCGAGCACTGAAGTTACGGAGCCTTTGAGGAATTGAGCCGTCATTTATTGGTTCTTGTGTTGACGTTACGTGACCGCAGCGGGTTTCGGCAATTGCGAGAGAGCAAAATCTCGCTGCCACCATGCAGCAGGTTCGAGAGCCGGCAATCGAACTCCTACTCGTTGGCAAACATGTTCACGACCGCGTTGCGGATGGAACTGCCGCGCAACTGATTGCTCGCGAGCCTTCCTTCCGCATCGACGAGGATGCATGCGGTGTTCCCTTGCAGGCCGAACATTGCGGGAATCGGGGTCTGGCTCCAATTGCCGAGGTAAGTTTGCGGCCAGGTCATGTTCTGGCTTTTCACGAATTGCGCGGCATTGTTGGTGTCGGCGTCGAGATTCAAGCCGAGGATGGCGAGCCGGCCGGCGGAACCGTAGCTATCCTGGAATTGCTTGAGCACCTGAAGATCATAAGTGCTGTAGCCCAGGCTCAGTCCCCAGAAGTGGAGCAGCACGGGCTTGCCGCGGTAATCGGAGAGTTTGATCATCTTGCCGTCCGCCGTTTTCGCCTCGAAGGACGGAACCTGTTTCCCGATCTTGATCCGCGAACGAACCGGCACCTCCGCCGTGCCGATGTCGAAGGGCGCGTTCACCTTCGCGTTCCTGTCATCGGGAACCACGACTTCCTTGTTCAACATTCCAATGGTGCGGCGATTGTAAGGCTCATCATCGGGATCGGTGAAATTCAGCGCCAGCGTGTATTTGCCCGGCGGGACGTTCTCCGCGCGAAAATTTCCGTTAGTTTCAAAGAGCAAGACGTACATGCGCTCGGCCCGCTGGCGCTCGCGTCCAGCATCCGATTGCCAGAACTCGCGCTGCCGCATGTTGTAATCATTCCAGATCTTCTGCCGCTCCGCAGGTGGAAGAGAATTCACGTTCGTGGGCGGCGCGATCGGATCGGGAAGCGTGAGAATGAGTTTGTGAACGTCGCGCTTCCAATCGACGTCCGACTGATCGCCGCCGCCGATTTTGACCTGGCCCGTGACCTGCCGTCCCGTGCCGCCCAGCATGACGTCCGTCGTCTCGCCCGGTTTCACCACGAACGGGAAGCCGTGGCTCAAGGGCGTCTCACCGCCATTCCGATTTTCCCGGTGATACTCCACTGCAATGCGGTGCTCGCCCGGCGGAACTTTTTCGAACACAAAGCTGCGGTCGCTTTCCAGGTCCGCTTTCAGATAAAACGACAACATGGCCGCGCGCACGCTGGAATCGTAGTAGCGCTCATAATTGTTCTGGAGCCGCACGGTTTGTTCCAGCTCCACTTTGTCGCCCACCAGCATCTTGCCGGTCACCCGGCCCCATTTCTGCAAAACGATCTTGCCGCTCTGCATCACGTTCGAAACGGCCACCTGCGCAAATCCCTGCTCGTGGCTTACGAAGATTTTGTCTGGATTGAGCTTGGCCGGAAATTCAAACCGGCCGGAAGTATCCGCTCGCACCAACTCGCCGCCGGAACTGCTGCTGCGAAGCTGGCCGCCCGTGTCGAGATAGCCGTATTCGCCGCGTTCCACGAGCGTGAGCGTGGCCATCGGCGCGGGTGAACCGTCCGCCAACTGCACCACGCCGCTGACGCCTTTGCCTTTCTTCAACGCGAAGTCGTTCGTGTACGAATCGGGATTGTTGAACGCCGGAGAAATCTGCGGCTCGTAACCAATCGCTTCCACCAGCACGCGCGCTTCGGGCTGGAAAAAATATGAATCCATCTTCAACGCATACTCACCGTTGCGGGCGCGCTGCGCCTCGTATCGCTCCCAGTGAATCTGCGTTTCCCCCTGTGAATATTTGCGCCCCGGAATGACCGTGAACGAAGTGATCGGCTGCTTCGTTTCCACATCATAAACTTTTCCATACACGCCCGGCGCGCGGTTGACGGAAATAACCAGGTTGTCGCTCGGCCCGCTGAACGAGTGGCGCGCGTTGTAGTAATTGGTCTTGGTAATGTAGAACGTGACTTGATCCGACGGCGCGCCAGTCCAAATGAACGTGCCTTTCTCGTCGGTGAGCGTCTGGAAACTCAGCAGGTCGGTCGTGCCGTTCCACGCGTCGAGTTTCACGCGCGCGCCGGCGACGGGACGCTGGCTGCGGTCCTGCACGCGGCCGCGCATGATCCGCGGCGGCGCGAGCTTGATTTCGACGGGCGCGACGTTCGCCGTCACGTTCACGTTGTGAAACACCGGCGCAAACCCTTCGCGAATAACAACCACCGCTGCATTGCCGGGGTCTGTCATGCGCGTTTGGAATTTTCCTTTCGCGTCAGTGCGCAAATATTTTCGATCTTCCTGGCGCTGAACGATCACTTCGGCAGACGGAACGGGTTTTCCGCCGGTGTCCACGAGCGTTCCTTCCAGGAGAAGCGCGGGCTGCAATGTGAACTCGGCGTTTCCTGCCAGCAACACATTCGTCGTGAGCAATGGAACATTCGACCCGCGCGGCGCAGCCACACGGCGTGTGTTGCTGGGAACCAATGTCCCGTCTGGCAATCTGGTGTAGGTCACAGCTGAGGAACTGGTGGTGATCGAAGTCGAGCTCGTCGTGTTGGTCGGCGGCGGCGCGTAACCGGCTGTGACATAAAACGTCGGGCGGTAATCGGCATGCATCACCTGAAAACTCAGTCCGTCGAGATTCTCCGGCAGGCTCTGCGTGGTCCACTTTCCGTCCGTACTGGTCGTTGCCACATCGTAATCAACTCTTCCGTAATGATGCGGACTGATCCGGTTGATTTTGTGAATGATGACTTGTGCGCCCGCCACTGGCTTTCCTTGCGCGTCTTTCACCAGCCCGCCCGCGGTGATGCCCGGTTTCAACGCGACTACATACTCGCTGCTGAATTTGGCCTTATTCGTTTTCCATTCCGAGATGATGGCTGGTGCGCGGCCCGGCGCGTGGACCCAAACGCTGAGCCCCGCGGCATGTTGCGGCGGATACGGCATCCGGCAAACGCCCTGCGCGTTGAGATTCGTCTCGCCGAAAAAGAAAGTCTCTTTGTCATCGGTGATGCTGAGAACGACGCGCGCGTTCTTCGGCGGCGCAGCGCTTTGACCGTCAGTGACGCGCACGGAAATTTCACCGCGGTAGGCTGAATCGCTCAGTTCCCGCATATCGCGCAGCGGCTTGCGCGATGGCAGAGGACGATTTGCCGGACGTTTCGATTCGGGCCCTTCCACTGAGATGGCCAGAATGAGCGGCGCGGAACTGCTGAACATCGACACGACATCGATGCTTTCAATTGCTTCTCCCGGTCGCGGATTCTCCAGCGCCGTCTGGAAAATTCTCAAACTGCTTCCGCGCCGCTCGTCGGTCTCCGCCCACGCGACCCTGGAGTTGGGATCATAAAGTTCGGACCTTCTTTCGCGGCGCGGTGTTATCCATGCCCGTGTATGAATGCCATAACCCAGCCGCACCGACTCCTGCCCGCCCTTCGAATAATGAAAAACGATCTTCGCGACGGGTACGCCGTCCTTCTCCGCGAACATCACGGCGTGCAGCAGATGAATGCGCCGCGCCGCAGCGCCGATTTTGATTCCGGTCACTTCCGGCGGAAAAAATTCTCCGTAATGGGCCGACTCAATTCCAGTGACGGCGATGCGCGCACCCATGAAAAATGGAATTCCATCAAAGCTTTGCAAACCCGCGGGCAGGACCGAGAACTGGCGGACCGTGCCTTCCGCCGAAGAGGCAAACGGCGAGAGATCGACAAAGCGGAAGGCATTCGTGGCCGGGCGCGCGGAATCAGCAGCGCGGCTTGCCGCGAAGGAACCAAGCAGCAGGATTGCAGCAATGAGAAGCAAGCCCAACGTGCCCCCGGCACCTTGCCGGGAACCTGTCCAACAAAACCGCAGCGAATGACAGTTGACTGCGGCCCGACCCGGCAAGATGCCGGGGGCACGTTGGCGGGCACTCGCGCGCGCGACATCAAGGTGTTGCGTTTTCATTTTGCGTGTTCCCGAAAGGTGAATGCTCACGTTGTCTTTCTCGCGCTAATTAGGGACGGCGAGAGAGTAATGGCCACTCAAACATTTTACACCCGAAAAGATGGCTGCGGACCCTTCTTTACAATTGCCAAACACCAATTCGCAATCGGGGCTTTCCAGATTCTCCCCGCTTCGCCACACTCTCTCGCGGCAGCATCCTATGACTGTTAATCAACACCGAAGACTCGTGATGGGTTTCAGCGCCGTTGTCCTTCTGGCGCTCGCGTGCGTGTCCGCGTCGGGGGCGCAGGCCAGAAAATCGCCGATCGTCTTTTCGCCGGCTGGTGGAGTTTACGCGACGAATGTGTCGTTGACGCTTTCCGCTCGCGCCGGCTCGCCGGAGATTCGCTACACGCTGGACGGCACTGAGCCGGACGAAACTTCGCCCGTGTATTCCGCGCCGTTGCTCATCACGAACATCACACTGGTGCGGGCCAAAGCGTTTCCGAGAACCGGCCCGGCCACGAGCATGGCGGCTGAAGTTTATACGATTCTCGACGAAGACCTCGCCAAATTCAGTTCGAACATCCCGCTCCTGATCGTGAACTCGTTTGGCACGAACATTCCCAACGAACACAAAATCGAAGGTGCGTTGCAAATCGTGAATGCCGGCAAAGACCGCACGAAGCTCGCCAGCGCTGTCGATTTTTCCGGCCGCGCTCTGTTCAACCTCCGTGGCCGCGCGTCGCTGCGTTATCCAAAAGGTTCCTTCACGGTTAAGACCATTGATGGCGACGGTGACGCTGCGCCCGCTTCGCTGCTTGGCCTTCCCGCTGATCCCGACTGGGTGCTCTACGCGCCGTATCCCGACAAGACGCTCATCCGCGACGTGATTGCGTATGAGATGCACGAGCAGATGGGTCACTGGACGCCACGGACGAAATTCATCGAGGCATTCGTGAATCAAACCGGCGGGAAACTCACCCGGAACGATTACGCGGGCGTCTATGTTTTGGTGGAGCGCATCCACCGCGCGAAGCAGCGCGTAAACATCGCGAACCTGCAGCCGACCGACGATGCGGAGCCGGCCATCACCGGTGGCTACGTTTTCAAAAAAGATCACATCGATTCCGCCGGCTTCGCAATGGGTGGCGAAGGTTTCGGCGCGGGCGCGATCAGCCAGAACTTGCGCGCCGGATATCCAACCGGTCCCGGAGGATTTCCCGCGGACCCGACCGGCTTCCAGCCGCCCTCGCGCATCACGCGCAGCAGTTCCAGTTCGAGTTCGAGCCGCAGCAGCAGCCGTGCGCGCGTCTTCACGAACCATTTGGGTTTCGCCTCCACACGCATCCCGATTGATGGCACGCGCGACATGGCTTTCCGCGACGAATACGAATCGGTCAAGGAAGAGGAAGGTTTTAAGACCACGCGCACGAATGAGTTTTTTTATGTGGAGCCGGAGCAGGATGAAGTCACCGCGGTGCAGAAAGTGTGGCTGAAGCGGCATCTCAATCAATTCGAAGCCGCGCTCTACGGTCCTGACTTCACGGACGCGGCCAAGGGTTATCGCGCTTACATCGATCCTGATTCGTTCATCGACTACCACCTCATCGTTGAGGCGACGAAGAACGTGGACGGCTTCCGCTTCAGTGTTTTTTTCACCAAGGACCGCGGCCAAAAGATCAAAGCCAGTCCAATCTGGGACTGGAACCTGGCCTTCGGAAATGCCAACGGCAAACAAGGCTGGCTGCCGGAGTATTGGCTCTGGCCGCAACTCGATGACAAGGAATACTCGTGGTATCGCCGCCTTTTCGAAGACCCGGACTTCGGCCAGCGCTACGTCGATCGCTGGGCTCAACTTCGCACCAACGTTTTCGCCACGAAGAGAATTCTCACGCGCGTGGATGAACTTGCCGCCCTGCTCAACGAATCGCAGAAGAGAAATTTCGAGAAGTGGCCCATCATGGGCCGCCCCATCAATCCGAACTATTTCGTAGGAGCGACTTACGAACAGGAAATCACGATGCTTAAGAATTACATCGAGAAACGCCTGGACTGGATCGAGAAACAATTTCCGTCCGTTCCTCAACTCGCGCTCAAAGGCAGCGGCAATAGAAAAATAGCCGAGCTTTCCGCGCGCGCAGGCGAGATTCACTTCACCACGGATGGCACCGACCCGCGCGCCGGCGGCGGAGAAATTTCCCGAACAGCGCAGATTCACAGAGCACCCATCACGCTCAAGCCCGGCGCAAAGTTTTTCGCGCGCGTCCGGGAAGCGAATCGCTGGAGTGGCCCGCTGGTTTTCAGCGAGTAATGTGATGAAAATATGAACCGCTGGCAGGTTCCATTTGTGTGGATTGTCGCCGCTTTGATTTCGATTACAACTGCCACGCTGAGCGCGGCCAAGATCAATGTTTTCGCCGCGGCGAGCCTGACCGAGAGTTTGAAGGAAATTGCTGCCGCGTACGAAAAGCAGTCCGGCGACAAAGTTGTGTTTAATTTCGGCGCGTCGAGTTTTCTCGCGCGCCAAATCGAAGAGGGCGCTCCGGCTGACATTTTTTTCTCCGCCGATGAAGCCAGAATGGATGGCCTGGACAGGAAAGCACTCATCGTAAAAGAGACGCGCAAGAGTCGCTTGTCGAACTCGTTGGTCATCGTCGTTGCCAGCGAGGAAGGCGCGGCGGTTGAGACTCCCAAAGATCTGGCCACAGGCAAAGTGAAGCGGCTCGCGCTCGCCGAACCAAGAACAGTTCCAGCCGGAATCTATGCCAGGGAATATCTTCAGGGGCAGAATCTTTGGCCAGGCGTCGAAGCCAAGGTCATCCCGACCGAAAACGTCCGCGCCGCCCTCGCGGCCGTTGAAGCAGGCAACGCTCAGGCCGGCATCGTGTACAAAACTGACGCCAATATCTCGAAGAAGGTGAAAGTCGCATACGAAGTCCCGGCCAAAGAAGGCCCGGCCATCAGCTACCCAATGGCGCTGGTTACAGAAAGCAAAGAACCTGGTGCGAGCCGCAAGTTCTTGAACCATCTCGAATCCGCCGAAGCCGGCAAAGTGTTCGAGAAATTTGGATTTATTGTCCAAAATCCTGCACGCGCCCAATGATTGAAAGGTCGTTCTGGTTCCCTGTTTTTGGGGCTCAATTCACTGAAGGCGGCAGGAAACGTGGCGTTTACGCAGCTTCGCGTGAAATTGTTCAAGTGTCGGATTGACTCGGCGGCGTTCCATGAGAGCATGTCGGGCCTTCTTCTCTTCAGAAGTTCGGGAATTAAAACAAAACAATGCTCAAAACAAAAATTGAACGGTCCAGGCGCGCACTCGGCAAAAGGTCGCGCAGGAATGTTGGTAATCTGATCGCTGGCCCTGGCGCCGGAAAAAGGTCGGCTGGGGTTCCGCCGCCGCACGACGAGCCTGTGGCGCTTTTCGCCAAAGGGAGCCAAGCCCCTTCGAACGGCAGCGCGAAAGGGAGCGCGGCAGCCGTGGACGTGGCGGAAAAGGTCCGCGAGTTGTTAATCATCGCCAAGGAACAAGGGCATTTGACGAGCGATGATATTGACGACGCGCTGGTGGATTGTGAGGTGACCGCCGAACTGCTCGATCAGATTTACTCCAAACTGAACAATCTCGAAGTCAAGATCGTGGACCAGGCGGAGGCCGACGGAGTGAAGCAGCCGGAAGCAGAGGTCGAAGCTGAGGAGGAACAGCAGAAGGTACAGTACGACGGCCTGGACGATCCGGTCCGCACCTACATGCGGCAGATGAGCAAGGTGCCGCTGCTGACCCGCGAGCAGGAAGTGGCTATTTGCAAACGCATCGAAGAGGCAGACCACGAGCGGAAAGGAATTCTCTATCGACTGGGTTTTGCGGCGAAAGAGCACATCGCGCTGGCGGAGAAGTTGATGGCCGATCCGCCGAGGGAACGTTTTGATCGCGTGATAGCAGACGGCAAATTGGAGAGCCGCGAGCAGCATTTGAAGGCGCTGCGCACGCTGGTCAAGAAGGCGCGCGCCCTGGACGATCAGGCGGATGAAAAGTTTGCGCAGTGGCAAACGGCGGCCACGCCCGGCGCCAAAGCGAAGCGGTGGATTGAATTCCGCGAGCTGAATCAAAAGCTCCAAACGATTTTCCCGAAGTTTTATTTCAAGCCGTGCGTTCTCGATGAAATGATGAACGTAAGCCGGAACATCCACGATCAATTCCAGGCCAGCGGGCGAATGGCGGCGGTGCTCAAGGCCCGGCGGCAATCCAAGGGTGGACAATCTATCTTCAGCGCCGAGGAGCAAAAGATGCAGGCGTTGGAAAAGTTCGTGCGGATGTCTCGCGACGAATACCTCAAGGCGCACCAGCAGTTGCTCAAATGCGAAGCCGTGAGCGAGCGGGCACGCAAGGACATGGCGGAGGCGAACCTGCGGCTCGTGATTTCCATTGCCAAAAAATATATCAGCCGCGGGCTGCCGTTTCTGGACCTCATCCAGGAAGGCAACATCGGATTGATGCGTGGCGTGGAGAAATTCGAGTATCGCCGCGGCTACAAGTTCTCCACTTATGCCACGTGGTGGATTCGGCAGGGAATCACCCGGGCGATCGCCGATCAGGCGCGCACGATTCGCATCCCGGTGCACATGATTGAAGTCTTTGGCCGGCTGATGCGGATCCGAAAGGAACTTTTCCAGGCGTTCGGGCGCGAGGCGACGCCAGAGGAACTGGCCGAAGAACTGAACCTTCCTCCCGATCGCGTCCGGGCCATTCTCAAAATGGCTCAAACCCCGATCTCTTTGCAGGCGGCTGTCGGTGATGACGATGCGTGCTTCGGTGATTTCATCGAGGACAAGCAGGCCGAGAGTCCCTCCGACTTGACGGCCAGCAGCCTGTTGAAAGGGAAGTTGACTGAAGTGTTGAACACACTCACCGAGCGCGAACGTCGCATCCTGGAAATGCGATTCGGGTTGGTGGATGGCTGCCGCCGCACGCTGGAGGAAGTCGGCATGCAATATAAAGTGACGCGTGAGCGCATCCGGCAGATCGAGGCGAAAGCGCTGCGCAAGCTGCGCCATCC
>JGI10216J12902_103545236_pt1 | contig 27521 bp, 13 predicted proteins | sample KanNatreferecore_FD_12902 | JGI IMG/M metagenome (IMG submission 12902)
CCCATAGCTCAAATGGATAGAGCAGCGGTTTCCTAAACCGTTGATTCAGGTTCAATTCCTGATGGGGGTACCAAGAGGAAAATTCCAAACACCAACCTCCAAACTCCAGCGACACAATGTAACGTCGTGCCTCGGTTGAGTGGTTTTTGATCCCCGTCGCGCTGCTCTCGTATCCGCCCCGATTTCCTACCGTACTTTTACGAATTCATGTCGCGTAGGTTTGCGCTCTTCGTGTGCGTTGCGTCCGTTCCGATATTCCCGAACTATGCCAGCAGTCGCTATGCACATCAGATCGCACCTCTTACCACCGGCCCATCCCAGCCGAACGGATGATAGGAATTATCGCAGCGCCTTCGACAAAGTAAGCGGCGTCTTTGGCATCGCGGCGGTCCTGGCGTCATTGGTTGCTTGCCGAGCTGATGCCGCGCAAACCAATTTCTGCCGGGCAATTCTGACGAAACAGACCATCGTGCTGAATGGTGGCGTTGTGATCGACAGCTTCAACTCCCTTGATCCCGCCCAAAGCACCAATGGCCGATACGATCCGGCCAAGCGACAGGACGGCGGCGACATCGCGAGCACTTCCGATTCAGTGAGGACCATTACTGAGACCGGCAATGGCAGAGTTTATGGCCATGTTGCCACCGGTCCGACCGGCACAGTCGTCACCACGGGGAACGCTTCCATGGGCAGTCTGGCCTGGGTGGATGGCGGGAATCGCGGAGTGCAACCGGGGTGGTACACCAACAACCTGAGCGTCTCCATTCCGGATGTGCAGTTGCCCGCCGTGACTTTCACGACCATGCCCACCACGGGCGGAACAGTGAACGGCACAAATTACACGCATGTTTTGAACAGCGGGAACTATCGCCGCTCTTCGAACTTCAGCATGTCGGGCTCTCAGAAGATGGTCATCAATGGAAAAGTGGTTCTGTATTTCGTTGGCAGCTTTTCCATCTCCGGTTCTGCATTCGTTTACATCACGCCTGGTTCGAGCTTGACCCTTTATCTTGCCGGCGACACTCAACTGTCCGGCGGTGGAATCGTAAACGGAACAGGGTTCGCGACGAACTGCGCTTATTTCGGACTTCCCTCCTGCGTCAACATCGACAACACGGGCAGTTCAGACTTCACCGGGACAATCTATGCGCCCCAGGCAAACGTGAAACTCTCGGGCGGCGGCAGCGCAGTTGCGAATTTCGTCGGGGCGGTGGTGGCAAAGTCTGCGACGCTCACTGGTAACTATCTGTTCCATTACGACGAAGGCCTTTGCGGGCCGGTGAACAACATCGTGGTCACTGCACCTCCGGCGAACCAGACCGTTTGCGTGGGCGGGACCGCGGTGTTCAGCGTGACTGCGACCGGCACGGCGCTGACTTACCAATGGCGCAAAGGCACGAACGTGCTCGCCGGGAAAACCAATAACACGCTCACGATTGCCAATGTTACCGCCGGGGACGCCGGCACCTACAGTGTGAGGATCGCCAACGCGATGGGCGCGGTCACGAACAGCGCCACGCTCACGGTGAATATTCCTGTCAGCGCGACACCGCTCACCAACCTGATGCGCGCCATCGGCGCAAATGCTGTCTTCAGCACGGTGGCTTCCGGTACCGGGCCATTCACTTACGTTTGGAGAAAGAACGGGACCGTCATTCCCGGCCAAACGGGCAGCAGCCTCGTGCTGATGAATCTCACCACGAATGCGACTGCAACTTACAGCGTCGTCGTGAGCGGCGCGTGCGGCAGCGTGACGAACAGCGCCATGCTGGTCGTGGACGAGTGTTTCCCATCCGTGGACGTCATCCTGATTATCGATCGTTCCGGCTCCATGAACGGGCAGCCGTGGCGCGACGCGAAAACAGCGGCCAGCAATTTCGTCAACAACTTGAAGTTCGGCGCTAACGCGGACCTCGCGGGTTTGGTCTCATACAACAACAACGCGACCCTCGATCAGCGATTGACGAACAGCGCGACCGCGCTGAGGCAAGCCATTGGTTCAATGCCGGCTGCCGACGGTTATACCTCGATCAGCCGCGGCTTGCAGACCGCACAGGACGAACTTGCTTCCAGCCGCCACAATCCCGAGGCACTGCCGGTCCTCGTGCTGTTGTCTGACGGAATGCCCACTCTCGACGACACGCCGAGCAATGCGCTCGCGGTCGCAACTGCGGCGAAGAACGCCGGCTCGCGTATCTTCACCGTCGGCTTGGGCGACGTGGACCACGCGCTCATGGCGGGCATCGCGTCGCGGACCAACGATTATTTCTACACGACGAATTCGTCGCAACTCACCGCGCTCTTCAATGCCATCTCGACCATCATCTGCCGTCCGCCCACGAACATCGTCGCCACTGGTCCAACGAACGTGACCGTGTGCCCGGGCGCGACGGCGACGTTCAGTGTCAGCACCACCTCTACGGGGCTGACTTACCAATGGCTTTTCGGGACCAACGTGCTGGCTGGTCAGACGAACAACACGTTGGTGCGCACGAACGTCAGTGCGAGCAACGCGGGCACTTACTGCGTCATTGTCAGCGGCAACGGTGTCGCGCCGGTCACCAATTGCGCGACACTCACCGTGAACCAGAACACGATCGTGACCGTTCCACCGTCGAACCAGGTCACTTGTCCCAACACGACGGTTCTCTTCAGCGTCACCGCGACCGGCACGGCGCTTACCTATCAATGGTACTACGGGACGAATGTTTTGGTGGGCCAGACCAGCAGCACACTGGTGATCAGCAATGCCACCTCAGTCAACGCGGGGCTTTACACAGTAATCGTGCGCGGCGCGTGCGGCCAGTTCGTGACGAACAGCGCGACGTTGACGGTGAATCAAACGACCGTCGTTACGGCACCGCCGGTAAACCAAATCGGTGTCGTCGGCAGTAATGTGACGTTTGCGGTCGGCGCGACGGGCACTGCGCTGAGTTACCGCTGGTACTTCAATGGTTCGATCGTCGGCACGAACAGCACGCTGACGTTGAACAATCTCACGACGAACCGCGCGGGCACTTACTGCGTGGTGGTGAGCGGCGCGTGCGGCAATCCGCTGACGAATTGCGGAACGCTGACCTTCCAGAACCGCCGGCCCGTGGCGGTCAATGACAGTTACGCCACGCCCGAGGACACCGAACTGACGATTCAGGCTCCCGGGGTGCTCGCCAACGACAGCGATCCTGACGGCGATTCATTGACGGCGATTCTTTTCGCGCCGCCGATGCACGGCACCGTTACCTTGAATCCGAACGGCTCGTTCACTTATCGCCCGGTCACGAATTACAATGGGCCGGACAGTTTCGCCTATCACGCCAATGACTCGAAGACGAATTCGAACCTGGCGATGGTGAACATCTCGGTGACGCCGACGAATGACGCTCCGGTCGCACGCGATGACGCTTACACGACGCCGTCCGACACGACGCTCACGGTGGAAGCGCCTGGCGTGCTGGCCAACGACAGCGACGTTGAAAACAATCCGTTGAGCTCGGTGCTCGTGAGCAATCCGGCGCACGGCGCGCTCACGCTGAATGCCAACGGCTCGTTCACCTACGTGCCGAATACGAACTACAGCGGGCTGGACTCGTTCACTTACAAAGCCACTGACGGAAGCGCGACAAGCGGCGTGGCCACGGTGACGATCACCATCATTCCGACGAACGTTGTCGTGATTATTCCGCCACGAAACCAGACCAATTGCCCCGGCAGCACCGCGACGTTCAGCGTCACGGCCGCGGGCACGGCACTCACTTACCAATGGATTTTCGGCACCAACGTGCTCACCGGCCAGACGAACAACACGTTGGTGCTCACGAATGTCAGCGCGATCAACGCGGGCAGTTATTGCGTCATCGTGAGCGGCGCCGCCGGTGCGCCGGTGACGAATTGCGCGACGCTTGTCGTGAACGAAAACATAATCATTACGCGGCCGCTGAATGACCGCGTGGTGTGTCCGGGCACGCTGGTTCTGCTTCCCATCAGCGCCAGCGGCACAGCCCTGACTTATCAGTGGTATCACGGCACGAACATTTTGGCCGGTCAAATCAGCAGCACGCTGGTGCTCAGCAACGTGACTTCACTCAACGCGGGTCTTTACACTGTCATCGTGCGCGGCGCGTGTGGCGCGCCGGTCACTAACACCGCTACGCTGACCGTGAATCAGAACGTCGCGATCACCATCCCGCCGGTGAACCAGGCTGGTTTCGTCGGCAGCAACGTGACGTTCAGCGTCAGCGCGACCGGCACTGGCCTCAGCTACCAATGGTTCTTCAATGGAGCGGTCGTTGGGACGAACAACACACTGACGTTGAACAATCTCACGACAAACCGCGCAGGCACTTACTGCGTCGTTGTCAGCGGCACATGTGGCGCGCCGATGACGAATTGCGCCACGCTCAATTTCCAGAATCGCCCGCCGGTCGCGAACAACGACGCTTACTCGATGGACGAGGACACCGTTTTGACGACCAATGCGCCGGGGGTGCTTGTCAATGACAACGATCCGGACGGCGACACGTTGAGCGCGGTGCTGGTCACCAATCCGGCCCATGGCACAGTCACGCTGAACCCGAACGGATCGTTCAACTACCAGCCAATTACGAATTACAACGGCACGGATACGTTCACGTATCGCGCGAACGATACGAAGACCAACTCGAACATCGCGACCGTCTCCATCTCGATCGCGCCGCGGAACGACGCGCCCGTCGCGAACAACGACGCTTACACGATGATCGCGGACACGGTATTGACCACGAACGCGCCCGGCGTGCTGTTGAACGACATCGACGTGGAGAATGATCCGTTGAGCGCGATTCTCCCGAGCAATCCGGCGCACGGCACGCTCACGCTGAACCCGAATGGCTCGTTCACTTACCGACCCGACACCAATTACAGCGGAACGGATAGCTTCACCTATCGGGCCAGCGACGGCAGCGCGACGAGCGGCGTGGCCACGGCAACGATTACAATCGTGCCGGTAGGGATTACCATCGTCACGCCGCCGCGCAACCAGACCAATTGTCCTGGCAGCACCGCGACGTTCAGTGTTACGGCCACGGGCACGGCGCTCACTTACCAATGGATTTCCGGCACCAACGTGCTGGCCGGCCAGACGAACGACACGTTGGTGCTCACGAACGTCAGTGCGACCAGCGCCGGCAGTTACTGCGTCATCGTCAGTGGCGCGGCCAGCGCGCCGGTGACCAACTGCGCATTACTCGTCGTGAATCAGAACGTGATCGTGACGACGCCGCCCTCGAACCGGATCGCGTGCCCAGGTGCCACCGTGGTCTTCAACGTTGGCGCAACCGGCACGGGGCTGACTTACCAGTGGTATCACGGCACGAACATTTTGATCGGCCAGACCGGCAGCGCCCTGGCGTTGAGCAACGTCACATCCATCAACGCGGGCCTTTACACCGTCATCGTGCGCGGCGCGTGCGGCGCGCCTGTGACGAACAGTGCGATGTTGACTGTGAACCAGAACGTCGCCATCACCAGTCCGCCGATGAATCAGATCGGTTTTGTCGGCAGCAACGTCACGTTCAGCGTCGGCGCTACCGGCACTGGACTGAGTTATCAATGGTACTTCAATGGCGTGCCTGTGCCGGGCGGCACGAACAGCACGCTGCCGTTGAACAACCTCACCACGAATCGAGCGGGTGTTTATTGCATCGTCGTGAGCGGCGCGTGCGGCGCGCCGGCGACGAATTGCGCCACGCTCATTTTCCAGAACCGCCCGCCCGAGGCGAACAATGATGTTTACACGACGGCCGAAGACACGCTGTTGACTACTGACGCGCCGGGCGTGCTGCTCAATGACACCGATCCTGACGGCGACACATTGAATGCTGTGCTCGTCAGCAATCCTTCGCACGGCACGGTGACGTTGAACGCGAATGGCTCGTTCACTTATCGCCCGAACACGAATTACAACGGCACAGACACTTTCACCTACCGCGCCACGGACGGCATAGCGACTTCCGGCCCGGCGACGGTCACCATCACGGTGATTCCGGTGAATGACCGCCCGGTCGCGGTGAATGACAGCTACGTGACTCTCGAAGACACGGCGCTGAGCATCACCGCGCCGGGTGTGCTCGGAAATGACATCGACGTGGATGGCAATCCACTAAGGGCAGAACTCCTCACGAATCCGTCGCACGGCACTGTGACCTTGAACACGAACGGTTCATTCACGTATCAGCCGGCGACGAATTACAACGGGCCGGACAGCTTCACGTATCGCGCGCTCGATGCGACGACGAATTCCGAACCGGCCACGGTGAACATCACGGTGACGCCCGTGAATGATCCGCCCACGACGGGCATCGCGGGCGATCAATACACGGTGTTGGAAGACCAGACGTTGACGGTGCCCGCGCCGGGCGTGCTGGCGAACGACAGCGATGTCGATGGCGACCCGCTGACCGCCATTCTGGTGAGCGGTCCAACGAACGGCGTGCTGGCGTTGATGCTGAACGGCTCGTTCGTTTACCGACCAAACACGAATTACTTCGGCGAAGATGCCTTCACGTATATGGCCAATGACGGGAAGACGAATTCATTGCCGGCGCTGGTGAGGATTACCGTCATTCCGGTGAACGACGCGCCGAGTTTCACGGGCGGCGGCGACCAGGATTGCAACGAGAGTTCAGTGGCGCGGACTATCGTCGGTTGGGCGCGGAACATCAGCGCTGGTCCTGCGAATGAATCGGGCCAGTCATTGAATTTCATCGTTTCAAATGACAACAACGCTCTGTTCTCCGCGCAACCCACCATCGCGGCGAATGGCACGCTGACCTACACGCCGGCGGCGAACGCGTTCGGCGTCGCGAACGTGCGCGTGGTATTGCGCGACAACGGCGGCACGGCGAATGGCGGCGTCGATACGTCGGGCGAAGTGGTCTTCCGCATCTCGGTGAACAGTCCGCCGACAGTCAGCATCATCTCCCCGGCCAGTGGCGCGGGACTGCTCTACCCGGCGACGTTCAGCGTGATTGCCAGCGCCAACGATCCTGACGGCAACGTGACCAACGTGCAGTTCCTGGTGAACGGAGTTGTTTGGACGAACGTCAGCACGGCGCCGTTCTACTTCATTATGAGCAACGCCGGCGTGGGCTTCTATCAGTTCAGCGCCATTGTTTCGGACAATTGCGGACTCGCGTCCACTTCGGCGGCGGTGAATATTGAAGTGATCACAAACGCGGTAGTCGCGAAGGGTCTCATCATATTCAATCCTCAGGTCGGTCTCTTCGAGCAGTTCGTCGTGGTGTCGAATCGCACCTCGGAAACGTGGGCCAACGGCGTGCGCTTGTTCGTTTACAATGTAACCAATGTGGTGTGGAACGCGACGGGCACGAACAATGGCGTGCCTTATCTCGACATCACGAATGCTGTGCCGGCGGGCGGCTCGATTCAATTCATCGTGCAGTACCATGCCCCGAGCGAGCGCGCCGTCGAGAATGTTGACCTGGTCGCCGTGCCGCTGCCTTTCGATCGCACGGTGATTATTCCTCAAATCACACAGCTTCAGCCGGCTGGCCCGATGGTGGACGTGCACTTCAGGTCTCAGAGCGGTCGCTTCTACGCCATTGAGTCCACGGAAGACTTCGTGCGCTGGACGGCGAGTCCGACGGTCCTGCGGGGCACGGGTTCCATCGTCATTTGTCCGGAGCAGCGGACGGGCGCCAGGCGTTTCTATCGCGTGCGGATGCTTCCGTAAAAAACGCCGGAAACGACGATTGCCTTGCGCGGGCGGACTCAATAAATAAACACGACCATGAAACACCGAAACGCACTTAGATCCTGGATTCTGACGCCGCTTCTCCTGACGCCGGGCGTTCTTTTCGCGGCGGAGGATCAGCCGGTGATTCCGGTGAGGTTGGGCGACCCGGAGCCAGCTAATAAAAACCGGTTCGACATCAGCTATCGCGCGAACTTCAACATCACGGCCGAGTTCAAAAATGTCGCAAATGCGCGTCCCGGTCGTGGGCCGGGACCCGCCACAGGCGGCGTGGATCATTTTTATGACGACGGCTACAACCGCGTGGACAGCACGAGGAACGGCGGCGGCGTGACGTGGTTCTGGGGTTACAAGAACGCCAGTCAGGTTTCGGGTGACACGCTTTCAATGCACAGCACGAGAACGGCGCCCATTAACAGCAATCCAATCGACAGCGACATTCAGCATGGCGCCGAGGTGACCTGGAACCGGGAACTGGGCCGCGGCGAGAAATGCAGTTGGGGCCTGGAGAGCGCGTTTGGCTGGACCGACATTGAAATCCGCGACCGCCGGCCGCTGCGGGGTGGCGAGACCATGATCACGGACGTTTACAATCACAACATCAATCCCAACGTGCCTCCGCAAAGCGCGGAGTATCCCGGACACGCCGGCCAGTTTGAAGGGCCGAACGCGGTGATCGAAGACACGCCCACGCGCACTCGCTCTTTTGACCCCAATGGCTCCCTCGTGGCGGGCCGGCGCCGCTTCGAGGGCGACCTGTTCACGTTTCGCGTCGGTCCTTACGTGGAGATTCCCATCGACGAACAGTGGAGCATTTCGATGAGCGCGGGCGGAGTCGTGGGCGTGATGGATGGTGAATATCAATTCAAGCACCTCGTCACGACGAGCGGTGGGTCGAGTTTTCAAAACGGCTCGGCTTCGAAGTCCGACGTCATGTTCGGCGGTTACGTGAGCGTGGTGATCCACTGGGCCATCACAGACCAGTGGGGAGCGTTCGTGGGAGGCCAATACATGGGTCTGACCGACTACACACTCAAGGCGCGCGCGACAAAGGTCGAACTCGACTTCACGCGCACGGCCTCGTTCATCGGCGGCGTGAGTTTTTCATTCTAGCGACTTCGAAGCTCGAAAGAACCCGGCAACAAGAGCGTTTTGATGGTGTCTGTCCGCCCGTGGATGCTCAAACTGTTGTCACCCACCTGAAAACCTGTTAGGCTGCCCGACCACTTGTGAGAAAGCTGACATTCGCCCTCGTTTTGGCCTGCTGCGCTGCCGTTACACTCGGTGCGCGCGCGCAGACTCCTGATCCCAACCACACCGTCGTTCGGTTCGAAATCCTCGCGGACGGAACGAATTTCGCAAACGTGGACGTTGAACTGTTCGATCAGGAGAAGCCAGAGACGGTAAAGAACTTCCTGCTCTACGTTTACAGCGGCGCGTATTCCAATCTCGTGCTGCAGCGCCTTGAACCCAGCTTCGTGGTGCAGGCCGGCCATATCCGCATCGATGATCCGACAAGCACGAACTTTTTTGTCACTTACCCGCTCTGGACCGACTTCGGTAAAATCACGAACGAGTATTCTGTCGGACCACAACTGACCAATGAGTATGGCACGATTGCCATGGCGCGCATCGGCGGCCAGACGAACTCGGCCAGTCACGATTGGTTCCTTAACCTGACGAACAATTCATTTCTCGATACAAGAGACGGCGGGTTCACGGTGTTCGGAAGGGTGGTAAATACGACGGGCCCGCAGAGTGGAACGAACGTGCTCAACTACTTCAACACGCTGGAGAGGAACCGCGGTATTCGCAGCTACACGATCCAGACTTACAACGAAACACTGACTCATTTGCCAGTGACAACCAATCGGTCCTCGGCCCCGTTCTTCACCGACTTGTTCACCGTGCGCGCTACCGTCATTCAAGGCAATGTGGCGGGCGATACGACTGCACCCACGCTCCAGGTGACTCAACCCTCCGGGACTTTTGTCACCACGACGAATTTGACCATCACTTTGACCGGGACGGCCGCGGACAACCAGGCGGTGGCGCGCGTGCTCTATGATACTGCGTCAGGACGTTCTTTCGTCGCGGCGGGGAAGGAAAGTTGGAGCACGGGGGAACTGCCGTTGAATTTTGGAACCAATCGCTTTTCCGTCCGCAGTGTCGATTACTTTGGAAACGTTTCGTCGAATATCGAGATCGTCGTCGTTCGCCAGGAGCCGTTGCGCGATCCGAACAACACGGTTGTCCGCCTCGATGTTCTGACCGGCGGCATGCCCTACGGAACAATTGACATCGAGCTTTTCGATCAGGAGAAGCCGGAGACCGTGCGGAATTTTTTGCTCTACCTTTACACGGGCGCGTATTCGAACCTCGTGCTCCACGATTTGGTGCGTGAAACGAACCCGCCGATCTCGGTTTTGCAGGCAGGGCACGTGGGGATCACGAATCCCGCGAGCAGCGAAAGGTTCACAGGCTATGTTCGTACTCCTGACCGTGGTCAAATTACGAACGAATACAGCGTGGGATCTGAACTCCATAATACCTACGGGACGATCGGCATGGCCCAGCCGGCGTCCACGGACTTTTTCTTCAACCTCACGAATAACCCGAGCCTTGATACAAGGCAGTTCACCGTTTTTGGCCGTGTAATCAACACGATGGATTCTCGGGGTGGAACGAACCTGCTCAATTATTTCAATACGCGCACGTCGGGCAACGGACTTGGGTTTGTGGTTATGCCTTCCTTTGAAGTCTTCGGATCACTTCCCGTTTCGGTCAATCGATCCGGCGGGGAAGTTGCTTATGCCGATTTGTTCACTGTCAATGCGACCGTGCTCCAGGGCGGGATCGCCGTCGTCCGGGACAACATTCCCATTGCGCCGTCCGTCGCCGTCACCGCCCCGACTACGGACGTCCGGACAACAGAGCCAACAACCGTTTTTTCCGGAACTGCGAACGATGACACGCAGCTTGCCCGCGTCTATTACGACTCGCCACTAGGCCGGTTCGCCGCCAGTGGGCGGGAGAACTGGACTGCAGAAGTGGGACTGCGCCCCGGTACGAATCAGATCTCCGTCCGCAGCATGGATTGGTCTGGCAATTTGTCTGCGGCGGCGACTCGAACCGTTTTTTACTCCGTGCCGCGTCCTATCGGATTGCAAATCCAGGGCAAAGGGAAAGTCACTGGAATCACCAACGGCCAAACGATGGAAGTGGGCGTGACTTACAAACTCGTGGCGCGCCCGAATCCTGGCCAGTATTTCAATGGTTGGCGGGGTGACACGTTTTCGAACGACCGCACCTACTATTTCACGATGAGCACGAACGTGACGAACGTCATCGCCGTTTTCACGCCCACACTCCTCAATCTGACCAAGGGCGCTTACAGTGGCCTGTTCTTCCCGCCGACGACAAACGACATTCCCCGAAGCTCTGGTTTCATTTCGCTGAAGCTGGCGGCTTCGGGTGACTATTTTGGCCGCCTGGCGCCGCTGGGCGCGAACTACTCGATTCGCGGGAAGTTCGATGCCTCGGGGAACAGCGTGATCACCGATCCCAGCGGCACGTTGTATCTTCAACTCACGCTCTATCCCAATTCGGACGTCATTGCGGGGGTCTATAGCGACAGGCGGTTCGTCTCCAGCGTGTTTCTAACGCTGGCGCCAAAGTTTGGCCCCACCAACCCCGCGCCCGCAGGCAATTATTCTTTTGTCATCTCACTCCCGGAAGATCCCGACGCCAAGGCCGGAAAGGGTTACGGTTCTGGCACGGCAACGATCGACAGTCTGGGCCGCATCAAAATGACGGGCGTGCTCGGAAACGGGACCGCCATTCGCCAGAACACACCGTTGCTGAAACAGAATCAGTGGCCCTTTTTCGTCTCCGCCAGCGCGGGGCGCGAAGCGGCGTTGGGCTGGGTAACGTTCGACAGCAATCGGGTTCTGAATGCCGATATGAAATTGGTCAGCAGCACTTTTCCCGGCGGCACCAACCAGACCGCCAGACTGAGCGGCTCGCCTTTCGTTCCACCTTCGCAAATGCGTCTGTTCAATTGGACCAACGGCCTCATCACACTTTCCGGCGATGGCTTGACTCAACCCATCACTAACAGCGTGATTTTGAACGAAGACGGCTCTTTCACGCTGCCGTCGAATCCAAACAACGTTCAGTTCGGCTTGCCGGACGCGAAGGGAGCGGTCAAGGGCAGCTTCACGCATCCGGACACGCAGGCGCTCACTCCGTTGCGCGGCGCGGTGGTGCAGGCCAGCAACCTGGCGGCGGGCCTGTTCGGCAGCGGGACCAACAGCGGCCTGTTCCTCATTCGCGCGCCCTAGCCAGTTGCGCTCCGCGCTTCTCCGAATACATTACGTCGTCTCAAGGAGGACACGTTCCACCGGAACGAGATGGATGTATGAGGGATGAAGTTTGTACAGGCGGCGCCGCAGGCGATTGCGGCGCGCGCGGAATCAGAAGGAAGAGAGTTTCACGCGGACGCCAGCGTGTCTGGGTAATGCTGTGCTGGCTTTGCGGCATCATCACGGGAGCGTCGGCGGGACTTGGTCCGCGCACCGGCAACGACACGTTGCGCATGCCGGCGACCGCGAATCCTTTTCCCTACACTCTCCAAAATGCGTTCGGCGATCTCGCGTTCACCGATCCAATGGTGGTTGTGACGCCTCCGGGTGAAAACAACCGTGTCTTCGTCGTCGAGGAAGGCGGAACGATTGTTGTGATCCCCGATCTCAATAATCCGGCGCGCAATGTGTTTCTCGACATTTCCGACCGGATTTCCTACGGCCGTCCCGAGGACGAAGGCGGAATTCTAGGGATGGCCTTTCACCCGAACTACGCGGCGAATGGCTACTTCTTCGTTTACTACTTGTGCAATACGGCCACGGCCGATGGCACGGGACGCCACAATCGACTGTCGCGCTTCAGTCGTTCCAGAACTGATCCAAACAGAGGCGACCCCAGTTCGGAAGTGATCCTGTTTTCGCAATACGATCAGAAGTTCAATCACAACGGCGGCACGGTGTTGTTCGGACCGGACGGCTACCTGTATCTCACGCTCGGTGACGAAGGCCATCCCGATGACATGTTCGACAACGCGCAGCGCATCGACAAAGATTTTTTTTCCGGCGTCATTCGCATCGATGTCGATAAACGCACCGCCAATCGGCCGCCGAATCCGCACCCTGCGCTCAAAGGGCAGGTAAATTACTTCGTGCCGCGCGACAATCCGTGGGTCGGCGCGACCAGCTTCAACGGGAGGGCGGTGAATACCAACAACGTCCGCACGGAGTTCTGGGCCGTGGGGCTGCGAAGTCCGTGGAGGATGTTCTGGGACGTGCCGACAGGAAACGTTTATGTGAGCGACGTGGGTGAAGAGGGCAACCGCGGCAATCATAGCGAGGAAATCAATTTGATCGTGCGCGGAGGGAATTACGGCTGGCCTTACTTTGAGTCCATCGACCCTGGCCCGAAGCAGGCGGAAATGCCGGCGGGCTTTCAAAGCATTGCGCCTTTGCTTGGATACGAGCGTGGCGACTCCGGTCCCGCAGTTGGGCGCGCTGCGATTGGCGGCGTGGTGTATCGGGGCAGTCGTCTCCCGGAACTGAACGGCGCCTACATTTTCGGCGATTACTTTTCCGGCAACATCTGGAAGTTGCGCCACGCCGGCAACACCGTGACCGAGTGGCAGCGGCTAACGGCCATGAGCCAATGGTCGCTCGTTTCGTTCGGCACCGATCCGCGAAATGGTGACGTGCTGATATGCGACGTGAATTCCGACACAGTCCATCGCCTCGTGCCGGCAGGCCCGGAAAGTCAGATGCCGCCCACGCTGGCGGACACCGGCGCCTTTGCCGATTTGCAAACGCTGCAGCCGCATCCCGGCATCGTACCTTACGAAATCAACGTTCCTTTCTGGTCCGATGGCGCGATCAAGAGACGCTGGTTCTCGATTCCGGACGAGACGGCAAAGATTCGCGGTGGCCGGAATGGCCGCTGGGAATTTCCCGAAGGCACCGTGTTCATCAAACACTTCGAACTCGAAATGGTGAAAGGAGATCCGAACAGCCGGCGCCGTCTGGAGACGCGCTTTCTCGTGCGCAGCCCGGAAGGTGTTTATGGCGTGACCTATCGGTGGAATGACGCGCAGAACAACGCCACGCTCGTGAGTGAAGGAGGAGAGAACGCAACTTTCACCGTGAATGACAACGGAGTCATTCGCCAGCAAACGTGGCGTTTCCCCGGTCGCAACGAATGCCTCGCTTGTCATACGCCGGTCGCTGGCCATGTGCTCGGCGTGAATGGTCCGCAGATGAATCGTGGCAATCAGATTCAGGCTCTGGCACAAGCCAGATATTTTGCAGGCGCGCCGTCTATGGGCAGGCGTCTCGTCAACCCGGCGAGTGCCAACGCGAGCTTGAACGCCCGCGTTCGCTCTTATCTCGCGGTGAATTGCGCACAGTGCCATCAGCCCGGAGGCTCCGGACGCGGAGTGTGGGATGCGCGCCTGACGACACCGACAGCTCGCGCCGGAATCGTGAATGGCGGCCTGAACGACACGATGGGCGATCCCGCGAACCGGGTGGTCGCGCCGAAATCACCCGATCATTCCATGTTGCTGCAACGCATGTTGACGCTCGATTCCGGCCGGCGCATGCCGCCCTTGGCGAGCAGCGTGGTCGATACGGAGGCTGTCAATCTGATCACGCAATGGATCAACTCACTGCCCAAACGGACTACGCCGTTGCGCGTGCGAATTACGAGCCCGGCCACGGCCACAACCAGCCAACAGCTTCTGACCATTCGCGGCATGGCGACGGGCGAAAACGTCACGCGAGTGATTTACTCGTTGAACGACGGACAGGAGCAAGTCGCCGCGGGCGTGAGCGAGTGGTCTGCCGATGTGATTCTTGCACCTGGCGCGAACGTCATTGCCGTTGTCGCCGAGAATCAAACGGGCCAGCGTTCACGCCCGGTGCGAAAAACTTTGCGCTACGTGGACAATCGCTAGTTCCGGATTCACGCCGGCTCCTGCTGCGAGATGCAGTGAAAGGAGCCGAGGCCCCAGATCAGTTCCGTGGAGTCCACGCCAATGACGCGCCGGTCGGAGAATTCGCACTGTAGAATTTCGAGCGCGAGCTTGTCGTTCGGATCGCGATAAGTCGGCACTAGCACGATGCCGTTCGCGATGTAAAAATTCGCGTAGCTGGCGGGCAAGCGCTGGCCTTCGTGCTCGAGGCGGCACGGCATCGGCAGTTCAACGATGCGCAACGGACGACTGTCCTGATCGCGCAATGTGCGGAGCCGGCGAACATTTTCCTGCAATGGATGGTGATTCTCGTCTGCTGGGTCGCGCTCGACCACGGTGACGACAGTTGTTGGATTTACGAACCGTGTCAGATCATCGATGTGGCCGTCCGTGTCGTCACCCGCGATGCCGTCGCCGAGCCAGAGAATATTCGTTACGCCAAGATAGTCGCGGAGGTATTGCTCGATCTGTTCCTTGTTCAGGTGCGGATTGCGATTGGGATTGAGCAGACACGCTTCGGTCGTGAGCAAGGTTCCGCGGCCGTTCACTTCGATGGAGCCGCCTTCCATCACGATCCCGGGCGAAAAGAGCGGCAGCCCGCGCAGCTTCGCGACGTGCTGTGGCACGGCGTCATCGAGATCGAAAGGAGGATATTTGCCGCCCCAGGCATTGTAGCCCCAATCCACAACGGCTCGCTCGCGCCGGTCATCTTGCTCACGCACGACAAAGATTGGCCCGTGATCGCGACACCACGGCTCGTAGGCAGGAAAGTGGTGAAAGAAAACGCGTTCCAGCGGTGTGCCGTATTTTTTCAATAACCCGCGCACCCATTCCTCCATCTCCGCGTGCCAGACGTTGATGTGAACCTCTTCGACGGCGGTGAGATGTTTGATCAACTCGGCATAGACCGGCGGCACCGTTTCATACTTGCCGGGGAAGCTGATGCCTTCAGGCCGCGGCCACGTGAACCAAGTACCAATGTGCGGTTCCCATTCGGCGGGCATGTGGTAGCCGAGCGCGGCGGGTGTGCGTATGTCGTGCGGCATCTTCTAATGGTGTCTCGCGAAGGCTGCGAAGGTAGCGAAGCAAAAAAATCCTTCGCCACCTTCGCGTCCTTCGCGAGACATTCTGATCACGGCAATCGTTCTCCCCGCGCCGCTTCCATGAGCCGGTACCATTCGTCTCGGGAAAGCTGGAGTTTGTAGGCCTGCGAAGCTTCGCGAATGCGCTCTGGTTTCGCGCTGCCAATGATAGGAATGATTTTCGCCGGATGCTTCATCAGCCACGCCAGCGCGACGATCGTCCGGCTCACGCCATAATCGCGCGCGATATCGTCCAGTGTTTCGCGCAAGCCAATGCGCCGTGCGTGCTCGGGACTGTTGATGTCAATGGGCAACGTTTCAGCGAGGCGACCTCCTCCCAGCGGACTCCACGCCAGCGGCGTGATTTTTTTCGCGAGGCATTGATCGAGCGTGCCGTCTTCGAGGCAATCGAGCTTCGCAAGGCTGATCTCAACCTGGTGAACGATGAGGTGAAACGAACACGCCTGTTGCAACAACGACAATTGGTGCGGCTTGAAATTACTCACACCGAACTCGCGCACCTTTCCCTGTTGTTTCAATTGGCTGAACGCGCCGGCGACTTCGGCCGGGTCCATCAGGTAATCGGGCCGGTGCAGTTGGTAAATGTCGATGGTCTCAATGCCGAGCCGCTTCAACGATTGTTCGCAAGACTTGACGATGTGCTCCGCGGAAAAATCGTAGCGATACGGCGAGTCCGGGTGCGGCGTGGCTTTGCGCCGGATACCGCACTTGGTCGTGATGACGACGCGCTCGCGCATTCCGCCAACTTGCTTGAGCACTTCGCCAAAAATCTTTTCCGCCGCGCCATCGGCGTAAACGTCGGCGTGATCGAAAAACGTGAAGCCAGCCTCGTAAGCAGCAGTGACGGCCTTGCGCGCGCCGGCTTCGCGTTCCCGATTCGGCTCCACGCCTTCGGGGCCAAGAATGCGCCAGCAGCCGTAAGCAAGCCGGCTGGCTGTGATTGAAGGAGTCAACGCCACGGTATCCATGCGGCGCGCGAGGGTAGAGGGCGCGCGGCGGAGGGCAAAGCCAAAACGCCGCGCGGTTGTCAGATTTACGCGCGCCTCGTAGCTTCTGTCTCCTTGAAACGTGAGTGGAGACAGTTTGCAGTCCGAGTCGGCATATGGATCGCGGCCGCGCTGGCCGTGCAGTTTCTGACGACAATTTTCCTCGGTCGCCCGCCTGATTACGTCGTGCCGGGAATTCTGATTCTCGGCGCGCTGCAAATCGGGTTGCTCGACCGCACGCCGCTGCCTGCGGGCGAGGGCAAAATGCTCAAGCGCGGCGTGGCCTTGCTGATGATTACGTTCGCGATTTGGTTCGCGACCGGCGCGGGCGCGGAGGAAAAGATTCCGTGGCAGGCATACTCGGATGAAGCGCTGGACGCAGCGTTCCGCGGCAAGCGTCCTGTGATGATTGACTTCACTTCGAAGAATTGTCCGCCGTGCCTGGAGATGGAACGCAAGGTCTTCACGAATCTCCGCGTGGCCGAGGCGGCGAAAGAATTCCTGCCGTTGCGCGCGGATTTGACGGTGCTGACTCCGAAGCTGGAGGCACTCGCCGATAAATTCAAAATCGAAGCTTTCCCGACGGTTGTGTTTGTTGGCGTGGACGGGAAAGAGCGGAGCAACTTGCGGCTTGTCGGTTACGAAAATGCGCTCCGCTTCGCCCAGCGCGTGGAGTCGGCGCGTTGATTGGAGCGCGGACTTGGCGGTTGCTCTGTAGAGACCTTTTCGATTTTGTGCGTCCAGTAATCGAGGACGCGCCGAGAAGAAAATGACGACGCTCGGAACCGTCCAGGTCCCGCGCCGCTAAACCGGCATCGGGGCGCGCCCTTAATACGAAAGTATTACCGCAAAACACGTCCATCGTGGCGCTGACAGCCTGGCTCCAGCCTCCACACCATTCGCGCAATCCAAGAACGCCAGCTCTCCCCTCGTTGGCAAACGAATGAGGTGAACATGTGCAGCAGGGTGTCAGAAACTGGGAATCGATTGCTTCTTCTCGCTGGAATTCTTGCGCTCATCGGGAGTTCGAACGCCGCCACTATCAACATCACGACCTATGGCGCGAATGGCGGTGATACCGCGGACGACCGGACGGCGATTCAAAATGCCATCAACGCGGCTGCCAGCGGCGACACTGTCTATTTCCCGAATGGCACTTACTACATCAGCGGCCAACTCACGCCGAAATCGAACATCAAGCTCGCGGGTCAGAGCCAGAGCGGCGCGATTATTCGATTCAGCGCGACCACCGGCCAGGCGTTCATCAACATGAACGTGCTGACGAACGTTGAAATCTCGCTGCTCACGCTGGATGGAAACAACAATGGCAACGCGCACATCGGCGTGTATGCGTATCGAGGACGGCAGCACAACATTCATCACCTCACCATCCGGAATCTCATCGCGGACAACATCTATGGGCCATTCGGCATTCACTTCAACGGCAGCGCGGGCCTTGGCGTGACGGACAGCACGATCGCGGACAATACGATCACGAACATCGGCGCGGCATCGGATTGGGGCGGCGGCATTCGTTGCTCGTGGGGTTCATCGCGCAACAAGATTCTGCGCAATAACATTACGTGGACGGGACGCGGCGGCATTTTTGGAAACGATGGTTCTACCGATCTCGTGATCCAGAGCAACACCGTCGCGCACTCGGGTAAGACCGCGGAGGGATTGGGCATTGAAGTGTGGGGCGGATGCGCTCGCGCGATAATCGAAGACAACAACATCGATCACTGGCTGAGCCTCGATTCGTCGAGCACGTCGGCGGTGCGGCGCAACACCGTTCGGGACCTCGCTGAAACCATCATTTCATTCATCGGCCTCGAATCGGTGGGTTCGACGGATGTGGTCTTCACGGACAACACAGTCGATCACGGACAGCTCATCGGCATTTCGATGTCGAACGATCCGGCGAAGAACTACGGACTCTGGGCCTACAACACCGTTCAGTTCATGGCCATGTGGGGGGCGCAGATTCAAGGCGACGCGAACGGGGCGCGCTACCAGTACTTCTACAAGAATAAATTTCTGAATACGGTCAAGAATCATCCCGCGGCGCCTTATCCCGGCGGCCACGGCTTTCGATTCAACGGAAACACTTTCTACCTGACGCTCGACGCGAATGAGATTAAGAACAATCAAGACCTCGGCATTCAGTTCTCCGGCGGCATCGATCAGATCAGCGTCGTAAACAACATTATCACGGGCAATACCGGCGCGGCAGCGACTTCTTACGGCGGCGTCGATCTCGAATGGGCGAACAACACGGTCAGCGGCAACGGCAACAATACGCAGCCGGGTTCGCGCGGGTTCGGAAACCAGAAGCCCACGGCGAATTTCAATGCACCGACTTCGGCGGGCGTGGGGCAGAACGTCAGCTTCACCAGCACGTCTTCTGATCCAGATGGCAGCATCGGACATTATTTGTGGGACTTTGGCGAAGGGCTGCCATCCACGAGTGCGAATCCGACTTACGCTTACACGAAGGCGGGCACGTTTCGCGTGACGCTGGTGGTGTGGGACAATCTCGGTCGCGGAGCACGCATTGAGAAAAACATCACGATCGGCACCGCACCTGCCGCGCCGAGTGGACTCAGTGCCACAGCAGTATCGAGCAGCCAGATCAATTTGAGCTGGACCGACAACGCGAACAACGAGACGCAATTCAAAATCGAGCGGAAGACGGGCGCGGGTGGAACGTGGTCACAGATTGCGACGGTGGGCGCGAACGTCACGAGCTACCCCAACACAGGGCTTTCGCCGAGCACCACTTACTACTACCGCGTGCGCGCAAACAACGCGTCGGGCGACTCGGCTTACTCGAACGAAGCGAACGCCACGACGAGCGCGAGCGGCGGCGCGGGCACTGGACTCACGGGCAAGTATTACGACAATCAGGATTTCACGAGCCTGAAGACGACACGCACCGACGCGACGGTGAATTTCGATTTTGCGGGCGGCATTCCCAGCGGCACGGCGTTGACCAGCGGCACCACGTGGTCGGCGGTTTGGATCGGCCAAGTCGAACCACAGTTTTCGCAGACCTACACGTTCTACACCGTGACTGATGACGGCGTACGGCTTTGGGTCAACGGACAGCAGCTCATCAACAAGTGGATCGACCAGCCTGCGACGGAATGGAGCGGCACCATCGGACTGACGGCGGGGCAAAGATACAACGTGATCATGGAGTATTACCAGGGCGGCGGCGGGAGTGCAGCACGGTTGCTCTGGTCGAGTTCATCCACGCCAAAGGCGGCCATTCCGCAGAGTCGCTTGTTTCCGAATCTGTCGCGGTTGCTCGAACTCCAACTCAATGAAGGCAGCGGCACGCCCGCCGACAGCAGCGGACGCGGCAACACGATTCAGAACAGTGGCGCAACGTGGACGACGGCGGGGCACAACGGCGCGGCAATGGATTTCGGCCCCGGCGGACTCAACGTGACGGGCCCGATTCAAAGTGGACTCAATGGGAGCTTCAGTCTCGAAGCGTGGATCAGACTGCGTTCATTGCCCGCGTGGCGGAACGGAATTTTTGGCAAGGAGGTTTATCAGCAGAATGGTTTCCGCTTCGGTATCGGCGGGGATGCAAAGCCGGTTTTCTGGACGACGGAGAGCGGCGGAACGATCGACGCCGTTTCCAGCACGGCGATCACGCTGAACGTGTGGCATCACGTGAAAGCGGTGTACTCCAGCGGCACGCTGCGGCTCTACTTGAACGGCAATCTCGTCGCGACGGCGAGTGGCACGCACAACGCAAGCACCGCGACGTTTCAGATTGGCCGGTTCGGCGGCTCGCCGATTTTCGATGGGTGGATTGATGAAGTGCTGGTGACGGAACCGTGAACGAGGAGGACAAAGCATGAAGACTTATTGGCAACACGCGCGCAGAGTTCAACCGTTGCTCGCCTTGCTGGCCGGCAGCTTGTCGGTCAGCGCCGCAACTTATTACGTCTCCACTTCCGGCAACGACGGCAACAATGGCACGTCGCTCAGCACGCCGTGGCGCACGATTAACAAGGCGGCGCAAACGATGTTCGCAGGCGACACAGTGTTCATCCGTGGCGGCACGTATCGCGAATCGGTATCGCCAGCACGCGATGGCACGAGCAGCGCGCGCATCACTTATTCGGCTTACAACAGCGAGCAGGTGATCGTCACCGGCGCGGATATTTTCACGGCGTGGACGGCGAGTGGAAATGCGTGGCGTCTTCCGTGGACGCTGAGTTTGCCGACTTACAGCGGTGAACTCGTGTTCCGCCGGGAGATGGTGATTGTGGATGGAGTGGTGATGCGCGCAGTGGGTTCACGCGGAGAAGTGGTGCCTGGAACATTCTTCGTGGAAGGCAGCGACACCGCGCCAACGGCGATTTACTTGCGACTGCCGGGTGATGCCGCGCCCACTGGCCACACGATTGAGTGCGCCGTCCGTCATCCAGTTTTTGATGCCGGAAGTCACGGTTGGTTGCGCGTCGTCGGCCTCACCTTTCGCCACGCAGCGAATCGCGCGCAGTGGGCGATGTGTACGTTCGGTATGCACGACAGCATCATCGAGAGCAACATCTTCGAGTGGAGCAACGGCCTCGGCATCGCGCAGAGCGGAAGGAACAACAGCTACTTCTACAACACATCGCGCGACAACGCGCAAATGGGCTGGGGCGGGTACGGCACGAACAATCTCATCGAGAACTGCAAGTCGTTCCGCAACAACTGGAAGGGCTACGATCCTGGTTGGGAAGCGGGCGGAACGAAATTCGTATTCACCACGAACACGACCATTCGGAAGTTCGAATCGGGTTTCAATGAAGGGCCGGGCATCTGGCTCGACATCGAGAATTACGGCAACACGATCGAGCAGTGCTGGGTTTACAGCAACAAGCTCGCGGGCATCATGCTCGAGTACAAGACGGACAACAACATCGTCCGCAACTGCGTCGCGCACGGCACGCGGTTCTACGCTTACGCGGCGGCGGGCATTCTTTGTCAGGCGGCGCGCAACAACACTTACGTTCACAACACCTGCATCGCGAACGAAGGGCCGGGCATTTACATCCGCGGCGACGGACGCTGGCCCAACGGCGGGAACAAGATTTTCAACAACCTGCTTCGTTACAATGCGCACTCACCACTTTATGTCGGCGGTTCAGTGGGCGGCGATATGGAGATCGAACACGGCAATGGCGCGGCTGTTGGCAATCAACTGAACGGAAATATTTATTACCACCCGAACAGCACCGGGAACTCGAAGACGTTCTTCTGGTCGCAGGATTATTTCCTGAGCGATGACATCAACGGCTGGCGCACGCGCACGGGCGGCGACGGCAATTCCATCATCGCCGATCCGCTGGTGCAGAACTGGCAGAGTGCCAGTGGCTGGCACCTGACGTCAGGATCGCCAGCGCGCGGTCTCGGTGTGACGCCGCCGGTGCCTGTCGCCGTGGACTTCGATGGCAATCCACGCCCAGGTAGCGGCGCTGATGCGGGCGCGGATCAATTCACGACGGGGAACAATCCGCCTACGGTGAGCATCACGAGTCCAGCGAATGGCGCGACGTTCACGGCGCCTGCCAACATCACGATCAATGCTACGGCTTCGGACAGTGATGGCACAGTCAGCCAGGTCGCGTTCTATCAAGGCGCAACCTTATTGGGCACAGACACAAGCAGTCCGTACAGTTTCGCGTGGAACAGCGTCGGTGCTGGAAGCTACGTGTTGACGGCGCGCGCGACGGACAACGGAGGCGCGGTCTCCACTTCCGCCGTGGTGAACATCACGGTGAATCCGCCCGGCAGCGGCGGCACGGGACTCAAGGGCGATTACTACGACAATAGCGATTTCACGACCTTGAGACTCACGCGCACGGACGCGACGGTGAATTTCAACTGGGGCACCGGCTCGCCCGACGCGTCGATGGGCGCGGACACGTTCTCGATTTGTTGGACTGGGAAAGTGCAGCCGCAGTTCTCGCAGACCTACACGTTCTACACGGTCACGGACGATGGCGCGCGGTTGTGGGTGAACAATCAATTGCTCATCGACAAGTGGATCGATCAGCCGCCGACGGAATGGAGCGGGCAAATCGCGCTCACCGCAAACCAGCAATACGACATTAAGTTGGAATATTACGAGAATGGCGGCGGCGCAGAGGCGCATTTGTCGTGGTCGAGCCCGTCGGTGCCGAAGGCGGTCATTCCACAGGGCCAGCTTTTTGTGCCCGCTGTGCAATCACCTTACGGCGGAACGGCATGGGCGATTCCTGGTCAGGTTCAGGCGGAGAACTACGACGTAGGTGGCGAAGGCATTGCCTATCACGACAATGACACGGCGAATCAGGGCGGCCAGTACCGCGCCGACGGCGTGGACATCAAAACGACTGCGGACGCGGGCGGCGGCTATTCAATCGGCTGGCTGAACGCGAACGAGTGGCTGGAGTACACTGTGAACGTCGCCGCGGCGGGCACTTACACGATCCAGGCACGCCTCGGCACCATTTATACTGGCCGAACTTTCCGCATCGAGTTCAACGGAGTGGACAAGACGGGTTGGATCGGGGTGCCTGTCTTTGGCACGTGGGACACTTACGGCACGGTCTCGATTCCAAACGTCTCACTCAGCGCCGGCCAGCAAGTCATGCGCGTGTTGATGGGCACGCAGGACTTCATGGACTTCAATTGGGTGAACATCGTTGCTGCCGGGAACAATCCTCCAACGGTAAGCATCACGAGTCCGGCGAACGGCGCGACGTTCGCAGCACCGGCGAACATTACGATCAACGCGAACGCGTCCGACAGCGACGGCACGATCAGCCAGGTCGCATTCTATCAGGGCGCCACATTGCTCGGCACGGACACGACGAGTCCTTACAGCTTTGCGTGGAACAGCGTCGGGGCGGGCAACTACACGTTGACTGCGCGGGCGACAGACAACTCCGGCGCAATATCAACGTCCGCGCCGGTGAATATCACGGTCACCGCGTTCACCACACCAGTCTATCAAGTGAACACCGGTGCTGGCGCCATCAGTCCATTCACCGCGGATGCCTACTTCACAGGCGGCAACACGTACACAAACGCGAACACGATCAACACGAACGGCGTTGTGGCGCCCGCGCCGCGCGGCGTTTACCAATCGTATCGCTGGGTATGGGGCGCGGGCAACACGTTCACCTACACGTTCACGAACCTCGTCGCGAACGCGCCGCACAAGGTGCGAATGCACTTCGCGGACATCTACAACACAGCAGCAGGCCAGCGGAAATTCCACATCGATATCAATGGCAGTCGCGTGCTGACCGACTTCGACATCATCGCTACCGCCGGCGCGGCGAACAAAGCGCTGGTGCAGGAGTTCACGGTGAACGCGGACGCCACGGGCAAAATCACGTTGCTGTTCACCGCAACGAGTTTCGACAGCGCGTGTTTGAATGGTGTGCAAATATTCAGGTGAGCAAACCATGCGGACTCACGACATGACGAGACGGCTGGGCTGGGTTTTGGGTGTTGCACTCGCTGGTTTTGCCGCCGCGCAGGAGACTAACTCTTACGAGGTCATTGCGAAGCGGAACCTTTTCGGTCTCAGGCCAGTGACTGAAAACCCTGTGACGGCCCCGCCGCCGCAAAGCGATTGGAAGCCGCCGCCGGACTTGAAAATCACCGGCATGGTGGTGCTGCCACCAGTGAAAAAGGTTTCGTTGTACTCCATCGAGCACGGAAAGCCGCCGAAATCTTACGTCCTGGGGGAAGGCGAGGAAGCGGGCGAAATCAAAGTAGTGACGATCGATGCGAAAAACGAAACGGTGCGCATCAAAAATCGCGACGTGTTTGTCGTGCTCGATTTCAAAACTCACGGGTTGAAGCCAACGGACATTCTGGCTGGGCCGCTGCCGCTGCCATTGGTCGCTGCTCCGGCAGTGGACAGGCAGTGAGCGACGCGGAAGCAAACTCAAGCATCAGCGCCTTCCGAAAAGATTCTTTCTCGTTGCCAATGAATCCGCGCGTCACAAGGCTTGCGCTATGAAAGCCAATTGTAAGCCAAACGATGTGGGTGAGTTGTCCCGTCGCGAGTTTTTGAAGTCTTCAAGTGCGGCAGTCGTGGCCGGCCCATTTCTCGCGGGTGCGGCGCTCGCGCAAAACCAGGGCGTTTCACCGGGCGAGACTTTGCGCGTCGGACTGGTCGGCTGCGGCGGTCGCGGAACTGGCGCTGCCGCGCAGGCGCTGGCCGCCGACTCCAACGTGAAACTCGTCGCGCTGGGCGATGCGTTCAAAGATCGATTGGAACTCAGCCTGGAGACGCTGAAGAAACAGCAGGACATCGCCGCGAAGATCGAAGTGCCGGAGGAACGGCGTTTCGTCGGGTTCGATGCTTACAAGGAAGTGATTGCCCGCAGCGATGTCGTGCTGCTGGCGACGCCTCCACATTTTCGGCCCATTCACATCAAGGCGGCGATTGACGCGAACAAACACGTCTTTGCCGAGAAGCCGGTAGCGGTGGACGCGCCGGGCGTTCGTGCCGTGCTGGCAGCGTGCGAAGAAGCGCGGAGAAAAAAACTCTCCGTCGTTTCAGGACTCGCCATGCGTTACTCGTACGGACATCGCGAAACGATCAAACGCATTCACGACGGCGCGCTCGGCGAGATTCGCACATTGCAGGCGAATGATTTTCGCGGGCCGATCTGGGTCAAACCACGCCAGCCCGGCTGGACGGACATGGAATATCATATGCGCAATTGGTATTACTTCACGTGGCTCTCGGGCGACTTCAACGTCGAGCAGCACGTTCACATGCTCGATACCTGCGCGTGGGTCATGAAGGATGAATATCCCGTAAGCGCGATGGGACTCGGTGGACGGCAGGTCCGCACCGGTTCTGAATATGGAAACATCTACGACCATCACTCGGTCATTTACGAATACGCGAATGGCGCGAAGCTCCACGCGTATTGCCGCCAATGGTCCGGCGGCGTGAATGACATCTCCGCGCACGTAATCGGCAGCAAGGGGACGGCTTTGGTCAGCCAGCGCATGCTCGAAATCACAACCGACTCCAAGTGGCGCTACACTGGCGAGAGGAACGTGGGGCAGCAAACCGAACACGACGAATTGTTCGCGAGCATCCGCAATGGCAAGCCAATCAACAACGGCGATTACATGGCCAAGACGACCTTGATGGCCATCATGGGTCGCATGGCCACGTACACCGGACAGAAGATTACGTGGGAACAGGCGATGAATTCGCAGGAGAATCTTTCGCCAGACAAATATGATTGGGACGGCAAGCCGCCGAAATCAGAGGTCGCCATTCCAGGAGTGACGAAGTTTGTTTGAGATGGAGAACGCCGCCGGGCGACCAGAGACAATCATCGTTCAGCCGGCATCGTACATCGAAAGGCTGAACGTCGCCGCGCTGTTTGACACTCCACAGCCACTGGAGATTGAACTGGGCGCGGGCGACGGTTCGTTCCTCGTGCAGTGGGCCGCCCTGAACCCGGACCGAAATCTCCTGGGCGTCGAGCGATTGCTCGGCCGGCTGAAGAAAATTGATCGCAAATCGCGCCGCGCCAGATTGACAAACGTGCACGCGCTGCGGCTCGAAGCCGGCTACTTCGCCGAGTATCTGTTGCCGCGCGAATCTGTTTCGGCGTTTCACATTTACTTTCCCGATCCCTGGCCGAAGCGAAAGCACCGGCAGAACCGGCTCATCAACGAACGCTTCACTGAAGTATTGCGCGCGGCATTGGCGCCTGGCGGAGTCGTTTACTTGCGGACGGATGATACGGATTACTTCTCGCAAATGGTGGACGTATTCAACGCGAACGGAAACTTCGGAGAAAATTCGACGTCCTCACGGCTCGCGGACGTGCTCACCGACTTCGAGCGTGAGTTCAACGCGAAGGGAATCCAGACGAATCGCGCGGCTTACCGGCGCGCGACTTGAGCGAACGGTCACACGTCGATGACGGGGCCATCCTTGTCATCGTCCTTCTTCAGCGAGGGCTTGCCGCGGTGGACGGACACGCGCGCGTCTCCGGTGCCGGTGATGGAATTCAGCAGGAGCGAGACGACGCTGATGATAAGAGCGCCCCAGAAGGCCGACCAAAAACCATCCACATGGAAATGTTCCCGGCCCAACAACGCGCTTACGATCAAGAGCAACGCTGCATTGATGACGATGGTGAAAAGGCCAAGTGTGAAAATGAGGAGCGGCAGCGAGAGCAGCATGAGAAGAGGTCGAAGGAAACTGTTCAACAGGCCGAGCAACAATGTAGCCACCAGCAGGTCCACCCAATTTCCATATTGGATTCTATCTCCCAGAATGAATGTGGTTATCAGCACGGCAACAGTGCTGATGATCCAGCGTTGAATAAAAGCTTTGAGCTTTTCAGGCATTCGTTCGCGCGCACGCGACGAACGGAAGATGAAGCAGCCCCCTCGAAGTGACAAGTGCCTCGCAATGCGGCGAGAGCAGTTCTTCCGCAACGTGCAGGCTGAACAAGAGTCCATCGGTTTGAGCCTGCCGCCGCAGAAAATCCCTTGCGAAACGCCTTTTTGCGCCTATCAATTACCGCTCTTCTTCAGTGGCTGTGTAGCTCAGTTGGTAGAGCAGAGGACTGAAAATCCTTGTGTCG
>JGI10216J12902_100935381_pt1 | contig 27376 bp, 24 predicted proteins | sample KanNatreferecore_FD_12902 | JGI IMG/M metagenome (IMG submission 12902)
CCCTCGTCCTTGGCGCGGCGGGGCTGTGCCTCGGGCTCGGGATCTCCACCCGCCCGCTGTGCGGGGCGGCCGTGGCAATACCGCTCCTGCTGGCCCTCCTTCCGCCGCGAGGTTCCGTTTCATCCCTCATCCCCCATCCCGCATTCCTAATCCCTCGGGTGCCGATTGGCCTCTCCGTCGGGGTGGCGCCGCTGCTCTGGTACAACGCGGCGACCACGGGCGCGCCCTGGCGCTCGGGTTACGAGGTCCAATGGGGTGGCTCCGGCTGGGGCTTCGGCACCTCCCAGTGGGGGCCTCCCCACACGTTTGCCGCGGGCATCGGGAACATGCTGGCGAACTGGGACGCGCTCGGGAAGTACCTTCTGGAATGGCCGGTCCCCTCGGTGCTTCCGCTCCTGGGTTTGGCTTTGCTGCCGCGTTTCCGGCGCGCTGACGTCGTCCTCGCGGCCGCGATCATCAGCGTCACGGCGGCCTACGTCCCGTACTTCTTTCAGGACCTGTGCCTCGGACCGCGCTTCCTATACGCCGCCGTGCCCGCCCTGGCTATCCTCTCCGCGCGAGGACTGCACGCTGCCGGCGCCTGGCTGGGTGCTCGCAGGGGCATCGGCCGCGCGTGCGGCGTCCGTCGGATGCTGCGCGCCGCCCTCGTCTGCTCGGCCGCGGGTCTCGCGGCCAACCTGCCTATCCTGCTCACGTGGTACGGACGCAGCTTCTGGGGGACGGACCGCGCCATCGTGAACGCCGTCCAGGCTGCCGGGCTGCTTCATGCCGTCGTGTTCATCCAGGACCACCCGCGAGCGCGCGTCCAGGAGCTGCGGCTTTTGGGAGTGAGCCGGCGAACGGCCCACGGCGCCGTGGAAAACCTGGACCCCGAATGGGTTGCACAGCAAGCGCGCCATCCGGAGACGCCGGCCGGATCATCGCACCCGGTCTCGGCCGAGGAAACGCTGTCCGCGGCGATCCACGCACCCCCGCCGGAAGCCCGGCGAAGGACCCCGCCGTCGCGAGACCCGCGCGGCCCCACGAGCAGCTTCCACAGCGGCTTCTGGGCCGCCACACCGTGGCCGGAGCGCCAGGACGTGATCTACGCGCTCGACCTCGGCCCCCGTAACGCCGTGCTGCTGCAAGACCACCCCGGCCGCTCAGCCTGGCTCTACGCGTGGGACTCCGGCGCCGAGCGTTTCCGTCTGCGCGAGATCGCCCTTGATCGCCACCCCAGCACCACAACACCACAACACCGTCTTAGTGTCCGCCCCTACGAATGATCATTCGCGAGAATCGCGGGTGCTATCATTCTCATGGAGTGGGGATGAGTGGGATGAGTGGGATGAGTGGTGAGCGGGACCGGCCGACCCGGCAGATCAGGCTCAAAAACGAGAATTCCACGGACAAAAGCGGACAAAAGCGGACAAAAGCGACACCCGGCCCGCCCTACCCCCTTCTCCGACTCGGTGTGACGAACGGTCCCAACCGCCCCTCCTCTCCGTGCTCTCCGTCTCCGTGGTGAGAACACTCAGATCACCTCGAGATAATTCCGGTCCGGCAGCTCCGGGAAGGGGGCATGCGGCTCAGCCTGGTACCAGTATGCCAGGCTGCTGATGTCGTCTTGAAGCGGAAGGTAGCGCCGTTTGCCGTCCTGGGCGACTCTCCAGCCCAGCGCCTGGATCGTGACGCGCAGGTCCTGCTCAAAGCGGATCGGGTCCATGACGTGCCAGCGGTACATGCCGAACCGCTGCTGGCTCTGGTAGAGCCCGTCGGGCTTGATGACCTGCGGAAGCCCGGAGAACGGCGCGTTGAAGACGCAGTACTCGCCCTTGGGCTGCTCGAAGTCCCACGCGCCGCAGAAGTAGTCTTCGGTCCCCGTCCCGCAGATGGAGGGCCACTCGTCCCCATCCATGAAGAACTTGATCTCACCCTCGCCCCACCACCCGTTGTTGTTGACGCCCCATGCAAGGTACGTGCCGACGTAATGACCCTGTCCGCGCACGCCCTCCAGCAGCGTGTGGTCCTGCATGTAGGCCAGCGGGTTGCTGCGGCGCCATTGCGCGTGGAGGTAGGCCGCGTCGTCCGGCACCTCCGTAAGCGCGTAGGTAATCTGGTAGTAGTAGCCGTTGACGGGGTCGTCGGAGAGGTTCTCCAGCGTGATGCGGGCGCTCTTGCGGAACGGCATCGGCCAGTAGCTGTTGAAGCCCCCCGCCGGGTTCACCGCGATCGCCAGCGAGGTCACGTTGCACCGCTGGCACCAGCCGCTGCAAAAGAAGTCCCCCAGCGGCGTCTCGATCGAGGGGGTCTTCTCGCCGTCCCAGTAGACGCGCAGGACGAGCTGCCGCCACCGCGGGGGCGCGACCGTATTCCAGATGTGCTGGATGACCCCCGGGCCTTCGATCTCCGCGAGCGTGCGGAGCTCGCCTGGCTCCAGGTTGATCGAGGGCGAGACCTTCCACCCCCGCCCCAGCTCACGGGCGGCGACGGCGCCGGTGCCCTCCGTCGCCATCCCGCCCTTGCCCTTTTCGCCCTTGAAGTTCTCCGCGCTGATGCTGCGGGTCTTCGCGTGCGAGAGCTGGGCGATGTGCCCAAGCCCCAATCCGAGCCCACCCAGGCCGTCCATGTCGCACTCCCCGTCAACCAATCTCGATATTGGACACGTGGGTGTAGCGGATCACGACCCGGCTCCACCGGTCCGAAGATCGCGCCGCACTCCGGATCGCAAGACGGGCTCCGGCTCTTCCGACACCAGCCCCACGTAGATATCCACACTCCCGATCTGGGCAGGGTAATGATCTCAGCCATAGGTGCGCCTCGCGGGTTTCGTGCCTGACGGTCCGAATCAAAGCCCTCGTGTTTGATGAACCCCCGAAACGTCCTACTGACGCGGCTTCCGTCTTTCGCCGACGGCGAGCCACTCGGCCACGCTGACCTGGAAGCCGGGCAGCACCTCGCCGCCGTCCACTAACCCGTCCTCACCGAGGGTCGTGAAGCTTTCTCTAGAGTTGTAGACCCGAACCGTCCGCGCCCGTGGATCGAAGAGCCACGCGCAGCGCACCCCTGCCGCAAAGTACTCGCTGAGCTTCCGTTCCATCTCGTCGGGAGTATTCCCCCGCGAGATGACCTCCACCGCCAGATCGGGGGCCACATCCGGAATCGCCTCGGCCGCGGCGTCCTCCGGCGCCCGCTCCCAACTTACGAATGACACGTCGGGGATCCGCACGAGACCCGGGAACAACCGCATCGTGGCGTCCGGTCCGAGGACCTCCCCTATCGGGTTCGCCTCAAGATACGCGTGGATGCGGCCTACCAGGAAGACCGCGAGAAGGGATTCATAGTAGCCCATCGCCTTCTCCACGAGCACGCCATCGACAAGCTCGTACACCCGCTTCTCGCCCCCAGGCCGGCGAAGCACGTCCGCTTCGGTCGCCGAGCCCGGCGGGGGAACGGCGGGAATACGCTCCAGGGGGATGTCCCCCAGTCGACGCACGAGCTCGGCCAGGCTGATCACAGGCGGAAGGAATTCGGTCGCGCTCATAATCCGGCGTCCTCACGAGGGTGCTCCCCTCCATGATGCCATCTCGGGGCGCCGCCGCCAATTCAGCAGCAGGTTCGACGGATGCCTTACGAGGGCGAGACCTGCCCCGCGAGCGCCTTTGCCTTCTCCACCATCTCCCGGATCAGGTCGCAGCCGCCCTGCCAGAACTCGCGCTTGTGGACGTCGATCCCCACGCGGGCCAGGATCTCGTCCGGCTTCTCGGAGCCGCCGGCGGCGAGGAGGTCGAAGTAGCGCTGGACGAACGGCGCGCCCTCCTGCCGGTAGCGGGCGTAGAGGGCCAGCACCAGCAGCTCTCCGAAGGCGTAGGCGTAGACGTAGAACGGCCAGCTGAACACGTGCTGGATGTAGAGCCACCACCAGGCGTGGTCCTCGCCCAGCTTGAGGGAGCCGCCGAACATCTCCTGGATCGACTCCTGCCACAGCGCGTTGTACCGCTCCGGCGGCAGCTCGCCTTCGGTGCGGCGCGCCTCGTGCGCCTTCTGCTCGAAGCGGAACATTGCCACCTGCCGGAAGACCGTCGCGAACGTGTCCTCGATCTTCCCGGCCAGGAGCGCGAGCTTCTCCTTCGGGTCGGTGATCTGCTCCGTGACGCGCTCGAAGACCAGCATCTCCGCGAACACGCTCGCCGTTTCCGCCAGGGGCAGCGTGGGGTGGAAGTTCAGGTAGTTGTGCTTGCTCGCCAGCACGTCGTGAATGGCGTGGCCCAGCTCGTGGGCCAGCGTCATCACGTCGCGCGCCTTACCCGTGTAGTTCATGAAGACGTACGGGTGAAGGTCCGGCGTCACGGCGCTGCAGAACGCCCCGCCGCGCTTGCCGCCGCGCAGCTCCGCGTCGATCCACCGGCGGGTGAAGAACGGCTCCGCCATCTCCCGCATTCCCGGCGCGAAAGCCGCGAAGGCGGAGAGCACCGTTTCCCGGGCTTCCTCGAACGGGATCTGCGCCTCCGTGCGGAACACGGGCGCGTACCGGTCGTAGTGGGTCAGCTCCTCCAGGCCGAGCAGCTTCCGTTTTAGCTCGTAGTAGTCGGCGACGACGTCGTAGTTCGAAACCGTCACCTCGACCATCTGGTCGACCACCTCGCGGTCCAGCTCGTTCGCTTCGTGGCGAGACTGCTCGGGGTACTCGTAGCGGCGGAGGCGGTCGATGGTGCCCTTGTGCTGCAGCAAGGTATTGAAGATGAAGCCCACCGCATGCGACTGGCCGCGAAGCGTCTCCGTGAACGCCTCCGCGGCGGCTTTTCGCACGTCCCGGTCCGGGTCGTAAAGCAGCGCCAGGACCTCGGATTGGGTGAGCTCCCGCTCCTCGCCTTTCACGCCGACGCGGAACCGCGCGCGGGAGCTGATCTCGTTGAACAGCCGTTCGAAGGCGCGCACCCCGGAGTTGCTGAGCTCCTGGACGATCTTCTCCTCCGCCTCCGTGAGGTGGTGTTTCGCCGCCCTCCGCTCGTGCTCCAGGTAGTGCCGGTACTCCGTGATCTCCGGCGCGCCGGCCAGCCGCGCGAAGTTCTCCTCCGGCATGGCGCCGATCTCCAGGTCGAAGAAGATTAGGTGCTTGGTGACTGCCGTCCCCTCCTCTTGCGTCTTCTGCAGGAGGGCGCCGCGCGCCGCGTCCGAAGTGTCCGCGCTGAAGGCGAGGCTCGCGAACGTCCGCGGCTTGGCCAGCTCCCGCCAGATCGACTCCAGCTGGTCGAGCGCGGCGCGAAGGGTCGCTGCATCACAGTCCGGGGCTGCGATCCGCCCCCGGTAGCGACTCTCGAAGGCCTCGGCCCGCTCCAGGAGCGTGCGGCAGTCCCCCAGGATCCGCGGATCGTCCAGCCCTCCGTAGAGGTCCGACAGGTCCCAGGTCACCGCCGCTTCAACAGTCGACATCGCTCGTCCCTCGCGGCCCCGGACGAGAGGTCCCCGTCCGCGGGCCACACAACCTAGCGGGGGCAGCGCAGCTCGCCGCCGCCCCCGCGTCACAAAACCGCTAAAGCATAGCATGGACCGCCCGCCCACCGCCGTATCCCCGCTGGACGACCAGACACTGGCCCTCCTGCAAGGCGTCAGCACTGCTACCCTCGCCACCCAGCTCTTCAAGCGCGGCTTCCGCACCCGCTTCATGACCGGAGTCCTCCCCCTCCACGCGGACATGAAGCTCGTCGGGGTGGCCCGCACCCTCCGCTATGTCCCCATGCGCGAGGACCTGGACCACATGGGCGTCTTCCGCGACCCGGAGATGCCCCAGCGAAAGGCAGTCGAGCTCGTCGGTCCCGGCGAAGTGCTGGTAATCGACGCCCGCGGCGAGCCCGGGGCCGGGACCATCGGCAACATCCTCGCCACGCGGATCATGCAGCGCGGCGCCGCCGGGATCGTGAGCGACGGGCCCTTCCGGGACCTGGAAGCGATCCGCGCCATGCGCTTTCCCGCGTACTGTGCGGGCCCACACGCGAACACCAACCTGACCGCCCACCATCCCGTGGATATCGACGTCCCCATCGGCTGCGGCGGCGTCCTCGTCGTGCCCGGAGACGTGCTCGTCGGCGATGGCGACGGCGTCATCGTCCTCCCCCGTCACCTGGCGTCGGAGCTCGCCCGGGAGTCGGCGGAACAGGAGCGCGCCGAGGAGTTCATCCTGGAGAAGATCCGCGGCGGCGCCGGCATCGTCGGCGTCTACCCCATGAACGAGGCGACGGAAGCCGAGTACCGTCGCTGGCGGGATGAGCGTGGGTCTTGATGAACAGCCAGGGAGGTCCGCTCTCTGTAAGGCGCTTCCGGGGCTGAGCCGAGTCGAGAACCGCGCGCCGCAATCCTGCTAGAATACTTCGAGGATGGTGGCGTTCCTGATCGTTGACGGCGAGCGCGGAGTGAGTGTGCTTCCGGATGATGCGCTTGTGGTGCGGGGCGGCCGGAACCTCCCAGAGGACATCCGCCGGGGCACTGCCACTCATCCAAGCGGTGTGACCGGGGTGTCGGTCGAGAGCGCGACGGGCAAGTCGGTTACGGAGCTTGCTGAAACACTTCCCCACGGACAAATTGGCGTCACGACGGTGGGCGAAGTACGGCGAAACGGCGGTGACGTCGTTCCGACGTTGGGCCGGAGCCCGCATCACGCGACGCTTAGCGGTCTGACGCCGGATGAAACGAGCCGCCTTCTGACACCGACGATTCCAAAACCGCGTCCGGCCGCCCCGGAGGAGGAATAGCGGATGAAACGGCCCTCGGTGTACGCCGATTTCAATAACTCGGACACGCAGGGGCGTGTACGTCTGAACTGCGTGGGAACCATCGAAGACCTGTCCCGCTTGAGGGTAACCTTGGCGGAGGGACAACTATTGACGCTTGCCGACGAAGCCCTCGAAGTTGACGGCGAGGTGCTGTACTCCCCCGAAGAAGGGCTCTGGGTAGCCGTAATTGACTGGGAGGGGTTTCGCCCCCTCAAGCCAAAGCCTGCGCTTCCGGTGAAGCGAGCCCGGGCGGCGGCGACGAGGCCGCTTTGATGCCGCCGCCTTCGACCCCAACCGCTTCATATGGATTCTGAGATCACGGCCCAGGAAGAAGACGTCGACGAAGGCCAGGTCCTCCGCGCTCACCTGTTCGAGGCGGAGCTGATCCAGCTCCCCCCTCCTGAGGACGGGCCGCCCGACATGCTTCCGGAATGGTTCACCGGCTCTCTTCCCGCCCTGATCTACCCTCCCATCCAGGACCGCGGCCTCGCGCTCGGCGAGAACATCGACCTCCAGATCACGCCGTACCACCTCTATTACGGCGCCCTTCGCGAGCTGGCGGAGACGGCGGACGCGGCCCGCGCAGAGCTCCTGCGCCAACTGGTGCTGGGGTGGAACCCCCAGGCGGCGCTGGAGGTGACGCAGCTCGCGCGGCAGCTCATCGAGAGCGACGTGGCAAACGCCCTCCTCCACTACGAGCTGGCGATGGAGCTGGACGAGTCCTTCTACGAAGCGCACCAGGACGCCGGCATGTGCCACTTCGCCCTTGCCGGCATCGACGGTGAAGACCGCGAGGACCGCCTCTCTACGGCCGAGGAGCTGTTCCGCCGCGCCATCGAGCTCCGGCCGCACGCCGGGCTATCCTGGTGGAGTCTGGCCCGCGTTTTGAACGAGATGGCTGACGGGGCCGCGGCCCTGGGCGCGCTCCAGCAATTCCTTTCCGAGTATCCCGAGGGGGAACAGCGGGAGATGGTGGAAGACGCTCTGCACCACGGGTTCGAGGTCCACCAAGAAGGCCCGGGCCCGGACCAGCAGGCCCGCGCGCAGTTCCTGGAGGCGCAGTCCCTGCTGCAGCAGGACCCGGCGCGCGCCGTCGAGCTGCTGGAGCCGCTCACCGAGGCGTACCCCGACTCCGGCGAGCTGTGGTTCGTGCTCGGCTCCGCCCACCGGCACCACCAGCACCCCACCGAAGCGGAGCGCTGCCTCCGCCGCGCCGCCCGCCTGGCGCCGCAGGAGCCGTTCATCTGGTGGCAGTTGGCCGGCGCCTGCACGGACCTCCGGGAGTGGAAGGAAGCCGAGGAAGCGATCCGCAAGGCTCTCGAGCCGGACCCCGACAACCCAATCTACCTCTGCGACCTCGGCCGCATCCTCCTCGCCCAGGGCGACCGCGAGGGCGCCGAGGACGCCATCCACCGTGCCCGGGACCTCGTCCCGGACGACCCCGGCGTTCAAGAGGCTTTGGCCGCACTGAGCCCCAGTTAGCCCGAACGCCTGAACGCCGAACGCCGAACGCCCGGGCGAATGATTCTCACCGTCACCCCAAACACGGCGCTGGACCGGGTCCTCTTCGTCCCCCGGCTGGAGCGCGACCGCCGGAACCAGGCGTCCGGGGCCGTGGAGTCGATGGGCGGCAAGGGCTGTAACGTCTCGCTGGTCCTGCGCGAGCTGGGCGAGGAGACAGTCGCGACTGGCCTGGCGGCCGGTGACACGGGCCGCCGCATGGAGGCGATGCTCCGATCGGCGGGCGTGACCCCGGATTTCGTCTGGACCCCCGGCGAGACGCGCGTCAACACCGTCCTCATCGAGACGGAATCGGGCGCCCATACCACCATCTGCGCCTCCGGCCTGAAGGCCGAGGACCATGCGTGGCAGGCGCTCCTCTCATGGACCGACCGCTGGGCGGCCTCGGCGCGGGTGGTCGTGCTGGCCGGCAGCCTCCCGGAGAGCTGGCCGCCCGAGCGGTACGGGGAGCTCGTGCGCGCTGCGAAGCGGCACGCCCCGGTGGTGGTGGATGCCGCCGGCGCCTGCCTGCGGGCGGCCCTGGACGAGGGCGTAGCGGCGGTGAAGCCCAACCGGAATGAGTTGGAGGCGTTCCTGAGCGATGCGTCCAACCCGTCCACGCCGTCCACTCTGTCCACCGTCTCGAGCGTCGTCACCGCCGCCCGCCGGCTTAACGATTCGGGGGCCCAGCGCGTCCTGGCCTCGCTCGGGCGGGACGGGGCCGTCCTGGTCTCCGAGGGAGGCGCCTGGTTCGCTCGGCCGTTGGAAGTGCCGGTGGTGAACCCCGCCGGGGCGGGCGACGGGATGACCGCCTGCCTCGCGCTCTCGGTGGACCGCGGCTGGGACGAGGCCGAGACCCTCCGCTGGGCCACCGCCGTCTCGGGCGCGGTCGTTACCACCGCAGGCACGGGCGAGATCCGGCGCGAAGACGTAGACCGCCTGCTGCCCAAGGTGCGGGTGGAGCGCGTTTAGGCCGGACGCCGGGGGCGGCAAACGTTGGAGGGACGTCAGCCCCGGTACAGAGAAGCAACGATGTCAACCATCCTGGTCACCGGCGGCGCCGGCTACATCGGCAGCCACACCGTCCGCCAGCTCGCCGCCGCCGGGCACGAGATTCTCATCTACGACAGCCTGGAGAAAGGCCATGCCGGGGCCGTCGCCAGTTTCCGCCTGTGCGTGGGAGAGCTGCACGACGGCATCAAGCTGGACCGCGTCTTCCGCCAGCACAACGTGAGCGCCGTGGTCCACTTCGCCGCTTACATCGACGCCGGCGAGTCGGTCGAGAACCCCGGCAAGTACTTTCACAACAACACCGCGGGGACGCTTAGCCTGTTGCAATCGATGGTTCGATCCGGCGTGAGGCAGATCGTCTTCTCGTCCACGGCGGCGGTGTACGGAGAGCCCGAGCGCGTGCCCATTGAGGAAGGCGACCGGAAGGAGCCCACCAACGCATACGGCCTCTCGAAGCTCATGGTTGAGCAGATGCTCGACTGGTTCCATCGCGCGCACGACCTCCGCTCCGTCAGCCTCCGTTACTTCAACGCCGCCGGGGCGGACCCGAACGGCGAGATCGGCGAGGACCACCGGCCGGAAACGCACCTCATTCCCCTGATCCTCCAGGTCCCGCTCGGCAAGCGTGAGAAGATCTTCATCTTCGGAGACGACTACGATACCCCCGACGGGACCTGCATCCGCGACTATATCCACGTCCACGACCTGGCCGCCGCGCACGTGCTGGCGTTGAACTCGCTCGAAGGCGGCACCGGCAGGGAGGCATACAACGTGGGGAACGGCAACGGCTTCTCGGTCCGCGAGGTCATCGAGACCGCGCGCGAGGTGACGGGCCACCCTCTCCCTGCCGAGGTCCGACCGCGCCGCGGCGGCGACCCCGCCAGGCTCATCGCCGGCAGCCGAAAGCTGCGCCGCGAGCTGGGCTGGGAGCCGCGCTACCCGGAGCTGCGGGACATCATCGCCCACGCGTGGGCCTGGTATCGCGAGCATCCTGACGGCTACCGCGTCTGAGGCAATATGGCGATTTACGACGAGCTGGGCATCCGCCGGGTGATCAACGGCAACGCGACCCTCACGCGCCTGGGAGGCTCCACACTCGCCCCGGGCGTCATCCAGGCCATGGCCGAGGCGAGCGATGCCTTCGTGGACATGCGGCAGCTCCAGCGCGAAGTCGGCCGCGAGATCGCACGGATCACCCGCAATGAGGCCGCGTACATCTCATGCGGCGCCGCGGCGGGAATGACGCTGGTTACCGCCGCCTGCATCGCGGGCACCGACCCGGCGCTCCGCGAGCGGCTCCCTTTCACCGACGGCCTCAAGAACGAGGTGGTCCTGCACCGCCACACCCGCGTCAACTACGACTTCGCGATTCGCATGGCCGGCGTTCGCCTCGTGGAGATCGGCAGCCCCGCGGGCACGTCCCCCGAAGAGCTGGAAGCGGCCCTCTCGCCGCGTACCGCCGCGATGTTCCTGATTCCCAAAGGCACCCACGACCGCGGCGAGCTGCCGCTGGAGACGGCCGTCGCCATCTGCCGCAAGCGGGGCGTGCCCGTGATCGTCGACGCCTCCGCCCAGCTGCCGCCGCGGAGCAATCTCTGGAGCTTCACGGAGCGCGGCGCCGACGCCGCGATCTTCAGCGGCGGCAAGGGCCTCCGCGGACCGCAGGCGTCCGGCCTCGTCCTCGGGAAGCAGTGGGTCATCGACGGCTGCGCCTTCCACGGTCCGCCCGAGCCGTTCATCGGCCGCGGGATGAAGGTCGGCAAGGAAGAGATGTGCGGCCTCCTCGCGGCGTTGCGCTGGCACCTGGCGCAGGACGAGGAGGCTGGGGCCGCCTACTGCGAGCGGGTGGTCGCGGACATAGTGCAGGCGTTCGCCGACCACCCCGCCGTCCGGGCCCGCAGGGCCTGGCCCAGTGAGGCCTCCCAGCCGCTCGCCCGCGCCGAGCTGGAGCTGGACGAGGCGCGCCTGGGCCGCACCGCGGTGCAAATAGCCCTGGCCTTGCGCGCTGGGGATCCGCCGGTGGACGTCCAGGAGGCCCCCGGCGGAAGGCTGAACGTCCATCCCCAGACCCTCGATCCGCCCCAGGTGCCGGTTCTCATCCGCCGCCTCCGCGAAGAGTTGGCGGCGCCATAGCGGCGTGGCGCCTTTGGCGTCGGCGTGTCGGGAACCGGACTTCGGCCGACTCCAATTCGTCATCGCGGCAACTCGCCACAAGACGGACGCCAGGTCCTTCATAGCTCGACAATCAATGGGCGACACCGATACGGCCGACGCCGAGCCGCTCTGGAGATACCGGCTCCTGCTGATGCTCGCCGGCCTCCTCTGGAGCACCGGCGGGCTGTTCATCAAGCACCTCTCCGTGCACCCGGCGTGGCATGCGGGCGCTCTCGGGATCACCTGCTACCGCAGCCTTTTCGCCGCGCTGTGCCTGGCGCCGTTCCTGCGTGGGCGCGCCTTGCCGAAGCTGGGGGACGCCCTCGTCGCCATCGTCGTCTACACCCTGCTGCTGCTCTTCTACGTCGCCGCGACCCAGGGCACCAGCGCGGCCAACGCCATTTTCCTGCAGTACACGGCGCCGCTCTGGGCGCTGGTCCTCGGACCCTGGCTCTTTAAGGAAGCGTTCAACCGCGGGGATCTCAAGGCGCTCCTGGTCGCGATGGCCGGCATCGGGATCCTCTTCTTCGGCAGCTTCCACGGAGGCGAGCAGTTGCCGATGATCCTCGGCGCCGCCAGCGGAGCGATGTTCGGCTTCTTCCTGCTCTGGCTGCGCCGGATGCACTACGCCGACCCGCTCGCGGTGACCGCCTTCAACAACGCCGGCGTCGCGCTGGTATCGTGGCTGGCCCTGCTTGTCTCCCGGCCCGCGGAAGCGTCGCTGATCCCGCGGGCGGCCTCCGAGCCGGCGCTGCTGCCGGTCGTGCTCCTGTTGGCGCTGATGGGCCTGGTCCAGATTGCGGTGCCGTACGTGCTTCTGGGAATCGCCCTGAAGCGGATCTCGGCAGTCGAGAGCAGCCTCCTGGCCCTGGTAGAGCCGGTGCTCAACCCCGTGTGGGTGGTGCTGTTCTTCGGTGAGGCGCCCAGCCCTTCGACCATAATCGGGGGCGGGCTGATCCTCCTCGCCCTCGCGCTACGGTACACGCTCTTCAAAGAGACGCCCGGGGGTAACGAAACCTGAAACCTGCTACCGTGGACCCTGCCAAGCCTCTCAACTCCCTGGAGCGCAGGCGTGCCCGCCCGCATGGCTAGCGGTTTGGTGCAGCGAGGTTCGTGTTGAGGATGCGGGCAGGGACGTCCGCGCCCTATGAATGGCCTATGGTTGAGCTTCGGTTAGAGAACCTCTCCAAACGTTTCGGCCAGCGGAACGTGCTCGCCAACGTCTCCGCGGACGTGCGGAGCGGCGAGGCGCTGGTGGTCACCGGCCCGAACGGCTCGGGCAAGTCGACGCTCCTCAGCGTGATCGCCGGTCTCCAGCGACCGGACCGCGGCGCCGTGCAGGTACTCGAGGCCGGCAGCCCGCTTGCCCCCGAGGTTCGGCGGCATTACCTCGGCCTCGTCGCCCCCGACCTCACCCTCTACCCGGAGCTGACCGCCTCCGAGAACCTGGAGTTCTTCGCCCGCGTGCGTAGTCTGCCCTGGCGCGCGTCCGAAGGCGCAGCGCTGCTGGAGCGGGTGGGCTTGATGGGCCGCGGGCGGGACCTGGTCGGGACCTACTCCTCGGGCATGCGCGTCCGGCTCAAGTACGCGGTGGCGCTGCAGACTTCGCCGCGGGTGCTGCTGCTCGACGAGCCCACCGCAATGCTCGACACCGGAGGCGTGGCGCTGGTGGATACCATCATCCAGGAACAACGGGCGCGTGGCGTGGTGGTCCTCGCTACGAATGACCCTTCCGAAAGCCGGCATGGCGATCTCTTCCTCCACCTCGGATAAGGCCGCCGCCCCCGCCGGGGGCTGGTGGAGCGAGGCTCGCGCGGTCTTCGTGAAGGACGTGCGCTCCGAGCTGCGCACCCGCGCCGCGCTGGCCACGATCCTGCTGTTCGCGTTCGTCACGCTTATCATCGTCTCCATGTGTGTCCGCACGACGGCAAGCGAGCTGATGATGGAGCGCGTTCCTAACGCGGCCGAGCTGCTGCGCCAGGACCCGCATGCCGTCATCGACCGCGGCATTTTGGGGACCGGAGAGCTCCGCGCCTCCTTGCTCTCGGCGCTGCTGTGGATCACCCTCTTCTTCAGCGCGATGATGGGGCTCCCGCGGACCTTCCTCAAAGAGGAGGAGATGCGCACTGCCCCGGCGCTCCGGCTGGCGGCGCGCCCGGAAGCCGTATTCGCGGGGAAGCTCCTCTTCAACCTGGCGCTGGTCCTGGCAGTGGCCTTGCTCGTCTTTCCGGTCTTCCTGATTCTCTACGTGCCGCTGGTAGCGGACTGGCCGTTTCTGATCGCGCAGGTGGTGCTCGGGTCGCTCGCGATGGCCGGGAGCGCCACGATCCTGGGCGCCATCGTGGCACGCGCCGGAGGCCGCGCCTACCTGATGTTGCCGCTGGCGTTTCCCGTGGTACTGCCGGTTTTGGTCCTCAGCATCAACGGAACGGCCAACGCCATCACGGGAAAGGGGGGCAACCATCTGATACCCCTCGTGTCGTACCTGGTGGCGATGGTGACGGTCTCCGCCCTGCTGTTCGAGCAGGTCTGGAATGACGCTTGACCGCGTTGCGTATTGAGGAAATGAGGGGAAATGAGGAAATGGGAGATCCGGCATCAGCCTCCCGTTCACCCATTTCCTTGCGTTTCCCCATTTCCTTGCATTTCCTTCAGCATACATGACCGAGCGCTCACACAAGCCGGGCGGAGGGCTGGCAGCCTGGAAATGGCTGCTGCTGCCGCTGATGACCGCCATGACCTGCATGGCTTACCTCTGGGCGGGGGACGCAAAGCGGTTCGGCTCTCCGGCAACGGCGCGGATCATCTTCTGGCACGTGCCGATGGCCATCCTGTCGATGGTGTGGTTCTTCGCCGCCGCCTGGTACTCCATCCGGTACCTGGTGCGCAAGCACGCCTTCGACGACACCCGCGCCTCCCTCGCCGCGGAGGTGGGGCTGCTGCTCACGGCATTGGCCACGGTCACGGGAGCGATCTTCTCGAAGATGCAGTGGGCAGGAGGGTTCGAGAGCCCGTGGTACGCCGGCTACTGGCAGTGGGACCCGAAGCAGACCGCCATCGTGATCGTGATCGTCATTTACATGGCGTATTTCGCGCTCCGGATGTCCGTCGAGGATTCCCGCACGCGGGCGCGGCTCGCGGCGGTCTACGCGGTCCTCGGCGCGCTTTCGGTGCCGTTCCTGTACTACACGCTGCCGCACCTGCCGATCTTTCAGGACACTACCCTCCACCCGACGGACGTAGTGAAGGCGGGGGGGATGGACGTGCCGTACCGGTGGACGTTCAATCTGTCTACTCTGGCGCACCTTGGGGTCAGCATTTGGGCTTACCAGTTGAAAGTCCGCCTCGCCCGGCTGGAGCAGCGGGCCCCGAGCGGGGAATCCTGGGTGGAGGCCCCGGCGATCACCGCCGTGCGCGGTCGGGCGCGGTCCAACGGGGCCGGCGACCCTGCGGACGAGCCCGAGCCTGCCGGGGCCCGGCGGAACGCGGCGCACGGAACGGAAGGGGCCGGTTGAGTGTTGTGTTAATGGCTCCGGAGCACTAGAATGAAGGTCGAGATCTTTATCGTACTGGCGGTGAGCCTGGTGGTGTGGCTCAGCCTCTTCGCCTATATGGCGCGGCTGGACGGGCGCATCCGGAGCTTGGAGGAGCGGGAATGAAGCGTAATGTAGTTATGGGCGCGGTGCTGGTGGTGGTCTGCGCCGTCGTCGCCTTCGCCTCCATGAAGGGGTCCACCGTAAGCTCGGTCCGGTTTGCAGACCTGCCCAGCACCAACGGTCAGGGCTGCCAGGTGTACGGCGCCCTGGACGGACAGAGCATCCGCAACCTGGACGGCGCGAAGCGCGTCCAGTTCGTGCTCATCGAGGAGAAGACGGGGCAGCGGCTGAGCGTGCTGTACAACAACCCGAACTCCGCCCTGAACGCGAACTTCCCCTCCGCCAGCCACGCAAAGGTCTCCGGAAAATACGACGCGGCGTCCCAGATGTTCATCGGGACGACCGTACTAACCAAGTGCCCAAGCAAATACGACGGTAAAGAAGACCTGGGGCTCAAGACAGCCGCCGGCGCGTCAGGCCCGGCCGGCACGTACTGAAGGACTCAAGGATCACCTGATGCCTGAAGCTCCGCTCTTCTCCTCCCCCCTGCTGGGCCTTCCGGTCACGCTGGGGAACCTGTCCGTGTGGCTGGGGCTCGCCACGGCGGTGCTGTCCGTGGTCTTCTACTGGATCGCCATGATCCGGTCGATGCGCGAGGCCAAGGCCGCGGCGACCGCCCCCCCGGGCCCCCCGGCCGGCAAGAAGAAGAATGGGCGGCACCTGCCGCCTAGCGAAGAGCGCGAGCCGCTCACCGCATCGGAGATGAAGACCCACCGGATCGCCAACTGGGCGCGCCGGCTTTTCTTCGTCAACGCCGCGTTCGTGATCCTCGGCACCATCAGCCTGTGGGTCCTGATCCTGAACCAGCAGTACGCCGTCCACTACATCTGGAAGAACACCAACAACGCCCTCCCGTTCGGCTACCGGTTCGCGGCGTTCTGGTCGGACCAGGAAGGCACCTTCTTCCTCTGGGGGCTCTACAACGTCCTCATCGGCTCCCTGCTCATCCGCAAGGCGCAGCCGGAAGAGCGCTGGGTGATGCCGTTCTTTACCCTGATCAACGTCTCGCTCTTCACGCTGCTCACCTTCATGAACCCGTTCTGGATGGTGGCGCCGGGCGAGGTGCGGGAGCAGCTCCTCCACGCGATGCAGGAGCAGGGCCTCACGCAGGCGATGATCGACCAGACGCTGAGCTTCCTGCCCTCCAACTCCTGGGAGCACCTGGGCTACTACTTCGGCTGGGCGAAGTACTGGACGCTGACGGACGGCCGCGGCCTGAACGAGTCGCTCCAGAACTTCTGGATGGTGATCCATCCCCCCACGCTCTTCGTCGGCTACAGCTCGATGATCGTCCCCGGCTGCTTCGCGCTGGGCGCGCTGATGAAGCGGGACTACGACTCCTGGATCCACCGCGCCGCGCCGTGGCTCGGCTTCTCCTGGATGATCCTGGGGATCGGCATCTTCCTGGGCGCCTACTGGGCCTACGAGACTCTCGGGTGGGGCGGCTACTGGAGCTGGGACCCGGTGGAGAACTCCTCCATCATCCCGTGGCTGGTGGGCACGGCGCTCATCCACGGCATGTTGGGGCAGCGCAACCGAGGCAACTTCAAGCAGGCCAACCTTTTCCTGGGGGTGATGGCGCTGGTCTCGGTGCTGCTCAGCTCGTTCTTGGTGCGGAGCGGCGTGCTGGGCGATACCTCCGTCCACGCCTTCGCCAGCCCGCAGCAGAGCGTGTTCTATACCCTCCTGAGCGTCCTGATCGTCGGGTTCGTGATGGGCGTGGGGATCTGGCTCTGGCGCTACAAGGACATCCAGGCGGAGATCGCCTACGACGACATCTGGGAGCGCCACTTCGGCTTCTTCCTGGGGCTCATCGTCCTCTCCGCGAGCGCGGCAGTCATCGGGTTCGGGGTGACTCTGCCGATCTGGAAGCCCTGGCTGCCGCTGGGCGGCGGCGGCAAGCTGAACGTCGACTACACCTTCTACAACAAGGCGCTGCTGCCGGTGATGTTCGTCATCGTGGTGCTGATGACGCTCACGCCGCTGATGCCCTGGAAGAAGGTGCGAGACGAGAGCAAGCCGATGCGGCCCTTCAGCATCGGCGTCCTGTGGCTCACCGCGGCGGTGTCCCTCTTCTTCCTCGGCGGCGCCTTCTACGCCTGGAAGAACGGGTTCCTGAACCCCCACAACGACTTCGCCTACCTCGGCTTCGGCCTGATGATCGGCGTGGCGCTGACGGCGAACTTCGTCTGTCTGGCGCGCGCGGCACGAGGCGGTTACCTGAACACCGGCCCGTGGCTGGCGCACATCGGCTTCCTGACCATGCTGCTCGGGGTGCTCCTCACCAGCCGGTTCAATACCACGCACCCGGTGACGGGCCTGGGCAAGGACGAGTCCCTCGAGGTCCTCGGCATCCAGTGGACCTACAAGGGCCGGAAGGAAGCCACCAACCCGGCGGACCGCAGCCGCATGCTGATCGACATGACGCAGAACGGCAAGACCGTCGCGCTGGCGCCGAAGCTGTTCATCACCAAGATGAACGGCAAAGAGCAGCTCATGGCATGGCCGCAGATCATCCACCAGTGGTTCGGCGGCGCCTGGGGCGACATCTACGTCGAGCCCAGCGGCGTCGACATGGGCGGCACCACCTGGCAGGGCCTGGAGAAAGACACCCCCACGCCTGCTGCGGTCCAGTATAAGCACGGCAACCCGCGGGACGAGGTGGTCCTCACCTTCGAAGGGCTGGACACGGACGAGATGCAGAAGGCGGTCCAGGGCGGCGGCGGCTCCGGCAAGCCGTTCAACATCTACGCCCGGGTCCGGCTGCATGTGAACGGCACCGAGAAGTCGCTGCGTCCTGCCCTGCGTTTCGACATGGCCAGCGGCACTCGCGATCCCATCCCCACGCGGGTCGAGGGGTTTAACCAGGGGATGGGCTACTCGCTGGTCTTCCAGCAGACGAACCTGAACCCGACGCAGCTCACGGCGGACTTCGCGCTGATCCCGGACGTGCCGGTAGAGCGCGGCCACTTCCAGGTCCTGCACGTGCCGTTCATCCACGTCCTCTGGTGGGGCTGCTACATCATGTTCCTGGGCGCCTTCTTCTGCTGGCGCCGCAGGGTGAACTTCGCCTCGCGGCCGGTTCCTGCTCCGAAGGCGATCCGCTCAGAGTGATCTCGAATGGGAGAGTGGGAGAGTGTGAGAATGGGAGCCAAATCCCCATTCTCCCATTCTCCCATTCCCCATCCCCATTCGCGAGGTCGCTCTCCCAAAGCCGTGCGAATCATACTAGCGGGATTGAGCCATAAGACCGCGCCGGTACAGCTCCGGGAGAAGCTGGCGCTGTACGGCCAGGCCACGCGGGACGCCCTCCACGGGCTGCGGGACGCCACACGGATGGACGAGTGCGCCCTGCTCGCCACCTGCAACCGGATGGAGGTCTACGGCTTCAGCCGCGAGGAGGATTGGCAGGAGCAGCTCCTCGGCTTCCTGGCCGGCCAGGCCGGCGTGCTCCCCGGTCAGCTCCAGGACCACCTCTACTGGTATGAGGGCGGCCTCACCGTCCGCCACCTGTTCCGGGTGGCCGCGGGCCTCGACTCGATGGTCGTCGGCGAGGGCCAGATCCTCGGGCAGGTCAAGGAGGCGCTCCAGTTATCGCAGGACGCCGGCACCTCGGGGACGGTCGTGCACCGGCTCTTCGAGGAAGCCATCGCCTGCGGGAAGCGCGCGCGGACGGAGACCGAGATCGGCCGCGGCGCCGTCTCCGTCAGCCTCGCCGCCGTGCAGCTCGCCCGGCAGATCCTCGGTCGCCTGAAAAACCACACGGTGCTGCTCATCGGTGCGGGCGACACGGGCGAGACCACGGCCAAAATGCTCCTCGACGACGGCGCCGCGCCCAACCTCCTCGTCTGCAACCGCACCCAGGAGCGCGCCGAAGCTCTGGCCGGCCGCTTCGGCGGTAGCGCCGTCCAGTACCAGCAGGTCCACGAGGCGTTGGTACGAGCGGACATCGTCATCACCTCCACCGGCGCCCCGCACCCCATCGTGCGCGCCGAAACGCTCAAGGGAGTGATGCGCGCCCGCCGCGGTCGGCCGTTGTTCCTGATCGACATCGCCGTCCCGCGGGACGTGGAGCCCGAGGCCGGCGAGCTGGAGGACGTCTACCTCTACAACATCGACGACCTCCAAGAGGTCGTTGAGAAGAGCAAAGCGGAGCGGCAGGCAGAGGCGGTGCGGGTCGAGTCGCTGATCGAAGAGGACCTGCTGAAGTTTCAGGGCTGGCTGCGCGGCCTGGAAGTCGGGCCCACCATTCGCCAGCTCCAGGAGTTCGCGGAAGCCATCGTCCGCGGCGAGCAGGAGCGCGTCGGCAGTCGCCTGTCGCACCTGAGCGAGCGCGATCGGGAGGTGGTCGACACCCTCGTGCGCGGCATTACGCAGAAGCTGCTCCGGCCTACCATCCTCCACCTCAAGGGGGCCGCGAGCTCCGGCAACGGCTACCACGAGGTGGAGAGCGTCCGGGCGATCTTCGGCCTGAGCGACGGGGCTCGTGGGGAAGCGGAGGTCCTCGATTGACCGCCGTGAACCTTGCCTTCCTGCTGACCCTCCTCTGTTACTTCGTCAGCAGCCTGCTCTACCACATCCACCTGTTCGCCGGCAGCGACCGCGCCCGGAACGCCGCGCCGATCCTCGCCGGAGCGGGGGTCCTTCTCCACACCGCCGCCATCGGCCTCTGGTGTATGCAGGGCGGATCCGTGCTCCGGGACGGCGGCATGCCGCTCTCGCTCGTCGCCTACTTCCTCGCCATCGTGCAGGTGGTCGTCAGCTTCAACCCGCGCTGGGCCTCCCTCGGCTCGTTGGTAATGCCGTTGGCCTTCATCGCCGAGTTCTACGGGACGTGGACTACCCCCGGCCTCAGCGAGCACAGCACCACCGCCAGCCCCCTCTTGCGCCCCCATGTGACCGTACTGCTCCTCGGCTTCGCCGCCTTCACGCTGGCCTTCTGCCTCGCGGTGTTCTACCTTGTGGAGAGCCGCCTGTTAAAGACGAAGCACCTCCGCGGCATCTTCCGGCGCCTGCCGCCGCTGGAGAGCGTCGGGACGGCCGCTCACTGGCTGGCGGTCATCGGCTTCTCCATGCTCACGCTCGGCACCATCACCGGAGCCATCGTCGCCCCGGAGCGCTGGGGCCCTCAATGGTACCTGGAGCCGCACTTCCTGGTCAGCATGGTCGCTTGGGTGGTCTACGCGGCCTATCTAGCGGTGAGTCTACTGCTCGGCTGGCGCGGGCGGCGCACGACCTATTTCCTCATCGCCGGGTTCGTGGTGGTAGTGGTAGCCTACTTCGCCTCGGGCAACCCCACACGAAACTCCCCCACGGGATCCGCCGCCGCGACCGTTGCTGTGGGGCGCCCCGCGTGAGCGCCGGCCGGATCATCCGCATCGCCACCCGCCGCAGCCAGCTCGCCCTCGCGCAGGCTTACTGGGTGAAAGCGCGCCTCGAGGCCATCGAGCCGGGCCTGACCGTTGAGCTCAAGGAGTACGTGACCCGCGGCGACCAGATCCAGAACGTACCGCTCCAGCAGGTCGGCGGCAAGGGCCTCTTCACCAAGGAGATCGAAGACGCGCTCCTGGCAAACGAGGCGGACGTGGCCGTCCACAGCCTGAAGGACCTCCCCGCCGAGCTGCCGCCCGGTCTGGCGCTCGCCGCCGTACCCGAACGCGAGGACCCGCGGGACGTCGTCGTCCTGAGGGGTGAGGGGCGAGGGGCGTGGGACGAGCGGGACGCCCTATCCTCGCTGCCGGAGGGAGCGCTGATCGGAAGCAGCAGCTTCCGGCGGAGCGCCCAACTCCGGCACACACGGCCGGACCTCCGCGTGGAGAGCGTGCGCGGGAATGTCGACACGCGCCTCCGCAAACTGGATGAGGGCCAGTATGACGCCATCATCCTCGCCGCCGCCGGCCTGAAACGGCTCGGCCGGGAAGACCGGATCTCGCACTACCTCCCCGTCGAGGTGTGCACCCCCGCCCCCGGACAGGGCGCCCTCGGCCTGCAGTCGCGCGAGGACGACGCGCGCGTCGGCAAGCTACTGCAGCGCCTGGAACATACCGACACGCGCGCCTGCGTCGCCGCCGAGCGGGCGCTGATGGAGGCCCTCGGCGGGGGCTGCTCCGTCCCCCTCGGCGGCCTCGCGACCGTCGAAGCCCCTGACCGTATCCGCGTTATCGCCGTTGTCGCGCTACCGGACGGCTCTCAGCTGCTCCGAACGAGCATCGTCGGTCCGCTCTCCGACCCCATCGCCGCCGGCCGCGCCGCCGCCGAGAAGCTCCTCGCGCGCGGCGCCCGGTCTATCCTGGACCGCGGCCGGACCTGACGCGCTAGTGCCGTCTGCCTCGCTCGTCGCTCCGTCAATAGCTCTGGCATCGGCGTGAGTCACGTGAATAGCGGAACCGGACCGCCAGGAATAGCGGAAGCGATTCCACGAGACTCCGCGGCCGCCGTGCGTAATGCCCTCGACCTAGCGGAAGAACGGCCGGCGTCATAGCGTCGGTTTCCGGCGCTCGCACAGTGCCCGCTGACGCTTACGCCTGATGTCAGATAATCATCAGAGACCTGGCGCCCAGTGCCGGCCGTTTACGAATGCCCTCGAAAACCGGAAAGGTCTATCTCGTGGGAGCAGGGCCGGGTGATCCGGAGCTGCTCACCCTCAAGGGGAAACGCGCGCTCGAAGAAGCGGACGTGGTGGTCTACGACCGCCTGGCCAACCCGCGGCTGCTGGAGCTTGCGTCCGAGCGCGCCGAGCGCATCTACGTCGGCAAGGAGTCGCAGCAGCCGGGGGCGACGCAGGAGGAGATCAACTCGCTCATCGTGGAGCGTGCCCGGGCCGGGAAGACGGTCTGCCGGCTCAAGGGAGGCGACCCGTTCCTCTTCGGCCGGGGCGGCGAGGAGGCGGGCCAGCTCGCGGAATCCGGCATTCCGTGGGAGTACGTTCCCGGCGTCACCTCCGCGATCGCCGTGCCGGGGTACGCTGGTATCCCGGTGACCCAGCGCAGCCTCGGCTCGACCGTAGCGTTCATCACTGCGCACGAGGACCCTTCGAAGCCGGAATCGGCCGTCCGCTGGGAGCATCTGACGCCGGGAGTGGACACCCTGGTGTTCCTGATGGGCGTGGAGCGCCTGCCCGGCGTGGTCGAGCAGCTGCTCTCTCACGGACGGGCGCCGGAAACGCCCACTGCCGTGATCAGCTGGGGCACCTATCCGCGCCAGCACACGGTGCTAGGCACGCTCGCGGACATCGGGGACCTCTGCCGCGAGGCGGCGCTGACGCCACCCTCGATCATCGTGGTGGGGCCTGTGGCGACCCTCCGGGAGCGGCTGCGATGGTTCGACAACCGGCCCCTCTTCGGTCGCAGGATCCTGGTGACCCGTTCCCGCGAACAGGCTTCAGAGCTGGTGCGTCTTATCGAGCAGGGCGGAGGCGAGCCGGTGATGTGCCCGGCCATCCGGGTCCGACGCATTCCCGATCCGGACCTCAGCGGCCTCGAGCAGCCCTACGACTGGGTGGTGTTTACGAGCGCAAACGGCGTACGGAGCCTTGCGGAATCGCTGCGGGAGCGGAGGCAGGACCTCCGCCGCCTCGGCTCCGCCAGGATTGCCGCCATCGGGCCCGAGACGGCGCGCGCCGCGGAGGCGGCCGGGCTGTTCGTGGACTTCGTCCCCTCGCGCTTCGTGGCGGAGCAGGTGGCGGCCGAGTTTCCGGAGCCGGTGAGGGGGAAGCGGGTCCTGATTCCGCGGGCGCGGGAGGCGCGGGAGGTGCTCCCGGAGCTCTGGCGGGCGCAAGGAGCCGTGGTAGACGTTGTCGCGGTCTATGAAACCCTGCCGGAGGACGCTCCGGCGCCGGGGCTCCGGGAGCGGATCGAGACAGGGGAGATCGAAGCGGTGACGTTCACCGCTTCCTCAACGGTGACGAGCTTTCTCAAACTGTTCCCCCAAGTCGACCTCCGCAAGACGAAAGTCGCATGCATCGGCCCGATTACGGCCGGAACGGCGCGGGAGGCGGGGATGCGGGTCGACGTGGTGGCGGACGAATATACTATCCCGGGTCTGGTATCGGCGTTGGAGAAGCTTTTCACGAAGGCCGAAGATTAGTGCGAAGTATGCACGATGACGCGAAAGACCGGAAGTCCAACCGGCCGGCCGCCGCGCAGGCGTCCCAGCAGAGCGAGCGGCTGCGTTCGCTGGCCCGGCTTTCCCGAGCGATGTCCTCGGATCCCGAGGCCGCCTCTGCCCTCTGGCAGCTGGTCTCCGCCGTCCGCCGTGATCTCGTGATCGACCGCGTCGGCGTCTTCCACTTCGACCCCGAATCCAGCCGCATGGACCGCGTGGCCGGGGTCTCCGTGGACGGCCGCCCCGAGTTCGAGGGCCAATCCCTCGAAGTCACCGACGAGCGCACGCCGCTAAACCACGTCGCCCGGCGGATGCTCCCCTACTACCTCTCGGATGACGCGCCGGCGGATTATCCCGACCACACCTTCGCTCCGGGAGTGAAGGCGCATGCGGTGATCCCGATCATCGCGGGCGGCGATGTGCTCGGCGCGCTGTGTGCGGACAACTGTTTCAGCGGCAAGCCCCTGCCGGAGAGCCTGCTCGAGCCGCTCTTCCTGTACGCTCAGCTCGCCGTACTTCCGCTGTTCTTGCTCTACCAGAAGCGAGAGCGGGAGCGGCAGGAGCTCGCACGCCGCCGCCTCTACCGGGAAGTTCTGGCCGTGGCGACCAACGGCAAGATCATCCTCTGCGAGCAGGACGAGATCGAGGGGGAATGGCCGCTCCTGGACGAGCAGATCGTCATCGCGCGGGACGTGGACATCCGCGCCGTGCGAGATGCCATTCGCCAGGCGTCACTGGAAGCCGGGATGCAGCGAGAGCGCGCCGAAGACTTCGCGCTCTGCGCCTCGGAGGCCGCCACCAACGCGCTCCTCCACGGCCAAGGGGGCTGCGCCGCCGTCGGCTGGCGGGACCACACCGTCCGCATCCGCATCATCGACACCGGACACGGCATCGACCCGGCCGACCTTCCGCGGGCGACGCTGATGAAGGGGTGGTCGTCCGCCAATTCTCTCGGGCTCGGCTTTACGATCATCAACGAGATCGCCGACCGGATCTATCTCTATACCGGGCCCGGCGGCACCAACCTGATCGTCGAGATGTCCGTGGAGCCGCAGGAGCACCTTCCGGCAAGCTGCGCGGGCCTGGGTTGGCACGCGTAAGTGCTGGCGTTCCGAGCCTCAGCGGCATCTCTGACGATCCTGGGTAAAGTGGTACAGTCAGAGACGGTAGGAGGACGGGAATGGCGTTGAAGCAGGTAACCGAGACCAACTTCGAGAGCGAAGTGCTCCGGCACGACGGAATGGTGGTGGTCGACTTCTACGCAATGTGGTGCCCGCCGTGCCGCGCCCTCGCGCCGCTCCTCGAGCGGTTCGCGGACCAGAACGCCGATCAGGTGAAGGTCGTAAAGGTGGACACGGACGTGGACGAGGCCCTCTCCGAGAAGTACGGCGTCCGCACGATCCCTACCCTGGTCGCCTTCAAGAACGGCCAGGAGTTGCGGCGCGCGGTGAACCCCCAGTCACGAGCCAAGCTCGAAGAGCTGGTGATGGAGTAGCGGGAGGGCCTTGGGCGTTGGGCATTGGGCGTTGGGGGAAAGGTCTTCCTAACGCCCAACGCCTAACGCCCACCTTGCCAGCTAGTGGTCCTTCGACCCCGCCACCTTCGCCTCGATCCGCGTGCCCTTCTCGACGGTCACGTGGTCTCCCTTGACGAAGGCGCCGCCGACCAGGCCCACGGGGCCCAGGACCACCAGCCCACCGGCTGCGGCCCCCGGCCCTTTTGAGTCGAAGCGCTTACCGGATGTGTACGGATCCAGCGGAACGCGCACTCCGTTGACGTCGTGCACGTTCTCCAGGCGGATCTTCAGCTCGCCCTTCTTGCCGAAGCGGCCCGGTCTCTTTACGGAATCCACGATTCCCTCCGCCACGGCATCCTGCTTGATCCAGGTCTTCCCGCCGTGCACCACGTCCGTGTACACGCGGAACTGAAGCCGGTCGCCCTTCTTGGCGGTCTTGGTGCTCACTTCATCCATGAATTGGAGCATCACCGGCGTGCCCGCCGGCACTGAGTGGTCCGCCCGGACCGCGGCCGGGGCGAACAACGCGGCCGCCAGCAGCGCCGCGGCCGCGGACCTGATGTAACTCGAGCCTGTAGTCATGGGTTCCTCCCTACCGTTAGAACGTCCCTGTCGGCTGTATCATACCCAGACCGGGACATTCCGCTGCGTGCCGGCAAGGCTCACCACTCAGCCGCCAGGGCTTCCGCCGTGTCCAGGGCTCGCATCCCGGAGGCGATCCGCGGCGTCATCGCCGTAAGCACGCGGCCGGGTCCGGCCTCAACCGTCAGCTCTATCCCGTCCGCGGCCAGGCGCTGGACGGTCTCCGTCCACCGGACACTTCCCGCGACCTGCCGCGTCAGCGCCTCGCGGATCTCGTCCGGCGTTCGCACATAGCCCGCCGTCACGTTCGCGATCACCGGCACCCGGGGCTCGCGGACCTCGATCGAGCGAAGGACCTCGCCCATCTCCTCAGCGAGCGGCGCCATCAGGCTGCTGTGGAATGGTGCGGCCACCTTGAGCGGCAGGACGCGCTTCGCCCCGCGGTCCTTCGCCAGCGCCATGGCCAGGTCGACGGCCTTCCTCTCGCCGGAGATCACCGCCTGCTGGGGCGTGTTGTAGTTGGCGATCTCCACCACTCCGTGCCTGGAGACCTCCTCGCAGATCCCGGCGACCTCCTCCGACGACAGGCCCAGGACCGCCGCCATCCCCCCCTGGACACGGTCGCCCACGGCGGCCATCAGCTCGCCTCGCCGCCGCACGGCCCTAAGCCCGTCTTCGAACGTGATCGCGCCCGCCGCCGCCAGCGCCGAGTACTCTCCCAGGCTGTGCCCCGCCAGCGCGACCGGGTGCACGCCGCGCGCTTCCAGCAGCCGCCACGCGATGGCGCTGACCGTGAACAGGGCGGGCTGGGCGTTTTCGGTCCGCGTGAGGTCCTCTTCCGGCCCTACGAAGCATAGGCGGCTGAGGGGGAACCCGAGAATAGCATCCGCGTGCGCGAACACCTCCCGGCCGGCGTCCGTCTCTTCGAAGAACGCACGCCCCATCCCCACCGCCTGCGAGCCCTGCCCCGGAAACAGTACCGCCGTTCTGCTCATTGGTTGACCCCTGTCGCCTGCAGCCGTTCAGGTGCTTCACCCCGAGTGGGCTCCGGCCCTGCCGGTGACGCCTGCCGGTTACCGCGTGGATACCTGCCGTGGAACCCGGCAGGCGCCTCGGACGTAGGATAATGGAGGCGGCCAGCCAAGCGGTTCCGTGCTCGCAGCGAGCCGCGGCCGTCCGTAAATGGGAACCGCACCTGGACCCAACGCGCTAAGATTCTATCGGAAGGCGCCGCGGCCGCAGGTTGGAACGTCCCCGGCAGTGGTATCTCTTCCACGACGCCGCACCGGAGCCGAGAGGTTTCCCTCCCATTAGCGTCCTTTTGCGTGTTTAGCGGGCACCTCCCACCGGATCGGCGACTGCAAGGAGTGCAGCTTTGGTCGAAGTCGACAACCTTACCAAGCGATATGGCGACGTGATCGCGATCGACGGCGTAACTTTCCAGGCCCGCGAGGGAGAGATCCTCGCGTTCCTCGGGAAGAACGGGGCCGGGAAGACGACCACGATGCGGATCATGACCGGCTTCATGGCGCCCACCTCCGGAACGGTCCGCGTGGACGGGCACGACATCCGAGAGGAGTCCCTCGAGGCCCGCCGGCGCATCGGCTACCTCCCGGAAACGGCGCCTCTGTACGAAGACATGTCCGTGTATGGCTACCTGGGGTTCTGCGCGCGCATCCGTGAGGTGCCGAAGCGCGACGTGGCGGACCGCGTGGAGAAGGTGATGCAGGCGGTCCACATCGATCAGCGCCGGAACTGGCAGATCGGCAAGCTTTCCAAGGGCCTCCGGAGGCGCGTCGCCCTGGCGCAGGCGCTGGTCCACAACCCGAAGGTGCTGATCCTGGACGAGCCGACGGAAGGCCTCGACCCGGAGCAGATCATCGAGATCCGGCACCTCATCCAGGGGCTGCGGGGCGACCATACCGTCATCCTCAGCACCCACATCCTGCCGGAAGCACAGGCGATGGCGGACCGCATCGTCATCATCCACCAGGGCCGCATCGTCGCGGTGGACACCGCGGAGAACCTCACGGCCGTGGTGCAGCGCGTCCAGCGCCTGCGCGTGCAGGCGACGGGTCCGGCTGCCGCGGTCCGCGACCGCATCA
>JGI10216J12902_102542958_pt1 | contig 27341 bp, 21 predicted proteins | sample KanNatreferecore_FD_12902 | JGI IMG/M metagenome (IMG submission 12902)
TCGCTGCTCGTGGGTGGCATCGGCATCATGAACATCATGCTGGTGAGCGTGACGGAGCGCACACGCGAAATAGGAGTTCGCATGGCCGTGGGTGCGCGCGGTGGAGACATCCTGATGCAGTTCCTGATTGAAGCAGTGACCTTGAGCCTGGTGGGGGGACTCATCGGAATCGGCCTGGGCGTCGGCGCTGCACACCTCGTTTCCGCAAAGCTTGGCTGGACAACCTTGGTGTCGAGCAATTCCATGGCAGTCGCTTTCCTCTTCAGCGCGGCGATTGGAATCTTTTTCGGCTTCTATCCCGCGCGCAAAGCGTCGCAACTCGATCCCATCGAGGCGCTGCGATACGAGTAGTCGTCCATCGCCAATGGCTTTTTGCCCACCGATTTGCGTCGCGCACGACTTGAGCTAGTGTAGCCGTGCGCGAAGAGCGCAAAGGAGGGTAACATGAAGTATCTGCTTATGGCCGCCACAGCGGCGCTTGTTCTAACGGGTTGCTATTCCAGACCGGATCACGCCGGAAAACCCGATGATGGGACGTACACCGAAGTAGGCCCGAACAATCGGAACACCGAAAATAAAGCGGCGGACAACATTCGCGATGTAGGCCGCCAGACCTCGCCGACTGGACCTTTTGGGGGCGCGGGAAACGGCTCGCTGCACTTCTAGCCGGCTACGGAAACTTTATTCTGACGCGGTAAAACTTCTCCGCACCGGCTGCATTCGTGTCGGTGACGGTGCGTTCGATCCCTGCGTCGCTGATCAGGCCCGTGAGCGGATTGAAAGCGCCGGCATCAACAGTCGGACGGCTTTCGACGGCGTAGTCACGAAGCACGGAGACCGGGCTGAATCGAAGGTCCCGGAACGTAGGCCGGCCCGGCACGGCATTGATGCTGAAGCGGAACTTTGAATCCGCGTCAGTCGGAATCGTCGTGGCGACGTACTCGAAGTAATTCGTTTGTCCGTCGCCGTCAGCATCAATGCCGGGAAACGCATTCGGGTTGTTCTCGCCGAAGTATTGCACCTGCCACGCGTCGTTGATCCCGTCAGCGGCATAGAACGCGAAATCATCGATGCCCGTGTTGATGACGAGCAATCCCAGCGTGCTGTTGTATCCGCCGTATCCGGCGCCGACAGTCGCCGGCGTGTCCTGATAAACATTCGTCGCCGTTGCCAGGCCGCTCGCGTTCACACTGCTTAACGGTCCGCTGAGGACGCTCCATGCGACGGACGCGGCCGCGACCGGCGATACCGTGTCGTCATCGTACGCCAGCCGCGCGTTCAGTTGTCGCGTGCCGTTCTCGCTGATGTTGGTTGGATTGGCGGAAACAGCGATGCCGCTGACATCAATCAACTGCGCGGGATAACCGTGCTTCACAATCTGCGCTGGCGAAGCAACCGTGGAGAGTCCGCCGAGGCCGCCAATACTTCCATCGTTGCTGTAAGCCGCCGACGTCACGCGCCGGCCACCTCCATCCACCGTATCGGCCGGCACGGAATAGTTGGCACTCGAATGTGAAGCAGCGCTCGCGACCAGCGGGGCGAGCAAAGCAGTAAGTGCGAACCATCGATTCGTTTTCATACTCATGGAATGCCAATGACTGCGCTGCCGCGCGTGGCGCGCAGTGTCACGGCCTTGCTGATTGTTTGCGGCTGGTTGTAATTGCCAGGCCGGATCAACACGATGTCTCCGGCATTGGCATTAGCGACACCGACGGTCACGGTCTGATATGGAAACGCGCTGGTGCCGAACTGGAAAATGCTTCCGTTGTCTCGATCCACAAATCGCGTGTGGCCGGTCACGACGGCGTTGCGCGAACTGTTCGCCGCGTCAGTCCAGCGATCCAATTGGTCCGAAGTGAAGCGGTCCTGCGGGATGTGATACGACATGATGTTCAGCCACACGTTGTCGATTTGCGTTTGAGAGGCGCCGGGAGTGGCGGCCGCAATTTGCGCGCGGCTCCAACATTCGTGGTCCCTGAGCGTATCTCCCACGTTGTCGTTGTTCCCTCCAATCAACTGCGCGCAGGTGCAATCCGCTGCCGCGCAAGAACTGTCGTCGGCATCGAGGAACTGTTCATCCTGGTGCGTGTGATAGAGATCAAAATAATGGCCCATCTCATGGATGAGGAGTGTGTCGTAAGCCCGCGAGCCGACAAAGATGGCCGCTTCCGGCCCGGGAAATGAACACACACCCGAACTGGTGTTGTTGATGTAAATGTTGATCGCATTGTCGCGCCAGAAAAACTGCGCACGCGTCGTCGCATTGGAAGTCGCCACCGCCTGCAGCGCGTCTTTGTTCGGCCCATTGCGCGCGGCCAGATTGAAGAAGCCCGACCAGCCGCTCACGTCCTGGATTTCCGTGAGCGTGTACTGATAGCCGCGGCGGTGGCGGCGCATCAGTTCGTTCGCGTAGTTGATGTTGCTGATCACCGTGGCGTTATCGACCAGGTCAACCCCGTTGGCGCCCCACCCGCCGCCATTGCTGGGGCGATTCCCGCCGGCACTGAGGATAAACTTCACCGAAACGCGGACGTTCAGGTCCGCCCGCGCGCTTGATGGAACGCACACCAGTCCGGCCAGCAAAAAAAGCCAAAAGGTTTTCATACGAGTCCGTGGTTTATTTTATTGCAACGACACCAGCACCAACACCAGACCCTTGCCACTGGAAAGTTTGGTCATGGCCTTGCCAATAATTGCTCCGCTGGCCTTGGCGTAGTCGCTTACCTTCATTCCGTGTCCGGGAGTGACTGACGTTGTGATCATGTCGCCCGGCTCGATGGCGTCCGCGTCCGCGTCCACCATGCAATAAACGCGGCCGGTCAGAGCGACCGGGTGCGAGCCGTCCGCCGCCGTTCCTTTCTGGCCCATCAACATGCCGGGCTTAACGCCGCCCGCGCCACTGATGACGCCCGCGACAGTCTTGTCGTACGCCTTCGAACTGGTCACAAGCTGGCCGGGATTGTTCGGATCGATGCATACGATCATTCCGGGCTGGAGCGGTTGATGATACGACCTGATGTCGAAATTCTCCGAGAGATCACTACCACCGTTGATCTGAAGCACGTCGCAACTGATCCGTCCTTCGCCGCTCGATTGGCCATCGAGAGCGATGCGGATGCTGTTGTTGGTCCCGTAAACACCGATGTAGCCCGCGCCGGAATTGTCGCCATCGAGTTGAACGCCGATATCGCCGTTACCTTTGTACAAATACTGGTATGACCCTGCTGACACACTCGATGACATGAGCAATGTGGCCGCGCCCGTCTCATCTCTTAGAGTCAACGAACCTCCGGAACTGCCGCCTGAAATCTGCACCCCTTCCGTTCCCGTTGGACCATTCACCGATATTTCGCCCGAACCACCGGAGTCGCCATAAAGATTCACGCTGGTGCTGCCGTCATTTGCGAGCAAAGTTACCTGTCCCCCGCCAGCGTTTCCAAGCCCATCCAGACGAACGCGCGACTGGCTATTGGTGTTATACAACCAGAGAATTCCGCCGCCGGCATCGTCTGCATCCATAAAGACGCCAGTGCTCCCGTCCACCTGGTACAGGTTAATCACTCCGTCGTCGGCGGCATCGACGCTGGCCCGAAGTCTGCCGACGATGTCGTACAAAGACAGATTGGCTCCCAAGGTCGCGCTTTGTTGGCCAAGCAACCGAACTGTGTTCGTTCCATTCGCCGTTTTGAGCGTGAGGCTGCCGCCGTTGATCCCGCTGTCCTGCGCGCGCAAGTCCACGGTCAGATTGCCAGTGGCATCATTGAGGTTGATCTGTCCGCCACCGTTTGTGCCCTGGCCAATGAGAGAAATTCGATTGTTCGCGTTGGTATTGCGTATCTGAAGAAGGCCGGCGCCGCTCGAATCGCCATCGACTAAAACACCCGCCCCGCCGTCTGCCTGGTAGAGGGTTAAGGCGCTGCCGTTGATGCCGGAGTCGAGCGTTGCTCCGACCTGATTGTCATTTTGATAAAGTGCCAAGGTGCTTCCCGATCCGCTGCCGAAGAGATAAGCGCGCTGGGTCGCATTGGTCGTGTAAAGCCGGAGGGCCGCGCTTGTGGCGTCGTTCGCCAGTGACGCGCGCAAACTGGCATTGGTTGAATAAAGCTGCAGAGAACCAGTCGTGATGTCCCCTTCCAGCCGGGCGCGCGCTGAACTGTTTGAGTGGTTCACCTGAACGAAGCCGCCGTTAATGATGTCTGATCCGATCGCAATCGTGTTTTGGCCGCCCAGATCATAAAGCCGCAGGTCGCCCGTGGAGCCACCGTTCAATTCGACGTGAGGCGTTCCACCGCGGCTCATCCGTATCAAACTCGATCCGCCACTGACAAGAATCCCAGGCGTTGCGGAGTCATCGCGAAATACCGAAAGCGAACCGCTCAACGTCGCGTGCCCCAGCGACAGGTGATTCGAAACGCTGGCGGAGGTCACAGCATTGCTCGTCAAATGAAGCGCACTCACCGAATTGCTGGCGAGTTTTGATGAAGTCACAGCGCCGTTCGCCAGCTTGCTCGAAGTAATCGCTCCATCCGGCACATTCGCGCCCATTAGCGCGTAACCCACCGCAGCGATGCGCTGGTCAGGCGTGAATTGCTGGAAGCCCGTCGCGCCATCGTTGAACCACACGCGCAGGCGCACGTCGGAATTCGTGAACACCGTGATCGGCAACGCCGTGGGCATTCCGGGAATTGTCGTGTCGCCGAGCAGCACGGAGTAAAGGCCTTTCACAACGGGCAGACCCACTGACGCAGCCGGCTCACTGCCGGCGGAACTGGTGCCGTCGTTGCTCCAAAAGCTGACCGTGCCGTTGTTGTTCACGAGCGCGAACTTGAATCGTCCCGTGCCGTCAAAGTTCGTCGTGCCGACCACGACGCGGCCCTGATAGTTGATGAGTGGCGGGACTTGTCCCACTGCGATTGTGGCGAAAAGGCCGACCAGGAATGTGGAAATGAAACGGAATGTTTTCATAGGTTAGGATTTCCTTGCGCGATGCCCGGCTGTTGTAATGGCTGTTCTGAACGGTCACGCCCTTTGCGTAAAGAGCATTTTGGGGAAACTTGTTCACACACACACGCACGCGCCAACGGACACCAAAGAGTGACGACGCGAGAACGCTGCACTAACAAGTGCGATTCTCTCCACACATCTGCTGCCCTTCTCCGCATCACGTCGGGAGAGGGTGGACCGGGACGTCGGATGCAGTGTCTTCGAGGCGAGCGGGAGAGAAACTGGATGAGATGAGACTTCGAACTCTGTCCTCTGACCTTACCGGCTCGTGATTACGATTTGCTGCAATGCCTCCTCGTGCCCCAGGTGCAGCGCGGCATCGATTCTTCTTTGCGTCATCGTGAAACGACCCACTGGCAGCGGGCGCAGGGGTTGAAACACCTGAATGCGCACTCCCGTCGGCGGCTGCTTGATAAGGTCGATCGCGGCATTGTAATTCACGCATTGTCGAGTGGTCCAGGCTCGGGCGACTTCGGGGAACTTCGGGTAGCCCAATTTCCCCAACCAGCGCGGCAACGGCTTCAGCCGAAGATCAAGCTTGTGCGTGAGCACTACTGTAATGTCCGTTGCGCCGTCCTGGAGCGCGCGTCGAATGGGAATGGGATCACAAAGTCCGCCGTCGGCGAAGGGCTGGCCATCCACGTAGTCAAACCCGCACGTCGCCAGCGGCATCGAGGAAGTCGCACGCAGAGCGTCGAAGACGCGTTCATCACGGGCGTGGAAGTAAACGGGCTCGCCGGTGTGGCAGTCGGTCAGCACGATGGAAAAGCGCGTCGCTGCCTTTTCCAGCGCTTCGACCGAAAGCGGCACGCGCTGTCGGAAAACGTGGTCCACCAGATAGGCCAAATCGATGATCGGTTTGCGGCGGAGTAAGTTGGTTCTGCGCACGGCTTTGCTGGCCAGTTCACGCCAGATGGTCAGGCCCGGTTCCCACATTCCCGCCACGAAGTAAGCCGCCGAACAGGCGCCGGAAGAAGCCGCATAGACGAAGTCGTATTGCCGCCGGTTCTGCTTATGAAGAAAGGCCAGCACGCCCGCCGCCCACGCCCCGCGCATCGCCCCGCCTTCCACGATCAACGCCGTGGTGCGACGCGTCCCCGACTCTGCGTTTTCAATTGATGGCGTTGACACTCTTTCCGTTCCCTGTGACGCGACTGTTCGAATCAGTCACTGCCATTTCCAAATCGCCAATCATCCGTGCGATGGCATACGCCGGCAAAAGAAAGCCGTCTGGGAGAAGCAAGCCTCGATGCGATGAGAGGTTCATCGCTGATAACTTAATTCGTAACGGAAGTTCCGCAATGGCGAGAATGCTGAACACGACAGTTTTCCACTCTGGACGTTCGGTTCAGGGAGCTTAATTCTCAACCAGCACCGCCTTGTGCGCCGTCAGGATCTGTTGCAAGTCCTTCACGGAACTGAGCGTCTCGCGGGAGATCGACCGCTTGAGCGAGGGAACGATGGTTCGGTGATGGACCAGAAGCCGCCCGACATGTCCGATTTGGATAAATCGCGTGTTGTCGAACAACTGCCAGAGCTGGCCTTTGATGAGAGCGGGCGTGGGCGACGGTGGGTTGACCGGGGTTTTGCAAAGCTTCTGCACCCCGGAGTTTACTCCAGATTGCCGTAATAGCTAATCCGACTTTGGACAATCACTGTTCGCTTTCGGCTGCATTCAGAGCGACATTCAGTCCATGACTGACGGAGAGATCACATTTCATCTGCGCGAGATTTGTCCCACCTGGACCATTCCACGAATTACGAGCGCGACGGGCGCCGAGTTGGAGCGGCAAAAGCTGATTGAGTTCTCGGAAGATCGCCTGACGGTCCGACTGACACCGGACGGCGTGCGGCGAAAGCTTGCGGGCCGGGCGAGTGCGGCGGCACCGGGAATCAATTTGGTGCGCACACGGCAGCAACGACCGCGGACACCACGACGCTTCACGAGCCAGGCGAGGCGATTGGTGTAACGAGCCGCCGCGAATCGCTCTCGCGTCGGCGTTGCCTCATGCTGCGTCGCAAACTGTCGCTAACAAACACATGATTGACCGCTCCGTCCGCATTCCCGTCCGACTCACAAAATGGACCGACACACTGGATAGCCAGCGCGTGCGGTTCTCGTTGACGGACCCGGATGACAGCGGCAACGGCTTGTTCTCCGTCGAGGCGCTTGCTGATGGATGGTGGTCCGTCTCAATCATCGCGCAGAGATCGACGATTCTGGTCACATATCATCTTTCCCAATCCGAAGCGGATTCAATCCGCAGAGTGGAAGGCTCCGTGTCCGACTACACCGTGAGTCCAGCCGTGAGATAATTCCGTCGCAAGAAAGACGGCGAGCGATCGAAAGCGAGCCGCGGAATTCCTGCAACTCAGACACGTTGCCTCAATCCTGCCTGGCTACTTCACCGGCACAAAGACCGCGCAGACAGGCGAGCCGACTTGGATCTGGTCGCCAGTGGGAGTGAGCTTGCCGGTTTTGGCATCGATTCGGAAAATGACCACGGTGTCGCTGCCCTGATTCTCGGCGAGCAGGAACTTGCCTTTCGGGTCGATGCCGAAGTGGCGCGGCGTTTTGCCTTGCGTGGATTGATGTTCGACAGGCGTGAGCCGTCCAGACTTCTCGTCGCACGCGAAGACCGCGATGGTGTCGTGCCCGCGGTTCGAGCCGTAAACGAATTTGCCGGATGGATGAACATAAACCTCCGCCGTGCTGTAGCCGCGCTGCAATTCACCCGGCAACGTGGAGACGGTGTGAATCTCCTTCAACGCGCCGCGTTTGCTGTCCCACGAGAACGCCGTCATGGTGCAATTCATTTCATTGATCACGTAGGCGAACTTTCCGTTCGGATGAAACGCGATGTGACGCGGGCCAGCTCCGGACGCAAGAGCGCCAAACGCGGGATCGTTCGGCGTGAGTTTCGCAGCCGCCGGATCGAGTTTGTAGATGAGCACCTTGTCTAACCCGAGATCGCACGCGACGGCGAACCTCTGGCTCGGATCAACGAGGATGGCGTGTCCATGCGGGCTGGACTGCCGCGACTTGTTTACGCTGGAACCTTCGTGCTGGATGAACGTACCCGGTTCACCGAGCGAACCGTCCTTCTTCACTGGCAACGCTTCCACGCTGCCGCCGCCATAATTCGCCACGAGCACGCAACGGCCCTTTTCGTCAAGCGCCAGGTGACACGGCCCATCACCGCCGGAGGATTGTTGGTTGAGTGCAGTGAGTTTGCCCGTCTTGCTGTCGATGGCGAATGCGCTAACTGAGCCGGCTTTCTTTCCGCCGAACGTCGCGACTTCACCCACGGCGTAGAGGAATTTGTTGTTCAGATGGACGGCGAGGTAAGAGGGGCTGGCCGTCTCCGCCACCAGTTCCGGCGCGGAAAGCTTGCCATCATCGCCCATGCGCGAGACATAAATGCCTTTGCTCTTCGCCCCCGTGTAGGTGCCGAAGTAAACGAAGTAATCAGCACGAACGGAAACGGCGGCAAGCGAAATGGTGGCGAACATCGCGACGAGGAGCAACGAACGAAGCCCTTGGAAAGTTTTCATGCGTGGAAGCAAAGCCGAGCGCGAAAGGCGTTTCAAGCGTGCAGAGTTACCGGATTACCACCGTGTGGCTTTCAGGAACGCCAGTAAGTCCGCCAGTTCTTCTTTCTTCAATTGGTCCGCGAGTCCGGATGGCATGACAGAAACCGCGCCGGGCCGCATGTCTGCCACGTCATTGCGCGCGATGCGCTGCTCGATGTTCGGCCCCGTCGCCAGCACGACTTCCTCCGCGGAATCCTTACGCAACACGCCGCTGTACTCCTCGCCCGATTTCGTCGCCACAATCATCGGCTCGTAACTGCGCACAAAGCTCGCGTTCGGATAAACAATCGCTTCCAGCAAGTCGCGTTCGTTGCGCACCTGGCCGATGCGCGTCAGGTCCGGCCCGACGTTCCCGCCGAGATAACCAATCGCATGACAAGACGAGCACGCCGCCTTTGGACTGTTGAAGAGGGCTTGCCCACGACGCACATCGCCGTTCTTGCACGACTCCAACAGTGCTTCGAGCTGCGCCTTCTCTTTTGCGGCATCGGTGTAAAGGGAGGCGAGCAATTCATCCGCACGTTGCCGGACAATCGCAGGAAAGTTCGTGAGATTCGGCTTCAGAGTTTCGGCGCGCAGCGCTGACACCGCCTTCGATTCCTTCAACGCTCCAAGAAGCGCGAGGCCCACATTTTCATTCGTTGCGTGCGCAAACGTGCTGAGTAATTTCGGCAGTTCAATCGGGCCGGCCTCCTTTACCGATTCTGTCAGAGCCCGCAATTGTGAATCGCTCAGTTTGGCTTTTGCCAACACACTCGCGGCAGCGCTCCGCTCCGAGATGGAATTGGCGGGCGACAATCCAGCCCGCAGAAAATTGAAAATGTTCCCGTCAGAAGCGATGGCGTTGCCTGGCAACGCGGCAAGCGCATGGAGTCGCAAGTCGTTTGCGTGGTTCGTGTCCCGCGAAAACGCCAGCAGCGCGGCATTGAGTTCCGCGTCATTTCTTCGGACGACCGTAAATGCGCTTGCGGCGGAAATCGCGAGCCGTTGATTCGCCTGGCCCCACTTCGTTTGCAATCCCGCGCGCACTGATTCCATCCATGCCGCGGGAATCTCTTTCATCCGGCTGCGTGCCATGGCGCCAAGAGCCGTGGCTTGTGAGGCCGGTTGCGCTGCCATCTCGGCGAGTATTCTTTGAACTTCCGCGTTGGTCGCGCTGCGGGCGAGAATCGCGCCCAGTTCGGGTCGTTCGACGGTGGAACTGACCGGAAGGAACGATTTTTGAATCCACTTCGCTACTTCATTGCCCCATTCCGGATGACGCTCGACAATCCAAAATGCCGTTTGTTTCAGGAGAGCGTTTGTCGACGAGAGCAGCGGGAGAACCTGTTCGTGTCTCAAGTTGGCACCGGGCATTTGATCGAGAGCGATGAGCGCGGCACGGTGCGCGAGATCGCTTTCCGAGCGGAGTCCAAGTGCAGTTGCCCGAGCGTCGCCGATTTGAATCAGCGCATATACAATCGAATGCTGCAGTACAGGCTCGAATGGTTTCAGGGAAACAAGTGATTTGCGCGTATGAAGATCAGGCTGACTCGCTGCTTTTAGCAGCGCAGGCACTGCCCGCGCGTCACCGATTCTTCCCAATGCTTCTACGGACGCGCGCCGCAAATCATCTGGCGCCCAAGTAACGAAGTTTGTCAGGATCTCAAACGCAGCGGCATCGCGGCGCAGAGCAATGGAGTGCAGCGCTGCTTTGAGCGTCGGCGGATCGAAGTTGTAGTCGTAATGCACAACGTCCGCGACGTAGATGTCTTGCGGAGGTTTTGGCCGCACAAGCGAGAGTACTGCTCTCCGTGCGGCATCGCTATCAATCCGCGTCAGGCCCCAAACAGCAGCAACCCGCGTGCGCTCTGGTGAGTTCGTGGCGAGTTGCTGCAATGCTGGCACCGCGGTTTCACCGCGTTTCCCCAGTTCGCTCATAGCACGCGCCCGCACCGCCGGTGCTCCAGATCGAAGATAATCAATCAGTCCAAACTCTTGCCTGGTGTGACTAATCGGCAGCGCTGCCCAGTTGATGTCCGTCCGGCGGGGATTGTTCCCGCGCGGCACTCCCTTCCGCCGTACACGGTAAATCCCGCCCAGCACGTCCGGCTTGTGCAATTGGGATGTCGGGCAACAGAGTTTGTACCAGCCGCCCGTGTCCACCACGAGGAGCGAGCCATCCGCGTCTTCGAACACATCCGTAGGATGAAAATCCGTGTTGTCGCTAACGAGGAAATCGGAGTCGGTCGTTTTGTAAGTCGCGCCGTACGGTTCGAGGATGTGGCGCGTGATCTTGTGAAGGTTGAAGCATGCGGTGAAGAGATTGTTCTGAAAATCCTTTCCGAAAACCTCCGACTCGTAACGCATCAGACCTGCCGGCGCGGCGGGACCGAGATGCGTCATGATGGGCATTAGATCGCCGGTGCGTGGATGCCCATCAAGCACGTCGTGGTCTTTTCCGTAAACACCACCGTAGATGGCGTGAATGAGTCCGTCGCGCTTTCCGCCAGCGGGATGTTGATAAAACGTGCCGGCCACAATCCGTTCGCCTTCCGCGGTGAACGCGAGGCCAACGGGATTGTCCATGCCACCGGTCATCACCTGTTCAAGGCCAGTCCCGTCTGGGCGAGCGCGCCAGATGTGCGACGCGCGTGAAACGAATTCCTTGCCATTCCAAAGCGTGTTGGTCTGTCTGACGAACCCGCCTTTGCACCAATAAATCCAGCCATCCGGCCCGGCGTAAGGCCCGTGCAGATCGTTCGCGCAGCCGCCCAAGGTCTGTCCCTTGAACCACTCGACGCGCACGTCCGCCACCCCGTCGCTGTTTGTGTCGGTGAGTTTCCAGATGCTCGGCGGCGCGGCGACGTAGAGTGAACCGTCCAGCCACATCGCACCTTCGGGGAACATCATCTTGTCCGCGAACGTGATGCTCTTGTCGAAGTGCCCGTCGCCGTCGGTATCTTCGAGACGCAGAACACGGTGCGGTTTGTCTTCCAGTTGCTTCTGGACTTTGTCGTTCGAGCCGGACGAATCGGTAACGTAGAGACGGCCCTGCTCATCGAAGTCCGCTTCGATAGGGCGGGGGACAAGGTTCGTTCCTGCGGCGAGTTCAATCTCGAAACCGTCTGGAAGTGTGAAGTTGTGCGCGCCGATTTTGAATTGCGCGGCGTAAGTGGCCGCGCAGAGAGCGAGCGACAAGATGCAAGTGAACTGGCGCATAGCTTCCCCTATTCAAGCTCTGTCTTGCCTGTTGGCCAAGCGTTTTAACGCAGATTGCTTCACTGTAAGTACAGCCACACCGTCGTGTCCCGGTTCAGCGCCTGCGACTCAACCCGCACGGGTGAATTGGTCGATGCCGCGACCTGCCCAAAGTTCCACGGTGCGCCGGTAGGCGTTTTCCACTCGGGCCAGATAATGCGTGGCCAATTGGGTGCGCTGGCCCCGACCTTTTGGTTGAATGACTCAGCAACAATTCTTTGAACGAGGAACGAGTTTTCTTTGGCCACTTCCTGCGCGCTACCGGGGATGAACGCAGTCGGCGTGCTGCCTGGAATCAAACGTTCCAGCTTCGCCGCCGGCTGATCGTATCGGCGCTCACGCGATACAGGCAGAACGTCACGCCCAATGCGGACGAGATCGGGTGAACTGGCGAGCCCGGCTCGCGGCGCAGGCTTGTCGATCTGCCAGCCGTTGGCGGTCATCAACGTCAGCGACATTTCCGCGCCAATCGGGTCCATGGAGCGCCACGGTTGTTGCTCGCGAAAATAATTCAGGCCGCGTTCCTGCGCGCAAAGCTGAGTGACGGCGCGCGCGAAAAACTGACACGCTTCCGCGTAGGTGTCCGCGTCACCCAGGCGATACGCCACACGGGCCGCACCGAGCGCGTTGGCTGTTTGTTCCAACGCCGGCACGCCGTTCGCGGAGGCGAATGCGGGCCACTTGACGGCGTTTCGCCGAAACTCATCGCGGAGCACCGGCCAATGCTGGCGCGCCGATTCCCAATCGCCGCTCGCATGGGCCTTCTGCCACAACGCGAAGCAAGGTGCGTTGCTGTCAGTTCCCGTGGCAGGGCCTGTTCCTTCCGTTTCGTGAACGTAACGCAGCAGTGGCAACGTGACTTCGTAAGCGTCCGTTCCCTCGATTCCATAGAGCGGCCCAAACGGCGTGAAGATTTCCATGTCGAATGGCCTCTTCGAGAACTCCGCCGGGAAACCTTCCTTGTAAGCCAGCGCGAGCACGGGGCTGACGGGCGCGAGCTTCAAATGTTTCGTGTTCCAATCGTCGTTCCACGAAAGCCAGCGGAATGACTGCCGGAAGGTGACGCTGTCATGCGCGCGGTCCACACTGAAGCTCTCTTCGCAATGAATCGGGAATTCCCGCAACGCACTCGCCCAATAGCGCGCGCGCGCGAGCGGGTCGGCCGGCAGCGCCATGAACCATTCCCATGTCAGCACGCGTTTCTTTTTTTCTTTGAGCTGCGCGAACGGCGAAGATTCCTGCCCGGCCTGCAGCGGCTTGTAGTGGCCATACATGGGCATGAGCGCGGCGTAACCGGCTGGCGTGTTGAACGTGAAGTGCAGCCCGTTCGCGCCGAACTGAATTTTCGCGGGGCGATGTTGCAGCGTCAGAAACCAGGGCGAGTCCCAATTCGTCCAGCCCTTCGCGCCCGCCCACCAGACGACAAACCACGACTCTCGCATTCGCGTGGGATCGATCGTCTCGCCGGGTTTGAAAATTTTTGGCCCTTGCTCAGTTTCGATGGCCACGAATGTCGGCCCGCCGATTCCCGTCTCCGGCATGTTGGCGAAAAAAGAAAGGGCCTTCGCCTTACAATGGTAGAGCGTCGCGGGACTCAAGGCGGTTTGAATCACAGCCAACTCGCCATTCGTCCACGGCTGCGTCGCGGATTGATCGAGCGGGGTGCGTGTCATGCTCTTCGACGGCGCATTGGTCAGAAGGCCATAAGTGCCGGTGGCGGGCGCTTCGTCTTGTTTGGGAGCGCAGCCCAGGCTCAACGCGAAAAGCGCCACGCACATCCAACTCCGTGCATACTGATTCACGCGCCGACCGTAACGCGCCAGCCGCGCCGGTGTCCAATGCGCGCGCCGCTTCTTGCGAACGTGGAGACTTCCAACGGCCAAACGCCGTGTTAAACTGCGCGAGCCGTGTTCCCAAAAACCACATCCGTCCGTCTGGCAATCCTCCTCATAGTTCTGTGGCTCGCCGGGTTCAACGCTCGCGCGGCCCAAGGGCAGGTCCATCTCCGCGCGGAGGGCAGCAACATGTTTCTGCAAGTGCAGGGAGATCGCGATGACGATTGGCGTATTGAGGTTTCCACGAACCTCACGCATTGGAGCACGCTGACCGGCTTCGGCACGTTGCTCTCGGGCCGAACCACCAATGCGCCGTCACGCGCGCTGGGCGCGGCGAGCAACTCACTCCAGTTTTATCGCGCTCTCAAAACGGACGGCCTTTATGATCGCACGTTGTTCCGCACCGTGAGCCTCATTTTCACGCAGGCCAATTGGCCGACGCTCCTGATGAACGGGCGCAACACCGGATCGAACACTCCGTGCACCGTCTTTCTGGACAATGGCGCGACGAATTTCGGCGTCGGCGCTCGCTACAAGGGGAACAGTTCCTATTTCATAAGTGCTCGGAAAAAGTCCATCAACCTCGAGTTCGATTTCATCGACACGAACGCCAACCTCATGACCTACCAGACGGTCAATCTCAACAACGCCGCTGCGGACGAAACGATCATGCGCGAGGCGCTTTACTTCAACGTGATGAGCCAATACACGCCGTGTCCGAAGGGCGCCATGGCGCAGGTGTTCATCAACGGCGGGCTTTGGGGAGTTTATTCCCTCGTGCAGCAGGAAAACACTCAGCTCATCAGGGAGTGGTTTCCCAGCGTGAACGGCGATCGCTGGCGCACGCCCAATAATCCAGGAGGCGGCGAATCGGCGTTCGGTTATCTGGGCACGAACATCTCCGTTTACTCGAACCGATACGATTTGCGGACCGACAATTCCACGAACGCCTGGCAACGGCTCGTCAACGCCATCACCGTCTTGAACACCACGCCAGCCAATCAACTCAGGGAAAGGGTCGAGACTGTGTTTGCGGTGGACAGTTGGCTGTGGTTTCTCGCCATCGAAAACGTTTTTGCTGACGATGACAGTTATTGGAACAAGGGGGCCGACTACAGTTTCTATTACGAAGTCGAGAGCGGGCGCATTCATCCCCTCGAGCACGATGGCAACGAGGCCTTCGTGGTGGGCGACGTTGCGTTGTCGCCGCTCGCGGGCGCCATCGCCGGCACCAACGCCCGGCCCCTGCTCGCGCACCTGCTGGGCATCAATGAATTGCGCCAGCGGTATTACGCCCACATGCGCACCGTGCTCCAGGAGTATTACAACCCGATCGTGATGACTCCAATGGTTGACGCGTACCAGGCGTTGAGCATCGACGCGATCGCTGCCGACACGAACAAGAGTTTCACGATGACCGCTTACACGAACGACGTGAACGCGCTCAAACGTTTCGTGACCAACCGTTACAATTTTTTGATGACGAACGCGGAGATAAGTCCGCAGCCGCCCATCATTGGAGCGGTTACGGCACGCGCGCCGTTGCCCACACCCGCGCAGGTTGCGACCATCAACGCCAGCGTCACGGCCAACGGAGCCAGTGGTATCGACTCTGTTTGGCTCTACTACCGTGATACACCTTATGGACGCTTCGCCGCCACGCAGATGTTCGACGATGGCGCGCACGGCGACGACGCAGCCGGTGATGGCGTGTTCGGCGCAGCCACGACGAACTTCCCCGCTGGAAACAAAATTCATTTCTACGTCGAAGCGCGTTCCGCCAATGCGGCGCGAGCGGCCGCGTTTGCGCCGGCGCGCGCGGAGCGCGAGACGTTTGACTATATCGTCGCTACGCCGGCAGCCACAAACAGTCCGGTCCTGATCAACGAATTGATGGCGTCGAACGCGAGCACGATTCAAGACCCGCAAGGCGAGTACGACGATTGGATTGAACTCGTAAACGTCTCGGCCCAGGAAATCGATCTCACGGGCCGTTACCTGAGCGATGAGCCGAACAACCCGCGCAAATGGCAGTTTCCCGCTGGCACGACTATTCCCGGGAATGGATTTCTGCTCGTGTGGGCGGATGAAGACGGCGCCGCGACCAACGGCCTGCACGCGAATTTCAAATTCTCCGCCTCGGGTGAATCGGTTTTTCTGATCGATACGGACGCGAATCTCAACGCCGTTCTGGACTCGGTGACCTTCGGCGCGCAGGCAACTGACGTTTCCTATGGTCGCCTCTATGCTGATCCAGCCCGGTTTGAGATCATGCAGCCGACGCCGGGCCAGCAGAATAATTGAGCCATGCCGTCGTTTCGCAGGACCCTCAGCGCGTGGCGAGAAGCTTTTCCCAAAGTTCGTCGGTCGCGCGGAGCTTTTGGAAGAATTCGCGATTCTCGACTGAGAGCGAGGGCGAGTTGCCGCTGACGGGGAACTCCAACTGGAATTCCGTCCCCTGTCCGGACCCGCCTTGCGCCTGAATCTTGCCGCCGTGGTAGTGGACGATGAAGTAACACGTCATCAGATTAATACCGTGTTCGCTGGGGCTGTCGCTGCGCGCGTTGAAAGGGTCGAAAATCGTCCGCAGCGTTTCTTCGTTCAGCCCCGGCCCGTTGTCGCGGACTGAGATTAGAATCCGCTCGCCGGTCGTGCCCTCGGTTATCGCGGCGGAAATCATGATTCGGCTGCCATTGGGCAGGCTGACGATCTCGTCCCGAATGAGCAGGTCGAAAATCCGGGCAAATTTGTTTTTGTCCACCGTGAGGGTCGGAAGGTTTTCAGGGAGCTGAACTTCCACGGCGATGCTCTTCGCCGCCAGCGGCTCGCGCAAACGGACCGTCACGTCCGTGATCACATCGCGCAGATGGACTTGATCGGTGAACGCGACCGCGGGCGTCTCCGCGACGACCCAGAGTTCCTTCAAGAGGCTGTTGATCTTGTCAAGATGCTGCTGTGCGGTGCGTTGATATTCTGTCCAGAACTCGGGGTTCTTGCTCTGGGCCAACTGGATGTTTTCGTCCTGCAATTGTTGCGGCACTAGATCGATGAACGTTTTCACCGGCACGAGCGAGTTGCGAATATGGTGGCTCATTCCCGCGGCCATGAAACCAAGACTCAGCACGCGGTCGGCGACCATCATGTTGTGCAGCACGGAAATCTTCTCGCGCAGCAATTGGTCCCGCTCGCGTTGCACCGTGAAAAGCTGGAAGGCGTGCTTGAGCGTGTGTTCAAGCTGCGCCGGGTCCCAGGGTTTGGTAACATAATGATAAATCGCGCCGGTGTTCACCGCCTGAATCACCGCATCAAGATCCGAATACGCCGTCACGAGAATGCGCAGGATGCTGGGCTTGAGCTGCCGCGCCTTGTCGAGCAGCCAGACGCCTTTGTGGCCGGGCATCATCTGATCGGTCATGAGAATGGCCATGTCTTCGAGGTGGTTCTCGATGATCTTGATGCCGTCGATGGCATTGGACGCAGTAAGCACCTTGAATTGCGAACCGAACGCGCGCTCGAAATTCTTCAGGGACTTCTCCTCGTCATCGACGTAGAGAACGTAGTAATTGCGGTAATCCTGTTTTTGCATGTGACGCTGCGATTGATTCCGGCTCAGCGGCAGACAACTCAATGGTGAACTCGCAAAACTTGCCGCGTTCGCTGTTCACCGGGATGGTGCCTTGGAGTTTGTGGACAATGCGATAGCAAATGCATGAATCCATTCCATGCCCTGGCCGAGGTCCCGCGTTGTGAACTCGGTCGCCAGGCAGGCATCACGACAGGGCGGGCTCTGGTTAACCGCTATCTCGAACGACAGACCTCGCACAATTCGTGCCGCACCACGATTTCATTGTGCCTCCTGAAGCATTCCAGAAAATCAACCCTCACGCGCCGCTCATCTCGCGCGTGAAGACACGACGGACAAAGCCACAACTGTGTCGAGGCGCCCGCAACCGGCGGCAGCTTGACCCGCTGCATTTCCACGGCGAGCGAAGGAGGCGACTTCAGCGCTTCACGCACTGCCGGCGCCAGGTCATGGAGGTCATTCTTGAAGACATAATCCGTCGCTCCCTCCTCATGCATCCGGGAAACCATTCCCTGGTTATTCGATGCGCTAACAAAAATGAAGGGCAACTCCGAATTTGTATCCCGCACAATCTCCAGCGCTTTAAACCCATCGAACGATGGCAACCCATGATCCGAAAGAATAAGGTCCGGTTTGCCCGTTTCGATCTCACGGCGCAGGTCAGCTTCCGACTGAATCCGTTCCAGTTGAAAATCAAAACCAGACACCCTCAACTCATGCGCAATCAGGTCAGCATCGGCATTGTTGTCTTCGAGCAGTAGGATTCTAAGCTTTGTTTTCACAGGACTTCGGCCAGCGTCAGTTGGATACACCCTCAATCCGTTTCGTTCAACGACGAAAATGTAACGACTTGAGGCAGAACTGGCCCGTTCTGGTACGCCGCGAGCTTTTGGGCTTCACTTTCCCCGCTGGGCCGCGAAAGTGGCATTGAGAACGCTGGGGTGCGGTGACGCGATGCAAATATCAAAGGAATCAGTGTGCCTACGTTCGTTGGGCGATGCTCTTTCCGGGATGCTCTTTCTCCCGGACAGTCTACAGCCTGCCGCTGCCGTCATCATTTGTCATGGTGCCGGCGAGTTTAAGGAAAATTATTTCGAGCTTTGCGAACTTCTCGCGGCGCGAGGTATCGCCGCGCTGGCGATCGACATGCACGGGCATGGCGAAAGTGCTGGCGAACGTTTCTGCGTGGAGATGCGCCAGTGGGTTCCCGATGTTCAGGCCGCGATTGATTTTCTCCACAATCATCCACGCGTTGATGGCGAGCGTATCGGCGCGTTTGGTTTGTCTTCAGGTGGAACAGCAATTTTCGAAACGGCGCTCGTCGATCCACGGCTGAAAGCGCTCGTCGCTTTGGATGCGACTGTTCGCAATTGTCTGCCAATTCCATTGCAAATCTTCATGGGTTTGCTGGTACTCGCGGGCCGACTGAAGAAATGGATAACGCGGCATCACTTGCGCATTCCGCTCAACAAACTCTCGACGATTCATCTGGCATCGGATCCGGAAGTGGATCGCAAGCTCCAGGCGGATCCGCGGGCGCGTGCGGCGATGGCTGCGTTTCCGTTTCCCGGAGGCGCCGAGGCATTTTTCGTCAACACCTTGAAAAGGGTTTCGCGGATTCAAGTGCCAACGCTGATTTTGTGGGGCGAGGACGATCAGGTCGATCCACCAAAAACAGCGCAACTCTTGTACGATGCTTTATCTTGCGAAAAGCAATTGCACGTCATCCCTGGCAATGGCCACGTGGGACATCTCGATCGCAACAAAGAACAAGTGTTCGAGTTGACTGCGAATTGGGCCCTGAAGACACTGGCCGCGTAAGTTCCACGTCCAGTCCGGGCGAGAAATCTTTCCAACCGCCTTGCAAGGCTTTCACGCCGGGACGAACATCCTGCCGCGATAAAGGCAAACGTGAGCGAGAACGCACATCCAACTTACCGGCAGACCATTTTGGACAAACCCACCTATGGTCATCCCGGCCCCGCTCCCAAGACGCCCACGACCCGGCAGGTATTGGTCGAGTGGTTCGACGCCATCAGCTTCTGGAAGGACCGCACGCGGCTGATCCCAGCGGCTTACGCGCTCTATCACTTTGCTACGTTTCTGGTGTTCGTCTGGTTTTTGGCAACGCATTTTTCCGTCGCAGCGGTGCTTGCGGTTGTGCTCATCGGTTGTTTCATCGGCACGGTTTACAATACGGTCTGGTATCACCGGTTTTGTTCGCACCAGGCGTTCAAGTTTCGCAGCATCTGGTTTGCGCGTATTTTTTTGTGGACGAATCCAATGTGCTTCCGTGAAGAGAGTTATGTGATCCCGCATCGGATCCATCATGCGAAGTCGGATGATCCGGGAGATCCGTATGGCCCGCACCTGGGCTGGCTGGGAAGCTATCTGGCCACCGAAACCCAGCAGAAGACCAATCGCAACCTCACTGCCGCCGAGTATGACCGGCTCGTGAAAAGCCTCGGCCACGTTGGCTTCATCAGTAATTCCTACGAGCAATATCAACGGACGGGTTCGGTGGAAAAGGTATGGCACTATTTCGTGCGTGTTGTTGTCGCGCACGTTTTCTGGGGCGGGCTGGCCTGGGCTGCGGCCGGTTGGTGGGGAGTTTGGGCGTGGGTGTCCGGCGCGTTTCTGTTCACGTTTGTGGTGCGCGATTTCAATTATCGCGGGCACAGCGCCTTGACGGGCACTCAGACGCACGGTCGGCCGGCCAACCAATTCATTTACGGTCTCATTGCCGGTGAGTGGCACGAGAACCACCACAATTATCCCCGGCTCGCGCGTAGTGGTCTGCATTGGTGGCAAATCGACGTCCCTTATTGGATCATCCTCGCCATGAAATCCTGCGGCATGGTTTCGCAATGCAACTCGCGCCGGCCTTCCGAAACGTTTCAGACTTCCGATGCGGAGATCGTGGTTTGAATCACATTCGAAAATCATGCCTTCGAGACAACGTTCTCGCCTCTGTGCGACATGGGCACAGCGCATCGGACGCCTCTATTGCAGCAAAGACAGGTGTTTGAGTTGACTGCGAATTGGGCTCAAAAGACACTGGCCGTGTGAGTTCAGCGCGGGCGGCGATGAACCACTGTCATGGCTGAAAGAATCATCGAAGGGGAGGCGGCAAAATCTCTCGGACGGAAGGAGAAATGGGATCTGCTCTCGCCCTTTCTCCGACAGCACGGACGCGAGGCCCTTTCGTATGCGACGCTGCAATCCGGCCTGGAATATTTCATCACGCCTGCAGGATACATTGCCTACACGACCATTCGTCATCCGGTGTTTGCCCGCAAACCCAAGCGCATTGCCTTTTCCAATCCCGTTTGCGCGGAGCGCGACTACGAGCACATCGTGCGGGATTTCATGGCGCCGAATCGGAACGCGGTGTTTGCCTGCATCTCCGAATCGTTCGCGGAGGTGCTGCACAATCTGAAATTCAAAGTGAATTGCATCGGTTATGAATCCGAACTCCCGATCCGGACTTACAAAACCAAGGGTGACTGGAAGGAATTTGATCTGATCAAGCGCGCCCGCAACGAAGCGCGCCGGGAAAATATCACCATCCGCGAGGAGCAGATTGAAACCGTCAACCGCGAACAGCTTCAGGCGCTGTCACAGCGCTGGATGGGCGGGAAGAAAGTGCACGACCGGGAAATCTGGATCTATGCGCGGCGGCCGGTTTACGAACACGAGGAAGGCGTGCGCAAGTTCGTCGCTTACGACCGAGATGGGCGTGTCGCAGGCTACGCATTTTACGACCCGATATATCGCGACGGCCAGGTGGTTGGATACTCGGCGAACATTCTGCGCTGCGACGAAAGCCGATTCGGCCGGCTGGCGACGGCGATCCACATGGAAGCGGTGGAGAAATTCCGGCCCGAAGGCGCGGAAGTGTTGAATCTCAATCTCGCCCCATTCGTAAAACTGGAGCAGGGACGCTTCAATGATGATCTCGGCTGCTCGCTCTTCTTCAAGCTCAGCGCGCGATACGGAAACGACATTTACAATTTCAAAGGGCTGTCGTTTCACAAATCGAAATATCGCGGCGCGGAAAAAAGCCTCTACTTCGCGTCGAACAGTTTCTGGCCCTCCAACGATATCTATCTCGCGTTTCTTTCCGCCGACATCACGCAAAGTTATTTCGACACAATGGGCCGTTTACTTTGGGGTGTGTTCACTGCTAGAAACGACAAACGCCAATAGACTTCGGTAAACGCACCGCGTCACTGGCCGTTCAAGGTTCAGGAACAACTATGAAAAAACATTATTGTCGAGCAGTGGCAATGGTTTCCCTCGTGGCAGTTCTTGCCGGTGTTCCAATGGCAAATTCTGCCGAACAACCTGTTGCCGAAGAGTCCGCCCTGATGCGATACGCCACACAGGATTATATGCTTGGAGACTGGGGCGGACTGCGCAGCCGGCTCTCGAAGCGTGGCGTGGACTTCGAGTTTTTCTACGTCGGTTCCGGCCCGATGAATCTGGATGGCGGAATCGAGCATGGCGTGGCCTACCAAGGCGGGATACTGATGGCGCTGACGCTCGATTCGGAAAAACTCGTTGGGTACGACGGCGGCACTTTCAACGCCAGTTCCATTTGGTTGCACGGCGAAAAGCCGTTTTCGGACCGATACGTCGGCGACCTCAACAAAGTGAACCTGGTCGATTTCAAAAACGATCTTCGCCTCTGGGAACTTTGGTACGAGCAAAAGTTTTTCAAAGACAAGGTTTCGCTGAAGCTCGGCCAGATGTCGATCGACCGCGACTTCATCCTACCGGAATATTACAACGGATTGGCGTCCATCAATTTCGTGAACCAGACGTTTTTTTATCCGACGATGGCCTTCAATGTTTACGACCAGCCGTTTTTTCCCATCGGCAACCACGCGCTGGCCTCCACGCCTTATGGCGTTCCGGGCGTCCGTTTGCGCCTCGATCCGTGCCCACATGGTTACTTCCAGATCGGCGCTTACGATGGCAATCCGGATTTTAATGACAGTGGCACCAGCATGACTTTGCGTTCTCAAGAAGGCGCGCTGATTTACGGCGAGATCGGCTGGAAGATCAATCAGACCGAGGAGGCCGAGGGGCCGCCCGGAAATCTCAAGTTCGGCGGGTATTATCACACGGATGATTTCTACGACATGTATCCGGCGACGTTTAACGCATTCGATAATTTCATCGCTTCACAGGGCATTCCGCTGCCGCCCATTTCGCCCGGACCGGCGCGGACGCATGAGGGAAATTATGGACTCTACCTTCTGGCGGATCAGATGCTCTGGCGCGAAATCGGCAAAGAAGACGTCGCGCGGCAAGGACTGGTCGGCTTCTTCCGTGTAGCCACGGCGCCCGAGGACCGGAACCTCGCAAGCTTCGGCGTCGATGGCGGTCTGGTTTACAAGGGACTGATTCCATCGCGCGATTGGGACACGATTGGCCTGGCAGGATCGTACATGGAAATCAGTGATGACCTGAGCCGTGCGCAAAAGGACATCAACAGCAGCCTAGCGGCGAACTTCGGTCTTCCGCCGGCGTTCACGAAGTTGGCGGATTACGAAGCAGTGATCGAAGCCAACTATAAAGCGCAATTGACGGCATGGTGGACTGTGCAGACGAGCCTACAGCGGGTGATTCACCCCGGCGGCCGCGTGCAGGCGGACATTCCCGACGCCTGGGTCTTGATCCTTCAGACGACGTTACGTTTTTGATCCATCGCTGAAGAGTTTCAGCAGGCCGAGTCAGGCTGGGATCGATTCCGGCGCGGTGGGCAATTCGATGGTGAACTCGCAGAATTTGCCCCGCTCGCTGGCCGCAGAGATGTTGCCGTGGAGTTCCTGAATGATGCGGTAACAAATGCTGAGGCCCATGCCCATGCCTTTGCCGACTTCGCGCGTGGTGAAGAATGGATCGAAAATTTTCGCCAGGTTTTGCGGATCGATGCCTTCGCCATTGTCGCGCACGGTCATAATGATCTTTCCATTGTCGCGATGTCCGCTGATGCGGATGATGGGCGGTTCCGGGCCGGCAGGCTTGTTCTTCAACGCGTCGAGTGCGTTTGAAATCAGGTTCACGAAGACCTGCGTGAGTTTGTTCTTATTCGCGTGACACATCAAATCCGGCGGCACCGCCTGCTCGATTTGCACCCTCTCCTTCCATTCGGCGCTTAACAGGCGCAAGGCCGAGGTAATCACATCGCCGAGCGGCACCACGTCGCGCTGTTCGGCATCCGGGTGCGTAAACGTGCGCAGATCAGCCACGATGTTCTTCACGCGTGTAACGCCATCCTCGATGTCGCGGAGGACTTCGGTGAATTCCTTCGGCTCTTCTTTGGCCAGCCTTTCGCCCTGCTTCTGCAACACATACACTCCGGTCGCGGCGAAGTTCAGCGGGTTGTTGATTTCGTGGATAATGCCGGCGCTCAGCCGGCCCAGCGAAACCACCTTCTCAGATTGCACGAGTTGCGTCTCGGTCGCTTTGAGCAACTCGAGGGTTTCTGTGAGCTTTGTATTTTGCTCGGCAAGCCGGCGCTGAAAGTCATGAGACTCGACCAGATTTCTCACCCGCACATGAAGCTCCGTCGTGGAAAAGGGTTTGGGCAGAAAGTCGCTGGCTCCGGCGCGCAATGCGTTGAGCTTCGTCTCTTCATCCACGTGCGCGGTGATGAGGATGATGGGCACGTTCCGAGTGGCGGGCGCCGCGCGGATTTCGCGAGCCGCCTGAATCCCGTCCTTCTCCGGCATCATCATGTCGAGCAGAATGATGTCGGGCGTGGAAGCCGCAGCCTTATCGACTGCCTGTTGTCCGTCGGTCGCCTCAATGATGTTGTAGTGCGGGGCGAGTTCGGACTTGATGAAGCGCAGCATGTCGGGCTGATCGTCAGCGATGAGCGCGGTGTGAGTGTGGCTTTTCCCTCCGGGCGCGGGAGCAGCGGTTTGTTCCACGACTGGCCCGCTGAAGAGGTTGGCGCGGTGATAGAGATTGGACAGCCACTCCTGACTGGAAACGGTGCCGCCCGCCTGTGCCGGGGCGCCATCCGTGCCAAGGGTGGGTTGGGCCGCCTCGGGGAGCGCATGTAATCCGGCGGTCGGGACGGGCACCGCGTCGGGTGGAGCTTCGAGATACGGGAGCCGCACACTAAATGTAGAACCCTCGCCTTCGACACTCTCGACGCTGACATGGCCGCCCTGCACTTCGGCCAAATCCTTAACGAGCGCCAGACCGATGCCCACGCCCTGGTATTTACGCCGCGAGGATGTGTCCACCTGCATGAAGCGCTGGAACATTTCCGGCAACTTGTCCTTGGGAATGCCGATGCCAGTGTCGGAAACTTTCAAGACCAATTCGCCATTCTGCCGGTCTAGGCGCAACTCGACCCGGCCTTCGGCTGGTGTGAACTTAAGTGCGTTGAACTGAAGATTGAGGACGATCTTCTCGAGCTTGTCGCGATCTACCATGACCAGGCCGATGTCCGGGGAAACGGAGACGACGAGTTGAATGCGTTTGTCGTCGGCGACCTGGCGGGCGGCGCTGGCCATGCCGCGGAGAAATTCGTCCATCGCCACAGGCTCGCGTTTCACTTGCATGACGCCTGAGTCCAGTCGCACGAGATCAAGCAGATCATTGATGAGCTTGAGCAGCCGCAGGCCGTTGCTCTGCATGGTTTGAAGCAGGCCCACGGCATCGGCGCCCAGCACATTGCGAAAGCGGGCGAGGATGGTTTCGAGCGGCGAAATCATCAGCGTGAGCGGCGTGCGCAACTCGTGGCTGATGTTCGCAAAAAAGCGGCCCTTGATTTCATCCAACTCCTTCAGCTTCCGGTTGCTCTCTTCGAGCTGCTGTTTGTTTTTCTCCAACTCATAAGCGAGGCAAAATTCGCGGAAGCGAAGGCGGTTGAAGAAGAAATTTCCCGTCACGACAATGATGCCGGTGAGGACGAGGAAGTAGAGGTTGTTGACGATGCCGGACCAGGTTGCCAGGTCGCCGCTCTGCGCGAGGGCAGCCGCAAGATACATGACTGTGACACCAGCGACCGCGAGGAGTGATTCGACGAAGTTCCAGCGCACGACGACGCTCACGGCCAGCAGAATGAGGCTCAAGCCCGCATAGTAGGGTGAAGCCGGGTCCCCGCTGCGGTAAATCATCCACGCGACACAAAACGCCGGCACGAATGGGATGGGCAGTCCCAACCACCGGATGTGTTTTTGTCCGAAGGACGTGGTGTGCAGGATCCAAAGCACCGCCGCCATCGCAGAGCCAAATAGTCTGATCCACAGGAACGGAACCAGTTGCTCTTTATAAACAAACCAGTCGAGAACGACACCGGGCGGCATGAGGAACACCACTAGGGCGGAGGCAACTTTGCCGGTATTGATTCGTTGTTGCCGTTCATGGGCGCGATGCGCCTCCTGGAATTCAGGTTGCAGGATGAGCGACGCGTTAACCATTTTTCGGTTTCCTCGCTTCCATAAAAAGATTTACCCCGGTCATGTCGGCCTGAACCAGGAAGTCCGCCGGGGCCACTTGTGTCGGCCGCAGCGCCCGGCACCCCGGACCCAGGCGATAGATGAGTTGCCAGTCGAGCAAATGCTCCATTCCGTTGCGCATCGGATTGGACGGCTCCACGTTGGTGGCCAGAAGCAGCCCCTCGGGCGCCACCCAGTCATAGAGCAGCGTCATCAGCCGCTGGCACACGGTGTCCGTCAGGTAATCGAACAGGCCGGCGCAATAGACGAAATCGTACTGCTGGCCAGGGCCCGTTCGTGCGGCGCTTCTGATGGAGTCTTTGAGAAGGTGGTGGACTGACCGCTTAAGGAACTGCACCGGCGTGCGCCGCGAATATTTTGCCTTCAGCTCGTTAAACGCCGTGGCGACGTACTCGAGCGTCTCCTCGTTGAAATCGAGGAAAGTTAACTCGGTCCGGTTGCTGATTTCGTGCTGGCGAACGAAATCCTGCAGTTCGACGGACGGCCCGCAGGCCACGCTCAGGATGCGCGCCGGTTTTCCCGGGCTGGCGGCCCGCGCGGTTTCCTCGACGACGCGCTGGGTCAGGTACTTGAGGCGATTGCGGTGCGCTTCGGCCGGCGCCTGGCGCACGAACCACAGATGCACGATCTTCGCGTAGAGCGATTCGCCTTCCGGACGATTGCGGGCGATCATTCCCACCATCTCATAGTCGCCCGCGTAACCGAGCGGCTTGGTAAAGGTGCGGTGAGCAAATGGAGCACAAAGAATCAACGGATGGAGCCGCCGTTGCATGTAGGTTCGGTGAACCGGCCGAATCTCTGGCTCCAACCTTTCGGCGAGGTGCTCGAACTTTCCGAACAAGGCATCGATGGACGGCAGGATCGCCGCGCCGAGTTCCTGCGCCAGGGCGTTCTCGAGCTTCTGGACATCCTTCGACGGCGCACCGCGGATACCCAGTTCCACCTGGTCCAGCCACGCCCGCAGTTCTTCGAAAAAACTCTCCATGTCAGCGACGTGGAGTTTGTATTCCGGGCGGATGAGATAGAGCTTTTGCCATTCGCGCAGATGTTCCTTGAACAAGGCTTGAATCCGGCCCGGCTGAAGGTCCTCGCTGGAGAACTGCAGTTGCCAGCCATCATCGAGGGCTGTGACGCACACCGCCTTCGCACCGGTATGGACCACGCTCTTGACGACCGCGCGACCGGAGTACGCGATGTGCTTTCCTAAATAGACTTTGAACTCGCGCAGCGCCTCCGAAGCCTGGATTACGGCGCCGGGAGAGTAGATCTCGAAGACCAGTTCGTGCCGGCCCAGTTGCGCGATAGTCCCGCTGATTTCGAGGCCCTGGCTGTTCTGGCAAACCACGCGGCTCTCCTTGATGCCAGCCTCATCCATGAATCACCTCTGTCCGTTCAAAGACGACTTCGAAGCGACCGAGCCGGACCAATTGGGCGTCCGATTCCACTCCGTCGCTGGTCGTGAACTGGATCGAACTTTCTTCGCCGTTTTTCATTTCTGCTGGAGCCGGTAGGGCGACGCTGTCCTCAGCGCGCCGGGCCACGGATCGAGTGACGCGGACGGACCGCCGCGGCTCACCCCGGCGCGGTGAGGACAGCGTC
>JGI10216J12902_100522848_pt1 | contig 27166 bp, 30 predicted proteins | sample KanNatreferecore_FD_12902 | JGI IMG/M metagenome (IMG submission 12902)
GGGGAGCCACATCCTCAGTACGATAGCTAATATAGATACAATGAGTACTACTATTACTAGTCCTATGGATAGTATGTAGGGTAGGAGTTGGCGTGGTGAGTGTGTGAGTTGATGCGAGCTATGTGAGGGGCGGGAGGGGGCGTGCCAATACGTCTCCGTTCGTGCGTGATTGCTCGCATAAAAGGGGTGCAATCATACCACTCGCTCTCAAAAAGGCCTATGTCGCACAATCAGTAATGTGCGCTGATGGCTTAACAGAGCCATTACTCGTTATAAGCCATTAGAAGGGCTAGCCTTATTACTTTGTTTGAGTGTAGTTAGCGGCCTTAATTGAGTTTTTACTCCTATTTACTTTTTGGGCATGTCATGGCATCATAATGTGTGGCACACCCCCACCCCACCCGCTTGGTGCCATGCGGGGGTACGTCTTCTCTATAGAGTCCCACCCCCCTCTCCATATACAAAAAAATAGACACTATATATACTATTTTGACCGTGATAGCTGGCATAAACATCCCCACCACCCCCCGCGCATATAAAAAATTTTAGACCCCCTACAGACCCCCTCTAACAGATATAGGTGCTGGCATTATTGACCTCTTAATATGTTGATGCAGTTTACCGCCCTTAATACAATTTTTAGTAATTTTTGCCCGACTTGCATATTTCATTTAGGCCCGCTAACATGATTGTATGAAAACAGTAAAGTCGACCCCCCGTATAAATATCGAAGATCTCGTCGCCGCCATGCAGGTGATGGGACCGCACTCGTCTCTCTTCAAGGCCATCAGGAGTGAGATGAAGAGACGTGGGCGGTGGAAGAATGCCCCTAGAGGTAGGGCGTTTACCGGCGCTAATACGATTATTTCGAGAAATGGACCACAGAAACGCATTAACAATCCTGAGCTCGCGGAGGAGGCTGCAAATATTAAGCTGCCACCGAAGGACACTATGGTGAGCGAGTCAGACTTCGGAGACTGGTGATGAGAAGTCCCTACAGACTAGTGCTCGAGCCCGAGAAGACATGTGATCGGAGACGAGGACCGCGTTCTAGCGTAACGTGTGAGCAGACCCCGGGGCATCGAGACATGCACATGGGCCGAAGTACTACGGGTAAATGGTTCGTGTGGGAGTCGATGACAGGCCAGCCAGAAAATAACGTTAAGGCCCGTAAAGGAGATTGAAATGGCAAATAACCACGACAGCTCACCAGAACTGGAAGAGGCTAAACGCATCCATGGCGATACCATTAAGCAGATGCACGAAATGGGCTATGGATTGATGAAGGATGGAGACACATTCTACAAGCTGGGCTACGAGCTGAACCCGCGTCTGGTCGAGACATTTACCATGCGGGAGGCGTATGCTATTTGCTACGGTGCCAAACAGCTTGTGACAGCACGAGTAAAGACCATAAAGCAGAAGTGGGATGCTCTCAAAATTCGCGCGGGCGCAAGCGCCGGATCTGCTCAGGGTATTATGACTGAGAACGGGTTTGGTGAGAAATTTGACATGCAGGTAGACCGGGACGCCTACCGGGATTTTATTTATGCCATTTACGAAGTTTAAGTATCATTAGCGCCCGTAAAGGAGACTGAGGTGGAGCCGTTTTTAATAATTGGACAGGACCCGAAATCGCATTATATCTACGGGGCCGATAATGCTACTCAAAAATTCCAAGAGGCTCTGGACCAGTTCAGCACGACAGGGGGTTGGCTGCATTGCAAAGAGGGTCCGTTACCGGCAGAAATTTATAGTTCATTGATGATTGATTCTCATGTGAAGGTGACATTTTCTCCGGGGCTATTGATTAAATACGGCAATGGCTCGAATTATAATGCCATCTTCAAGAACCGCACGGTAGGGGCGACCGACATCACGCTCGAGGGCCTGCGGATAGACGGGAACAGGGAGGGCGACAACCCCACGCCTAGCGTACCCAGGGACATGGTGCGCTTTCTCAATACCACGGACTGCACCATCCGGAATATCCGGGTCAGGAACTTCCCGGACAGCGCGGTGGTTTTCGATGGCGCCTCGGGCTCTCACAACGTCTTAGAGGACTTCGTGATTGAAGACGGGGACGACATTGGGGTCTACATGAGCAATACCTCCAGTAATACAATTCGTCATGGCGTGGTGAGGCGGATGGTTAGTTATGGGGTACGAAATCGTCGCACCACTGGAGGGGGTTTGCTGAGCGAAATTATTAATGTGAGGACGGAAGAGTGCGGGATAAATCCCGATCCAGCGCTTAATGTGGCGGGGATGATGGTGGATTCAACGGAGCTCACTAAGGTGGCGCTCTGCACATCGGTAGGGTCCGGGGGCAATAACTATCACGTAAAGGCCGCCTATTGTCTGATGAATAATAATCACTCGTTTAATGCAGGCGCCCATGGCTTCTACATCAACGGAGCAGCTAGGGGGACACTGAATGGCAACGTCAATCATAACGCTAGCCGTTTGGCGCCGGATACTTATTCCGGTATCTTCCTCGAGAACGTGACAGACCTCGGGGTCAACGGCAACCGCTCCGGAGATTCCGGCAGTGGGGCCACTCGGCAGGCGTATGGCTTAGAGGAAGTGGGATCCAGTAATAATAACCGGGGCACCGGAAATATTTTCGATCGTAATGGCTTGGGGGCGGTGAAGTTGGTGGGGGCCAACTCGTCGATTACTTAAATTGTATTAAGGCTCGTAAACTCTATTGACGGGTTGTCTAACCTGTTGTAACCTGAAGGAGTAACAAGGAGTCCAGATATGGCAACCGCCAAAACCGCTAAAGCCTACGCCTACATTAATTCAAGGGGCCAGGAGTATTTTCTTCATGGCAAAGTCGTCACCCTCAAGGGTGGGCGTGAGCAGCAGATTTATTTCTTTGCTAAGGACATTCGTGAGGATACTGCCGTAGCCGAGAAGCCCGCCACCCACGAAGTGATTGAGAACGAGCGCACTGGTCTCCCGATGCTCCGCACCATTAAGGCGTAGTCGTGGCTCAGGTTCTTTTCAAACATCAGCTGAAGAAAAAGCAATGCGATTGCCCCAAATCGCGCCAAACGTTCGAGTGTGAAAGATGCAAGAAAACTTGGGGCGCCAGTACTCTGGAAAATGCCAAGGCCAAGGCCGAAAGAGAGCCCTGTACTTGATGACTAGGAAAGCCCGTACCCTCGGTCTGATGGAGGCCGAGGTGTACATGGGCATATTCGACTTCAAAGTGGTTTGCATTGCCGGGCCATACGAGAAGGCACTCGAATATGTGGCCTGGAAATTTGAAGAGGACGATATGTCGCACATCGATAATTGGGGCTACAAGGCGAGAGGCAAATGCTTTTTCCGTAGTGGATATGTGCCAGTGATCTGGATCCCTCGGTATCCGGCCAGCGCTCGTGAGCACGCCACCCTCGCTCATGAAGCGGTCCACGCCGCCATGCACCTTTTCCAGTGGGCTTCTTTGCAGGTAGAACCCGCAACGGAGGAGGTGTTCGGCCATACAATTGGCCACATTGTGAACGAGACTCTGGTCGCGTTTGCGGCGCAAAAGAAACTCTTGACACGAAACCGCAAAAAGCGCTAAGGTGATCGTAACAGGCATAGGGCCTGGCTTGATTTTCTGCTTGGACCCTCCGGCGTCCAGATCGGCTACCGTCACGGAGAATGCACCCTCCTTTTCTGTGATAGTGGCTGATCCTGGCGCCGGAGGTTTGAAACCTCGAGATCCGCTGTGGGTCCGCAATACCTGAGTAGCTAGTAGTTTCGCGTCAAGTAGTAACGGATTTATCCGATGCGAACGCCGGAGGAACGCAAAAGGTGAGTGGCCCTTCAGCAGCTCTCGAGCTGTATACAGGACATTTTAGAATGTGCCTCTGGACAATCACTAGTTGTCGCTAGGTTTTAGCAGGGATGCCCTTAAGCGTCGAACCACCTCGGCGGCGGTGCAAGCCCGCCTCCCTGTCCAAAAATACGTCTGTGTAGCGAGTGCTCACCTCCTTGTTACCACGGACGTATTTTTGTGTGATAAGCTTAAATCCATGGTCAAGTTGTACAGGCATTTCCAAAAGAACCGCCACACCTACCTGATGATGGGCTGGATTTCTTTAGTGCCGGTTACGATGTTCTCTGATCTGAAATATTCAGTTCCATTTGTTGTTTTTATGAGTTTATACGCCAATATCGAGTCGTCGGCTGCGACCAGAGCCGCCAAAAAAGAGAAGGCGAATCCGATGGTTATTGTCAAAATCGTCAAAGAATTTTGGCGTAATAAGGTGCATCATGGCCGTTGAGGAGGCAGCCGATATGGGAGCTATCGAGAAGATACGCAATGATGGGGCGAAATTAAAAGAAGCCCTGGCAAAATTACAGGCAACCATGAGGCAATTCGGCTATAATTAACGAGCCGACTTGTCGGCCGTGTGTGGTTGCACGTTCTGCTTTGAGCCTCGGTCTTGTACCGGGGCTTTTTTTGTTTCATAGTTAAGCTATGGATTTAGCACAGATTAAGGCTCAAGCGGAAGCGGCTGCCTACCAAATGGTCATAGAGCGGTGCAAGGTTGATTTGTACTATTTGTGCAAATATATTCTCGGCGGCGAGGAGGTCCTGGACGCCAAGGTCCACGGCCCGCTCTGCCGTTCAATGCGGCCCCTGCTTTTCTACCAGCATCCAGAGGATGTGCTGCAATACGAGTTCCCCTCGGACTACGGCCGGGAAGAGGAAGAGGGGATGCCGACTGAAGAGCAAAAGCAGGAATTCTGGGAATGGCAGCATCAGTTTGAGCCCAATCCGGATACGGGTGCCATTGAAGATAAATTCGACCACCGGCTCAATCAGATCCTCGCCCTGATGCCCCGTGGAACGCTCAAAAGCACCGTCATCACCATTGGCTTCGCCATTCAGTGGCACCTCAATTTTCCGGAGGACCGGGTGCTTCTCGATTCAGAGACGTTTACCAAGTCCAAAGCATTCTTGACCGAGATTAAGGGCCATTACCAGGGCAACCAGAAGCTCCGTAAGCTGTTTTATGCCATCCACGGTATTATGCCCGACGAAAAAAAGAGCCGCGAGCAGCCTGACGGTACCGAAACGTGGTCGACCGAAATGATTGTGCTTACTTGCCGGAGTAAGGCCCGAAAGGAGCCAAGCATTGACTGCGCCGGTATTGATGTGACGAAAAACGGCATGCACTATGATCTCATCTTGATGGACGACCTTCACTCCGAGAAGAACTCTAAAACCGCCGATCAGCGTCAGGTAGTGAAAGATCATTACAAACTAGCATTCTCGTTGCTCGATCCCGGTAAGTCGGTGGCTGTTATCGGTACTCGCTGGGATGACGACGACCTTTATAGCGCGATTATTGAAGAGGAACAGGACGAATTTAATTTTATAACTCGATCAGCAGAATCAGAGGAGGGTGTACTTTTTTATCCGAAGAAGCTCGACGCTGGTTTCCTAATGAAACAGCGCAAAAAGCAAGGTGGATATATTTATTCTTGTCAGTACCTGAATAACCCAGTAGACGATGAGACGGCCGATTTTAAGCGAGAGAATTTTTCTTATCGCACTTTGAAGGACATCGAGAATACTGCAATCAACTGGTATGGCTTAGTGGACCCGAGCTATACGCGACCCGGTACGACCGGCAAAAAATCTGACTATGCGGCCATTGTTATTGGCGGCATGGATGGATTAGGTGAGATCTATGCTCGTTTGGTGAAGCGTTGGAAGGCGTCATACGCCGACATCATCGATTCTATGTTTGAATTGGACGATCAGTTTTTTGCCATGGGTATTACGCTTACGTGGCAGCTCGAAGTCATTGGAACCAAAACGCTTGAGCATGACCTCGAGCAGGCTCAGATGAAGCGGCAACTGGAAGGCAAGCGGCGTATACGAGTGATCCTAGTGCGGCAACATCCGAATTCAAAAGAGGATCGGATCAAGGCTCTCTCGCCCTACTATGAGCGCCATACGGCTCACCATATTATTGGCGCGCCAGGTATTGGGACTCTCGAGCGCGAGCTAATGCGATACCCGAAGGCTAAGAATGACGATGCGTCTGATGCTTGGAGTGGTATATTGAGGATAGGGCGTAAACCGCGTCGGGAAAATCCTGACCCTAAAGCTAGGCAAAAGCACAAGGACCGTATTACAATGCTTAACAAACCACGATCACCAATGGTAGGGTACTAAATGGCAACTGCTACGTCGGCTCCGAAACTCACACACGATTATCGGGGCAAAAAAGACAATAAAAACGCTGTAAAATCTACCGATGGTGCCGGTAACGTCTACAGTTATAAGCCTGGCAAAGCGGAGCGCGAAGGGCGTAAGCGCGTTTTTGACCGTTTTAGCGCTATGCGCGATGACTCGAAACGCAAAGAGGCTGAAAAAGCTTGGGATTTGGGTGATAAGATGTATCAGATGTGGGCGCCAGAGCGTGATCCAGAGGACTGGCGAGCTGATGTGGTCTTGCCGGACGGCTTCTCGGCTATTCAGACGCATCTTCAGGAAACAATTGATCTCCGACCGCGCCCACAACTCGAAGGCGTAGAAGAGTCTGATGCGAAACTAGAGCAATATAACAATCATATTTTCCAACACGCTATGGATGTGACGGAATTTGATGTAGAAACGCACAAAGCTCGGCAGTGTACGGCTATTCGTGGCACCGCGTTTACGCTCGAGGAATACCGTTATGAGACCCGCGAAGTCCAGTACCCGGAAGACTTCAAGAAGGGTGAGATCGTCTATAAAAAGAAGGAAATCGTCGACTTTGACGATGTTTATACGCGGTTCGTGGATAACTGGTCTGTGTATAACGATCCTGGAGCTGAAGATGCCAAATACCGTAACGACTGTATTTATCGTGAGGTACTGGATCACGACACGTTTATGTCGCTCTACGACGGCAAGCATGGCTTCAAAAATATTTCGGAGGTAGTGCCTGCCGGGTCACTCGACCCCAAGGCCGGTTTCTTCAAGAAGGCCGACGATATCACCAACAAAGACGTGGAAATTCTGCACTACTGGAACAAGATCACTGATTCCTACGATGTGCTCGCCAACAACGTACTTATTCGCCAGGGACCCATGATGTCCCGCCACAAGCAGCTCCCTATCGACGTGTGGAACTTCTACCCGGTCCTCGGCAGCATCTATGGTATGGGTATTCCCCAGATCATCTACACCCTCGTGGAAGAGCGCCGGTCCAACCGCAACATCCAGCTCGACCGTGGGAAGCTCCACAACAGCAAAATGTTCCTCGTCAACGACCTCTTCGACCTCGATGAGGACGATCTCACGCCACGGCCCCACGGTCTCGTTAAGGTCAACACCAATGGCCTCCCACTTAACCAGGCCATCATGCCTCTCGAGTATGGTGACGTACCGAGCAGCTCGATTCGCATGGATGAAACACTCAAGGAAGACGAGCGCCGCGCCCACGGTATGTCCGAACTCCCGGCTGAGTCCACTGGTGGCACGGCGTTTGAGGCTGCGGTCATCAAGGAATCCACCCAGAAGCGCATAAATCTCATCAATACGCTTACGAATATGCAGACCCTCGTGTGTCTGGGCCAGAAGAAATGGTCCAATATCCAATTCTTCTACCCATATGGGCGCCAGGAGCGTGTATTCGAAAACAATAAGTGGCACGAGAAGACAGTTTACCGCACGGTCAAGGTGGACGGTCTCGAGTATAAGGTTATTGGCGACCCTGATAAGGGCGAAAAAGTTGAGATGAAGGCCACTAAGATCCCGGGCAAGTCGCGCTTGAAGCTCGATGACACCTACTCGGGCTACATGGACGGCCAGTTCGACATTATCGTGAGCGCTGCGGCAAACACCGTAGTATCGAAGCCGATCAAGCTTGCCAACATGAAGGAAATGGCTACCATGGCCGCGACCAATCCGCTCTTCATGCAGCACGCCAACGCCGAAGGCATCTACGAAGACCTCATTGAGGCGGCCGACCTCTCGAAAGAGCGCTGGCTGCGCAGTGGCGGCATGTCCGAAGCTGAGATGGTTACACTCGCCGACCAGGAAAACGCGCTCTTCATGCGAATGGAGGAGACCGGCAAGATCTTTGCGCTTCCGGGCACACCCAACGCTACCATGATGCACACCCTGCAGCACATCAACTTTACTGAGACCCGCGCCTTTGCCAACCTTTCCAAGCCGGTCCAGGACGCGGTGGCTAAGCACATTGCCGATGAGCACGAGAATAACCCTCAGACCGGTTCAGTAGCGGACCTCATGGGCACAGGAGGAGGCTCAGGAGGTGCCCCGGCACCCGGAGGTGGCCCGGAGCAGGGTGGAGGCGGTAACGCGACTCCTATAGGGTCTCCTGGCGGCCCAGTGGCGCCTGAGCGCACCGTAGACAGTGGCGCTGGTGTTGTTGCATAATCGAATTAAGGTCGCTAAAGTAAAACCATGAGCAAGAAGCAACCAGCCAAAATTGGGGAAATTCGGTACACCGATATTCAAAAAGAAATTATTGCTCAAGGTGTAGAGACCGAGTTCTTTCGTATCATATCCCGTGTTATACGCCCTAAGCGTGTAACGAAAATTGCTATGACTCTTTTGAGTGCGGGTGCATCTGAACAGGATTTGTGGTATCAAAAGGGTAAGGCGAACGAAGCGGAGTGGCTCATCAAAGAGCTGGTCCGTGTTGCCGAGGACTATAACAAAAAGCAGCTCGACGCTGATACTGAAGGCGTTGAAGTAGAGTAGGCAGAAGCAGCTACCGAAGGAGCCACCTTGGGTAGCGGCACACCGCTTATATCGGGAAACCGCTCGGGGAACAAAAACCCCATATGAGAGGACCGAGAAAGGATTTTTACAATGGCAACACCCAATGACTCAGATACTCGCACCGATCGATCGCAGGCAGACGCAATCCGATCAGCCGTAGAAACCGCTAATGCGGAAGACGAAAGCAAACAGGATACGAAGGTCGACGATCAGAATAGTGACGACGATGACGAGGGGGATGATGAATCGGACGAGGATGAAGACGATTCTGCTGACGATGATGACGCTGAAGGCGACGATGAGTCGGACGACGCTGATGATTCAGAGGATGATAAGGATTCGGATAAGTCTAAAACGGACGATAAGGCATCATCTGCTGACTTTGCGTTTCCGCAGTTTGCCGGTGACGGCAAGCAAGAAACGTATCTTAAGAACCTCGAAAAAGGCTACAAGGAAAGCTCCGCTGAGGGAATTCGTCTCAACACTCAGTTGACTCAGAAGACTCGGCAGATCGACGCTATTATGGCGGCGGCCCAGAAGGATGAGAAGTTTGCAACACAGCTTCATAATTTACTGAAGGGCGTTGAGGGATCCGGTAGCGATGGCAAGACGCCAGAAGGTGCTCCAGGCATTCCTAGTGCCGCTCGCGATCCGTTCTTAGTGAATGCTGAGACGGACTGGGAAAAAAAGAGTACTGAAGAAGCGGAAGCATTTGCTACTGCTAATCCAGAAGTTATGTCTGACCCTAAGATTAATGCCGATGTAAAATATTGGATGAATCACTTGGCGGCTGCGATATATCAGAAGGAGAAGCGTGTACCGACCTCCGGGGAACTGATGAAGGCAGCGTATAGGCAACTTGGTCTCGAGGATAAATCGGTGGAAGCCGAGGATAAGCCCTCGAAGAGCAAGGTAGGCGGAGCGCTGAAGAGAACTGCGGCCCCAACCCGTCCGCAGGGAAGCAAGAAAAAGGCATCGACTGGGAATGAATTCTCAGATATGACGCTTGATTTTGCCAGCAAAATGAACTTGTCGAGCGATAAACTCACCAAGTACGGGCGAAAGTAACGATAATTAATCCTTTCAGGAGTCCAAAATGGCTGTTACAAATCAGTATCTTGGGCGAGCGCAAGGCGGCACAAACTCTGTAACCAGCGAATACGCGGTCACTAACGGTTCGGTTGTTTACAATGATGAGTATGTGTATCTGGACGCGAATGGTCGCGTTACCTCGGATAGCATCGCCGGAAAGCGCCTGCTCGGTACGGTAGAAGGTCGCTCTGACGCTGACTTTATTGCTGGCCGCACCACTGCCCTGTCTCACACTGGTAATGCTGCCGGAACCGTCAAGGTTTTGGTCCGCATTGAGAAGGATGCTCGTTATCTGCTTAAGGGCGATAACATTGGCACCACGCTCGCCGTTACCCACCAGGGTCAATATTTTGACCTTATAGGTAACCCCGGTTCTCAATTGGTCGATACGAGCACCGTCACCACCACTGGTCAGCTAGTGTTGGAAAAGTTTAACCCTGGCATTCGTGGCACTGATAGTACCTATGGTATCTATCGCATTGCTGAAAACCAGATCGAACTTTAATACTAACTAAGTAAGGGTTTAAGCAATGGCTGAATCACGACCAAAGTGGGTTATGGCCCTAGACCCCAATTTCCGCGCGATCTTCAACGAGACGGAAGAAAATTTCCAGTCTATGTATGATAAGATCTTCCACGTCATGAACTCCACCAAGGCGTTCGAGAAAGATGTTGCGCTTAGCGGCATCGGTCAACTGGAAGAGGTGCCAGAGTTGGGAGCCATCCCGTATGAGGATGCAGTTCCGGGCTGGGAAGTAACCTACGTCCACCGCAAGTTTGCCAAGGGTCGCATGGTCTCGCAAGAGATGATCGACGACGAAAAGTTCAATATGATTCAGAAGCTACCGAAGTCGCTGGCGCTCTCCAAGATGCGTACCCGCGAGCAGATGGCAGCCGACGTGTTCAACTACGGCTTCACAGCCGGAGGTGGCGGTCTGGCACCATTTACAGGTGGCGATGCCAAGGCTCTATTCGCAACAGATCACGTTAACCGTCAAGGAAACGTAGTCCAGTCGAACAAGATCACCACGGCCCTGTCTCAAACATCCCTACAGGCCGTCATCACTGCGATGAAGACCCGCCGCGACTCGAAGAACCAGATTATCCACTTCAACCCGGATACTCTGCTTGTGCCAACCGCACTAGAGTTCACTGCCCGCGTTATTCTCGAGACCACCCAGGTCATCGGTAACGCCAACAACGACATCAACCCGATCAAGGGTGCACTGAACCTCGTCGTGTGGCCGTACCTTACCAGTACGACTGCTTGGTTCGTGCTCGATATGCAAGCCCACGAGCTTAACTTCTTCAACCGTAAGGATGAAGGTGTTAAGGGTCCGGTCTACGACTTCGATAACGAAGCCGCAAAGTGGAAGGCTGTCGCTCGCTGGAGCGCCGGTTTCTCCGACTGGATGGGCGTCTATGGTTCGGTGGGCGACGGTTCCTAATCGTCAATCCCGTCTCACGAGAGAGGTCGCTTCGGCGGCCTTTTTTCGTGTATGATAAATTTTGTTAAATAGAGGAAGTGTTATGGCTACCGTAGAAAGCATTATGCAATTGCCCCGCGAAGAGCTAATTAAGCTGGCTGAGTTAAAAGGTGTTGATGTCAATACCAAATTGGCCGAAGCAATCTCTACTCAGATTAGCCCTGAAGAGCTCGAGGAGTATATGCAAAGCCTCGACAGTGAAGAGCAGGATGAGGAAGAGTCGGAAGACGAAGATCGCTAGAGTGATTGCTCCTAATGCCAAAGGGCTGCGTCTGCGGCCCTTTTGCTTTATTATGTGGCTATGGCCATACCTAATATCAAATATGCTATCTATCCGGGATCTGTGACGCTATATGATGGCACCACGGAGACTTTTACTGCCGAGGAACTGGCAGAGCTTTATGGGGTGGAAGACGAGGATTATTTGGTGATACCTGATGAAACTCCTCCCTGGTGGCGTAATTATTACTTGGCTCTTCTGCTTGTCCCCACTATCCGAGAAGTGGTTTTGGCCGTACTATCCACGGAAACGTATTTGGAGTATATTCATCTCAAACCGCGTGCGGATGGCACTTATCAAAATATAAAGCAAGTTGCTCAGGATGATGGTGAGATCATCACTTATGGAGAGGACTTCGACGGAGACAAGACATATGTCCAGGAAACTGACCGTCGTGCCTATGACCTGGAGTTTCTGGATCGGTATTGATAAAGTGGTAGACTTAACTATAATGAGGTTATTATGGCAGCAGATTTGATCGCAACATTCCCAGAGATTGCAACTAACACGGGCGAGCCTCTTGCTCTTGGATATGAGGAGCAGCCCGATGGTTCGTATGCACCGATCATTGCTGGTGGCGGCTCAGGCGGCTCTTCTGCCGGAGGCGGGAATACCACTTATAGCAACCTGTCTGGTGACTTTGTAGCAACCCCCAATACGGGGGCTAAAACTATTACCTTAAGCGCCTATGCAAGCAGCGTATTATCGGCGGTTTTGACGGCCGCCCACTTTGCCTCGGCGATCATTAAGGTAGTTCATTCTGATGGCAGCATGGAGAGTGTACCCACGACCAGCATCGCCTTCGCTGCCAATGTACTGACGTTATCAGATAAAAGTGCCAACTTTGCCGCTGGCGATTCTGTAGCTGTTATTCTTCTGGGTCCAGACAAGGGGTTTGATGAGGCGAATGACCAGGCCAAAGTCACTCTTAGTACCGGTATTGCAGGTGAAGACCTCGCCAAAGATGTACTTAAGGTCGAGCAGCGCTTCAACTATGCCACTATCACCACGGCCACTACCACTACTCCCAAGACCGGCGCCGGGTTCATTCACGCCCTCAACATTCTTGGCGGCACCTTGGGTACGATCACGGTATACGACAACACTGCCGCCTCGGGCACCCCTATTTGCCCCGCGTTTACCCCTACGGCTGCAGTTCCCTGCCCGCCGATCATTCTTAACCAGAGTTTTGCGACGGGCCTCACTATCGTAACGGCTGCCGCTACTATACTAAACGTAGCTTACAACTAGGAGGACTCATGAAATTCACGATTAAAAAGATTGACGAAGCTACCGGAAACGTAACGGTCTCCTTTGATGTCGATGATAAGGACCAGAATATCGCTGGTCTTTCTATCTATGATGAGGGTTCGCTACTTCAGGAACTTCGAGAGTATGGCGAAGCCTATGCTCGGGGCAAAGAACTAGAGAAAGTTAATGTCGATCCTAAAGTAAAGAGCCTGATAGCAAAACCGCAGGAGGCTTAAATGTTACGCCTTGATGCGGCTCTCAAGACCAAGCTGCAGAATACCTTGGCACCCCTAACCCTTCAGACATACGATGGGTCTGGCGAGACTACCCACCCCGATATTGTTGACTTTCATCCGGGTACATTTAATGGCTATCGTTTTTGGATGGTTAATACCCCGTACACGAATTTGGATAGTGCTGTAGAGAATCCTTCTGTGTGGGCTAGTCACGACGGCCTTACATGGGTCGTACCTGCTGGACTTACCAATCCGATCGCACCCAAACCCGTAGGGGCGAGTGACTACAACAGTGATACCGCCATGGTTTACGATCCCAACATCCAGAAGCTTAGGGTCTACTATCGTCAGAGCGTGGGAGCCCAGGAGCATACTCGGATGCTCGAGTCATCAAATGGTATAACCTGGACAGGCGATGCTAATGTTATCGACCACGGAGGTCTTGATAATGTTTCCCCCCAGGTATACATCAAGCCTGATGGCTCTTATGTGATGTGGACGTTCCGTAATGGTGGCTGCGGTGGAGTTTTCAATGGCATGTACAAGTACACCTCGGCAGATGGCGTAACTTGGGATTCAGGAACGCAGGTAAATATCTGGGGCTATGGATCTCGGCGCCCATGGCATTTCAATATTAAGCCCTACGGGAATAGATTTGTCGGAGTTGTAGGTACGCATACTGGAGACTGTACGTCAAACCAGAAGGTATTTCTCATGCAGAGTACTAACCTTGAAGGAACCGATTTCTTCATCAGTGAGCAACCGATGGTCGTGCCGGGTGGTTCCCAGTCGTGGGACTCAACCAATCTGTATCAATCTTGCCTGCTGCATACGCCGGAAGGTTGGCGTCTTTGGTATACGGGTCGATACGACAACGGATCGGTGAATGTCACTAAGATGGGCCACATCTTGATGCCCAGTCTGAATCGGCGCACCCCTCGGGCGGCTGGCACCTCGCTTAATTTTAATGGCAGTACTCAGTATGTCCGGATTACCCACGCCGCCCCGATCAATGTTGGCGCTGTTGGGCAGAGTTATTGGGCCTCGCTATGGTTCAGGACACCTCACCAGACCACCGCTTTATCACTTTTGGAGAAGTGGTTTGCTGGTAGTGGGGCGTATCCGCTGGCGATTAGGACTGATACATTAGGGCGAATTACGGCAAAAATTTATGATGGCACCAACAACCCGTCTGCGCTAACAAATATATCGTTCCTAGATGGTAGGTGGCATAATCTGGTATTTGTGCGGGACACAAGTGCCGACAAGCTTTATCTGTATGTTGATGGTGTCATGGAAAAAAGTGTTACCGATAGTACTACTGCCAGTTGTGTAAACAGTAATGATCTCATGATCGGTGCTCGCAACACGTCCACTGCATTCTATCGTGGCCTGCTGAAGAATGTTCGTCTTGGTACGGGGGCGCCTTCGCCAAGCGATGTAGCCGCACTTTTCCGCAAGGGCACGGTTCCCAGTGGTCTTGTCGGAGAGTGGTTATTTGACGAGGGCAGCGGTACGACTGCCAATGATACGTCGGGCAACGCTAACAACGGCGTTATCACAGGCGCCACATACAGTACACACAGTCCATTTGGGGTCCGGTCGGTGGCCGGTACGCGCACGAGGACGGGAGACCCCTTGTCCATTCTGGACACCTTTACACGAGCGGACAATGCGGCGGCCCTGGGCACTACGGAGAGCGGCAATAAGGTCTGGAATTCTGTGAATGGCACTTGGGCTGTTTTGTCCAACAAGGCGAGGGTATCATCCGCTACGTCGAACTCGTGCGTCGTCGTGGACTCAGGTACACCAGATGTTGATATTACGGTAGTAATGGATACCTATGGTACGGGTTCAAGCGAGTCGGCTATTTATTTCCGGGTAGTGGATGTGGATAACTGTTTCCGATTGATCCGCAGCGGCACGAGTTTTATCCTCCAGCGTCGGCGATTGGCCGCCAACACCAACCTCGGGACTACGACTGAGACCTTTGCTAACGGCGATACATGGAGAGTAGTGGTTCGCGGTTCGATTATTAAGTGCTACTTGAATGGAGTCCTCAAGATATCGAAAGCGGATCCTCACTTTAACGCTATTACCAATCATGGGTTTGGAGGGGGCTCTGCTACCGGTATCACTACCGCCCGGTTTGATGGAGTTGCCATACTGTCTTCGCGCGCAGCCGAGACAAGGATTGCGGTATGATGAATACTAATAAGAAAGCGACAAATTAATGGCAGCTACAGTATTAATTCGCCGTCTAACTGGTGCTGGCCCCACGCTGACCGACATTACGTCGATTAATACGCGAGCCAACGCTGAAGATGCGCACACAACTGCAGGTACCTCCAACTCGATCCTGGTACCTTCGGCGGGCACAAATTATTCTTACTGGGTAACGACTCGCCTTGATGTAACAGCTATCACGGCTGGTACGGTCAACAACATCAAATGGTATACGGATGGCGCCAACAACCTCGGCACCGGCGTCACCATGAAGATGAACACTGCCTCGAGCTACGTTCAGGCCACCGGCACCGCTGGTACGTCCGGAACTCAGCTCACCACCGGCAACCACGCTGGTCTTGCAGGCGCGCCCACAGATGCCTTCGCGTTTACTAGTGGGTCGCCGAAGTCTGTTTCGGGAACCACCTCCTCGGTCAGCTCTACTTTCGCTGATATGGTGGTTTATCAGATCGAGGTTGGCACCACAGCCGCTGCAGGGGCTACCGGCAGTGAGACGTTGACCTGGCAATATGACGATACGAGTTCGTAAGGAGAAAATGATGGATAACCTAGACTCAATAAAATATAAGCGCGGTCAGAGGGTGCGTATCCTCGTTGGACTCGAAGAGGGCAAGATCGCTACCGGGACCATTCGCATTCTCAACGATCCGAAAGAAGATCCCGGTCATCAGATCGGTGTTGAACTTGACGAGCCGGTACGTTATGGACACTCTCTTGAAGGTGAGCTACCACGAGAGGTCGTTGATCCGAAGACTCATGTGACTGTTGGGCGCGGCTGGTGGACTCTTCCCCAATATATTGAACCGCTGTAAAGTTAGTCCATTGACTAATTTAGTATAACTTGGCCGAGGCAATACAATGCCGAGGAAGCCAGAAAGGTGCAATACAATGCCAAATACAAATTCACCCACACCGGAAGAGACTATTATCCGATTGCAAGACCGCTTTATGTGGCTCGCAATATATGAGGATGGTAGTTTTTTGCGCCAGATTGACGAAGACGGCACAAAGCATGGTTATGGCGATATTGACCGTGATTCTCTCATATCATTTCGGTTAATAACTCCGGCCGGAAATCTTATTTTTGCGGCTAATTTTGAACTAGGTGAGGGCAAGAATCTGGTATGGCGCCGTCGTGTAGCTAAGCGCCAAGATCAAGAGGGTGCTATTGCGGTCCATTTAGTTGGGCATAAGGGACGATATGTCGCTATGATAATGCAGGACGGGGCGTCTATACTGTTTAACAATTTTAAGTCGGACGATGCTCTGCTAAACTTTCCGCAACATAATGAAAGCGAAGGCGAAGTTGAGTGGGTAGAATGAAGTTAAAATCTAGCCATTTTGAGCCGCATAGAATCTATTTTTATTGCATAGATGGACACGACATCGGATATTTAATTGACGCCCTCACAGCGCCTTACAGTACGCGTAGGAGGCTGCTTCAGGAATAATCTATGGGATTCACTCGCTCACAGATAAAGAAGAATACTATTGGGCCCACTCCTGGCACTGCAGTGGCCGTTACGCTCGACAGCTCGACTACTAGTGGAAGGGCTGTCGTGGTGCGCGTGGCCGTATTCAATGGGCATGTTACGAGTGTTACCGACAACAAGGGCAATACTTTTACGAAGATTGGCGAGAAAATTAATGCCCCTCTCAATAAGTACGTCACCATATGGCTAGCCTATAATATCACCGGAGGGGCTAGCCACCAGATAACGATGAACCAGCCCACAAATAATGGTCTGGATTACATCATCGAGGAATGGAACGGGGTGGGGACTCTCAGCCCCTTTGACAAGAATGCTGATGCTACGGGAACTGGGTTTTCGCCGAGCTCCGGAAATACGGCCACCACCAGTACGCCTAACCAGCTCGTCTTGGGTACCATGTTCTCCGATGGGTTTGATACTAATTTTGATTCGTATCCTATTTCTGCCGGATCGGGCTTCAGTAATTATGAGGCGCATGTTCCGGCGGCAGGGCAGATCCTTTCTAGTGAAAGCAAGGAGGTGTCGGCTACAGGAGCGCAGGCGGCTACATTTACTATTGGTACCGGGTCGGGCGTATCGAGTACTCCAGGGTGGGCAATCATAGTCTCGACCCTGAACGCCTCTCGCATCAAGACGCACACCACGGATGCAATGAAGCACGTTCGTCCTACGCGAACCCACACCACGGATGCCAATAAGCGTCGAGCTACATTGCGCACTCACACCACTAGCGCCTTTATTGGTTTTCAGCGTCGCCATACTACCGACGCTTTGAAACGTAAAAATTTCACTCTTGCTCATATTACTGATGGATTCAAGAAAAATGTTCTTATACGGCTACACACTACCGATGCGAGGATTGTGCGTCGCTCCACAAAGACTCATACCGTCGACGCTCTTAAGCGAATAAGCCCAACTCGGCAGCATACAACTGATGCGCATATCCGGCTTCTTCGCCGAGTCAAACCCATCATTCAAAGTGTGACGGCTAACAAGCCTCCATTTAAGGGCGCCGGAAATGACAAACCCCGCATGAGGCGCTAGAATATAACCAGAAGGACATCGTAATGCTAGTCAAGATCTACAATCCAGAAACCAAGGATCTCGAGCGCAGTTACTTGGCGGAGTATACCGATGAGGGCGCTACTACTATTGAGCTGAAAAACAATGAGAGTTTCGCTGCTGGGCAGGCAATACTGATCGGTCAGGCGGGCAACGAACGTAGCGAAGTAGCTGAGACTGATGGCGTGACAGGTAGTACTACTGTCACCTTGGATGGTACGACTGAGCTGCCTCACAACGCTGATGATCCGGTATATGTTCTCGAATTCGATCAGGTAAAGATTTATCGTGCGGTGAGTATTGCAGGCACCTATAACCTGATTGACACCATAGATCTTAGGTATAGTGATCCTCAAGGTATTACCAGATACGATGACCCGACGGGTCTGTCGTCAAGTTATTATAAGATTAAGAACTATAACTCGGTTGAGGACGAAGAGAGCGAGTTTTCTGATCCGATACCGGCTACTGGCTATCCTGAAGACAGTTTGGGATATGTAGTGGATCAGGTGGTCCGTGAGGTTCATGACACCGGGTTTTCTGTTCTCTCCATTGATGACTATATTGCTATAGCACAGGAAGTTGGCGATGATCTCCTAACTCAATCGCATCGCCCTTATCGTTTCCAGAAGACACATGAACTGTTGGACACTGTGGCGGATCAGAATTATGTTGCCTTGCCAGCAAATCTATGGAAGTTTGATTTCTTGAAATACACCTATACCGTTGGTGGATATTCCAGAAAATATGAGCCGGACATGTATGATTTGGAGGATTGGATAGATCGTTTTGAGAATAGTTCGTGGGCGTCAAACGATGAGCTCCAGGCGGTAGCCATCGATGAGGAGGAGATGCGACTCTATATCCACCCAAAACCTCGAACTTCACAGACCGGCAAGATCCGGCTGCACTTCTACCAGAAAATTCCCACGCTGACTAGTTTGTCGGATACGTTAATTACTCCCAACAAATTGATCTATAAGTATCGCCTCAAGATGGCGTTCTTCCTAGCCAAATCTGAGGTAGATAATCAGTTCAAGCGAATTGCCGATGACTATGCGACAAAATACGGCAACGAGGTGGTGAAGATGCAGCGTAGCAATCGTCTCGATACGGGCACCCCCAGGAGTATGCCTAAGCGTCGGATGCCTGGATACAGACGGAGATATACTTTGTGAATGTTCGACCCTACCCGCAACTAGATTTCAGCGGTGCTATTCAGAATGCATCGAGCTGGTTGGTTAAGCGCCCTAATGAGTTAGTCAACGGGTTTAACGTTGTGTTTAACGATGAGATAGGGTCCTTCCGACGCCGGTACGGATGCGAGCAGGTGGGCGATGCATTTGCCACAAACAAGACCCCGCGAGGCGGCCACACGGCTCGATTTTCTACGGGCTCTATCCGCATGGTTGCTTGCAATAATTCTGGAGACACCTTCACCATTGTGCGGGCCCAGGATCCAGATACGGGTGCTTGGAGCACAATCATTAGCGATTTTCCGGTAAACTCAGAGGTCTTCTTCTTTGACTATCTGGACGAGGTGTATGTTACTGGGTACGTACGGGCTACCGGCGAGCCGTTAACTCCGCGCAATATTGACAATACGCTCAATGTGTCGACCAGCCGGAACATTTTGAATATGCCAGCGGCACATTATATCGCGGAGTGGAATGGAGCTTTGTACGCATGTAACGTCAAAGTGGGATCGGTGCGCTATCCTGACCGGGCGTACGAGTCATCGCCGCCACTAGGGGCGATCACCTATGTGCGGGCTGACCAGTCTCTTGATGTGGAAGAGAATTATGTCCCGACTATGACATCCAATATACTTCCGAGTGGTACCTCATCAGCCTCAAACGAGGTGAATCCAGGTGAGGGTGCCTGGAGAGCATTTGACAAGGCAGCTACTGAGTGGACCGCTAATGCTACTAGCGGGTGGATCCAGTATGATTTTGGCTCGGGTAATTCCCGAATTGTCACCTCGTACGCAGTAACGGGTGCCGGAGAGATAAACAGGTCCCCGCATACATTCAACCTAGCCGGTTCAAATAACGGAAGCAGTTGGACTACTTTAGATACTCAGACGGCAGTTCCGGCCTGGACAGCCAGCGAGAGGCGCGTGTATGCATTTTCCAACACCACGGCCTACCGCTACTATCGGGTGACTATATCTTCCAACAAGGGTAACGGTTCATATACGACGCTGGGCGAGCTAGAGTTTATTGGTCTGGCTATCTCGACCCCACTGGAAGTTGATTCAGTGCGCTACTTAAAGGCGGGCATGGCTATTGATGTGTACACTAAAGGAACCGATACTAAGGTAGCCGATCTTACTATCTTGAGCGTGGATAAGGCTACGGACACTATATATGTGGTAGGACAGGAGCTGTCGTTCGGAGACAATGATGAGATTTGGCTAGATGGTCGCAAGGGCAAGCGCACAATATTGTGGAATACCGACTATCCCACAACCGAAGATGCCGAGTTTTTCTTGTCGATGCCTACTGGTATCGATTCTGATAACGCCATTACTGCTGTGATTAAATCCAATAACCGGCTTGTTCTCTTCGCCAGGAACTCTCGCGCTAAGTTTGACGGGCAGACCCTCAAGCCAACCGGTGCCGTCGGGTGTATATCAATGCGTACTCTTCAAATCGTAGAGGATGATTGGATGATCTGGCTCGATGCTCGAGGAAATATCCATGCTCGTAATGATGCCAGTGGTCAACAGGAGAAGATATCCAAGGCAATCAAGCGGCCTGTAATGCAATATGTTACTCAGGCAGCTCTCGCCGACGCTTCTGCCGGGGTTATCGATTCCACCTATAAGCTGTATCTGGGTACCGTACAAGGATCCAAGGTTCGCATCTGTTATGATTTTGATTCAAATACTTGGACCATTGAGCACTTGGGGCGTGCTGCTAATATCCAGATCACAGATGAATCAACCGGATATGTGAAGCCGTATTTCTTATCTGATGATGGTAAAATATATATCGATGAGACAGGTAATACCGATGCCGGATTGACTATTGCTATGGAGGCGGAATCGGGTAAATCAGCTTATGAAGACTACCGGCGCAAGAAGCTTTATGGCTATCTGATTTTTTCTGAGAATGCAGCCGGGATGAAGGTGATGGTAGCTGTTGACGGAGATCAGTTTATTACTGTTGGCGAGATCACTGAGAGTGTTCATTGGATGCCTATTTCGGAGCAGGCAGATAAAAAGTTGCCGGTAGGGACTGCGATCAATACTAAATTCGCAGGTAGCTTTAAGGGTGATCCGCCTAAAATTGAGGGCATGATTCCCTATTACGTTCCCCAGGAGGACGTACCAAGTGAACGCGGACGATAAGCGTAACAAATCCTATACCTATTTGGACGCCGGATTTAACGGTTTCTTTCGCCGTACCCTAGCATCGGACCCTACGCAGAATATTCTTAATTCCTCGGCCCAGGGCGGAAAAGGTAGTCGGGAGATTAACCTGGATGAGGAACAATTTGAGGGGTTTATGGGGGACGTTCTGCAAGTAGGCCGTGTCACCATTGACGGTCGGAGAGGGGCGGTCTCTGTGTTCGACGAGAATAAGAACGAGGTAGGAAGGCTCGGTCCCTACGATGGCTGATTTTGGCTTCCAGATAGCCCAGGAGAATGTTGATATACGGCGAGCGGCCGACTACCAGAAAACGCTCGATTCGCGTTGGAGGACCCTGGATGCGGTTTTTGAGGTGGAAGTAGAGGTGGTACATGGGGGCTCGGGCGACACGATGGCTTTCCATCATAAGTTGGGGTTTTTGCCAGCGTTCACTGCTCGCAAGATATCCGGCAGCGGAGAGGTAACATGGTGGGCGGATCGACAGAAGGTGTATGTCAGGGGTGATGCCGGGACTTATTCGGTTTTCCTTCGTATTTATGATGTCGATCCAACGGTGGAGTACCGGGCTCCAGTGCTCCACATCAGCGCCCGTCCCGGCTCCAGCGCGTCCAAGATCGGCGCTAAATTTCTCAACCAGCACCGGACCAGCCAGGGCATGCGGGACGACGAAAAATCCCACTACTCCCTCAACACGCAGGCCAAGGCGATGGGAATCCAGCAGACGGGTGTCGTAGAAGCCACGGTTTCTAATGGCCATGAGCTTGTTATTACTCATGATCTCGGCTACCCACCAACCTATCTGACTGCCGAAATGGACCTTACTGATACTAGCAACCCTAAGATCGCGGTCATGGGCAACGTTCTTGGCCGGGTAACGGCCAACAGTGTGCAGGTTCGTATTGTTGGTGCCTTGGCGGTTTTGTTGGGCAGTTGGGCATATCTGGTACTAAAGGATCCTATTGAGGTAGCCGCATGAGCAGGCGAACCTACGGTGTATTCATAGCAGGACCGGGCAAGAGTGTAGATTCGGGGCGGCTTATTTATCGTTCCGACCGGCCACGACTACAGGTGGATCTCACGCGCGACCCAGCGCACATGCAGATTATAGAGTCGATGATAGGCGGTACTGCGCTCGTAGCGGCTACTGATGATACTGTTTACACTGAGATCTTATTAACGATCCCCCACGGCTTACCCTACTGTCCGGAGGCTATGGCATTTTTCTTCGTGAAGTCGAAGAACGGTAATAGCATTGATCCGCCAGCATCAGCATATTACGGAGGTATATTTTATTTCTCGGGTACGGGAGCGTATACTGATGCTATCTATCTTGTGGCAGATGAAACCAATGTTTACTTGAAGCACAGTATTAGTACTCCATTTGGTTCGCCGGTGACATCCGATGCTGACGACCATATTCTGCGGGTTAAGTTATATATTTACTCGAATGATTCACACGTTTCAGCGTATGATTACTACGAGGAGTAAATTGCAAATACTGTTAAGGCTGGGCATAATGTGGCAAGGAGACCCGTCAAATGGCTGAACTTATTGGGAATAGTGCTCAACTACTCCAGAACCTTGGGACTGGAAAGTCGATATTTAAACCGACCGTACCGAGCTACGCTCCCTTTGTTTCGCAGTCAGCCAAGGACGCGGCGTTAGCTCGCGGCACAACTAACCCCCCACCAGATAACTCGGCAGCCGATTTTGCTAAATTGAATGCCGAGATCAAGGCTCTACAAAACCAGATAGCGCAGACCCCTAAGCTGCCAGCTTTCGACATCATGGCGAATTATAACCGAGCCAGGGGCCAGGCCGAGTCCGCAGTCAATCCACTCTATGAGCGTAAGCTGAGAGAGTTTTTGGATTATAGCTCGTCCGGTCGATTCGGAGCGCCGGAGGGCAAAGTACTCCAGACAAAACGCCAGTCGGTTGAACTCGATCGTGCTGACGTGGATCGTAGTTTATCTGAGAGCCTGGAAGATAGCGAAGTAACTCGTGCTCGAACAGTCGAAGACGTAGCCGCCGCTCTCGAGCGGATCGGTCTCGGTGAAGATCGGTTCCAGGTGCAAGAAGGTCGCCAGAACGATGCCAGCATGCGGAACCTCGCTCGCGAAGTAGCCGCATCCGGCCTTACTGGTAGCATGGGATCGAGTCAGGTACGGGAGGCCACCCGCGTTCGCAACGAAGCCAGTCAGCAGCAGACCGAAGAATTCCAAGGTCAGCGCGATGCCAAGCAGATCTTTCAGACCCGTACCTTCGAGGATTTAGCTCGGTCTGATACTCGCGTGGGAAACAAGGCTACAGCCGCCAAGAAGGGGATTCAGCTCGATCTCGATTCGTATATTGATAAACTAGCATTCGAGGAGCAGGGCTTCCGTCTTGATAACGAGGCTAAACGCCTTAGCGACATCGTGGGACAGACTGAGGGCTATCGGACTCAAGGTGTGGCTCAGTTCTTGGCGAGTATCCGGAACTCTGTTCGACCCCAGGACTTCGCGTTGGCTATGCAAACTTATAGGTAGGATTCAATATGGATGAACAGCTCAAGAAATTTGCCCAGGCAATCCAGCAGGGACTCCCGGGTATTACGGGTCCTTCTAGCTCGTATGCTCCTGAGCTTACAAATTACATGACGGCTGATGCTCGCGAAGGTCTGACCAAGTCTTCCGTGGCCGGTATGGGAGCTATCGCCGAAACTCAGGGCAAGCTGGCTGACGAGGCAGAGGAGCGCTCTCGGCGTAATCGAATAGAAGAACTGAAGGACATGATGGACCCGAACAAATATCAGAAGGTTCGCAAGCAGGATGGGGGCTTTGATTTCCTGGATCCATCGGGCCAAAAGATTGACATCAATACCTTTGCTCAGCGCACCGGCGCTCGCCGTGTCGACATCCTCAAAGACTCCGAGAATCAGCTCGACCAGCAGTACATCAATGATTGGAGTAATGCCAACGATCTTGCTCAGGCGGCTTTCAACGGAGATAGTGATACTATCGCTGCTTTTACCGAGCAGAATCCAAATTTGAAAGGTAAGAAGCCGGAGGATATTTTACGCGAACTGATTGAGCGTTATCCACACCTCTATGGCCGTGGTACGTATGCTGATACACTGTCTCGTAACGGCGGCAATCCGGCGTTCCGTAATAATCCTAACTATATTGGCGCCAGCAGTGGCGGCGGAGGGTTCCAACTCTAATGGCTGGATGGCTCGATTTCATCAAGAGAATACGAGCCGATGAGGAGGAGGAGCAGAAGCGCGATAAAGAAGGCGGCTTCTCCAAGATCACCGGGTTTCTCGATGACCTGCTCGACACTGGAGAGCGGGCTGTTAGCGCCGTGCGACGCCCGGTTGACGACTACTTCGCTCCCGACGCCGATGAGGTTCGTGCTCGCGATATCGTTCGGGAATTGCCTGGCGCTACCGGCCAAGCACTCACCTCCGTTGCCCAGGGACTTGCCCGCGTCCCGGAGACAGTGTTACGCTCCGTGGCTGAACCTGGCGCACGCGCCATCGACCCTGAAGCTACCACCAGCCAGCAGGAAGAAAACACGGGTATCCGGCAATTCCTCTACGGCCGCGAGCCGATCAAGACATACTCTGACCAAGCGAAAGAGCTGGCGCCTACTATTAAGGCTGCGGCTGAACGCGGTATGCTACCGAAGGGTTCTGAAGATTATGCTCCGTTTATTGCCCCCGCTTTAGCTGCGCTTGATATCGGAGGCGGAGGCAAGGGCAGTGTAGCCAAACAACTTGCCAAAGAGAGTACGGAGGAAGGTGCTACGGCTATTCTTAAGCAAGCTATACCGAACGTGACGGATGATGTGGCTCGCAAATTTGCTCCGGCTTTGGCCGATTCTACAGACGATAAAGCCATAAACACTTTATTAAAGCAGGCGGCTGAGGAATCGCGCAACCCTGTCCCGGTAGCGCCCGCCCCTCTTGTCACGCCCCCCCAGACTATAAAGCCACCATCTCGTCAAGAGAGTTATGGTGAAGCGGCCGATGAGCTGCTTGGCCGGTTCAAGTACTCATCTGACATCGACAAAGCGCGTGACAAACCTGGCTTCAAAGATAAGGCATACCAGCAGTTCTTCGATAAGCTGGCGCCCGTCAATAAGCTAGTCCGTGCAGCCGAGGAGACCACCGGCCGTAAGCTCACCACCGAAGAAAACCCGTATGAATTGATGCGGCTCTACGCCGGTATGCCCGGCCGGGTCCAGCAGCGCGTTACCGGCCTCACCGACATGCTCGAGCAGGCGCCCGACATCAATGCCGTAAAGGTACTAGGCACGGCTCGCCAGATCCTCGACCGCGCTGCGACGAAGACCGATGAGGCGGGCAACGTCGTCCGTGAGGGGATCACCAGCACCCAGTCACCCGAGCGGGCACAGCAGGCTATCGACGAAATCCGATCCAAGCTAGGAGATGAAGGCTTTGCTAAGGCGAATGAGGTGGTCGATAACGTGGTCGATTACAACCGCCAGCTTCTCGACGAGCTGAAGACCGAAGGCATCATCTCTGAAGACGCCTACCGCGCCATTGTGGACACCCACGCCGACTACTTCTCCAGGTTCAACGTCGTCGACCATATCCTCAAAGACGACCAAAACCGTGCTCTATTCGCTAGTGGCGGTAGCTATAACCTGGCCCGGCAGAATTTGGTTAAGGCCGCTAAGGGCATGAAGGAAGGCTCAGAACTACTCGATCCTATCGAGTCCATAGTGCGCTCAACGGATGCTACCATGCGAGCAATAAGCAAGAACCAAATTTGGAAAGCCATGGATAATCTGGCTGACGTGGTGCCGGATATGGTGCAGCGTGTTCGCGACCCTGAAGATGTAGCCAGGCGCATCTCTCTAGCCCAGGACAACAAGGAGCTTCGCCCCGTGCGTGATCGCCTGGATCGTGTACTCAAGAGTCGTGGACAAACCGCTCGTCGTCTGGTAAGCGAAATCGCCAAGCTCGAGAAGAAAGGGCTAGATATTTCGCTCAAGAAGGGTGGCCAAGCACCCATGCCGAAGTTTACGCCGGAGGGTCTAGGGGGCGATGTCGCTACGCGTAAGGCCACGGAGAAGTACTTGCCGAGGGACAAGGGGGAGCAGGCGCTCATGGACGCTGTGGGTGGTCCTACGCCGCCCAAAATGGGCCCCCAGGATACTCAACGGTTCCTGCAGCATTTGGTGGAGGCTCCGCTCTCTGAGATTACCCGGCTCAAAAAGATGGTCGGCAACCGGGACGCCAAGTACATGGCGCTGCTAGATGAGATCACTTCGATTAAGGGCGCTTATGATGACATTGCTGGCTCCATCCGGAGCAATATTGACGAGGCTCGGAAGCTGGCTGACACCGAGAAGCCAGATGGCTTTGAGCTGATCTCTGGATTCAAAGAAGGCATTAGCGGTAAGCTCGCCATCCCCAAGGAAATCGCCGATGTGTACACCGGCAAGACTGCGGCGCAGCAGAATTACCTTAACAAGATGATCGGATCTGTTAACAACGTAATGAAGCAATCTGTCACCTCCTTAAATTTACCCTTTGTGCTTATTACGAACCCGATTCGCGACTTCAAGACCCTGGCCTCCAACTCACAGTACCTTCCGAAGAATCCCGGCCGCATCGTAGTGGCCTGGATGGACGGTCTTAAATCCGCCATGAAGCAGGATGATGCGTATCAGCGATGGATTCAATCGGGCGGTGGCGGCGCCGGTATCTATGGTGAGCAGCAAGCTGGCGAGGATCTTGCCAAGCAAGTGTCTCGCAAAATAAATGGCGCCCAAATTAATGGTGTAGGAGACTTCTTCAAGGAAGCTGGTCGGCTCGCAGCTACCCCTATCCGCAAAATCCAGGAAGCGGGGGCCACCATAGAAGCGGCTCCCAGGCTC
>JGI10216J12902_105559979_pt1 | contig 27129 bp, 19 predicted proteins | sample KanNatreferecore_FD_12902 | JGI IMG/M metagenome (IMG submission 12902)
GCCGCTCTTTGCAAAGACCCGGTTTCCATGGATAACTGGGAGTTATCCATTCCCCAAGAGCACTTGGCAACCTTGATCTTTCTTTGCGATCAAACCACCAATCGATTCCGCGGGTGGCGGCGATGAAGGATCTCACGCTGAGTTCGCTCTGCGACGTGAACGTAAAGCGTTGTGGTGCTGATAGAACTGTGTCCGAGTAGACGTTGAATGTGCCGAAGGTCAACCCCTTCCTCAAGCAACATCGTTGCTACGGTATGCCGCAGCATGTGCGGAGTGACCCGTTGTTCCGTGAACGTGGAGGCATACCGTCGAAGCACCGCGCGAATTGATTCGTCTGACATACGTCTTCCTTTCCGATTAACGAACAAAGGTGCTGATGACGAGTTTGCCTCTCGTTGCCGTTGAGCGAGATGCTGCAACAGCGCAGTTCGAAAGCCGTCGCAAACGATCGGAATATGACGCTCGCGATTTCCCTTGCCGTGAACTGAAATTACCATGCGGTCTGTATCAACATCGTCTATGTTGGTCGCAACGACTTCACTGACTCGCATTCCCGTTGTAAACAGGATCTCGATGAGTGCGGTATCTTGCACGGGCTTCCGATGTGATGTAGGCGTTAACTGTCCGCACCCTCGTACAGATTTCAGCAGCAGCTTAACTGTCCTACGTCCGACTGTCCGTGGAAGATTCATACCAAGTTGCCGTTCAGTGCGAATTGAAACGATTGGGTTGTGTGCCAGATAGCCGTGCCGCTCTAGTGTCGCAGCGAGCGATTTTACGGACGCAAGACGCCGACGAACAGTTCTCGCTTTCAATGAAGTCATGCAAGCCAGCCAGCGCCGAATTACGTCACGCTCGATAATCTGCAATGTTGCCTGTCCTGTCACGCCGTTCACAAACGCACACAAGTTCTCAAGATCATGCTTATACGCCTTGATTGTGTGAGGACTCAGTTTCCTTGTTCCGGCGCAATGATGAATGAACCAGTCAATGGCTGCTTTAAGCGTTTCCATCTATTGTCCAGCGGCACTGGCTCTCAAACAGTTTAAAATGGGAGTGTGCGCTTATCATTTTTGATCGAAAAGACGAACAGAATTTTGAGTGCACTCGGATTGAACCACGGTTTGAGGGCAGAAAGAACTAGGGATTGGGTGATTGTAAAGAGCGAGAGAAGCCGCGGGACGTGGACGATGTTCGAACCTACTCACGAAAGTTGCGCCGAATGACAAGACCAGTGTACCAGTTTTTGAAAAAAGAGCTTCGTGCGGATGTGAGGAATGTCGCGAGGATTTTTGATCCCCTGAAACGAGCCTAGCACTGAGGAAACCCCGGCCAAGGTGGAATTCTTTGCCGCAGGCGGCAAGAAGATGCCTACTAACAGAGAAAAAGACGTTTCGCAACCAGCGACATCTTCCCGCATCACAATATTGCCCCGATCGTGAGAAACAAACCTGTGCTGAGCGAGCGTGTGCATCATCAGTGAGATGCGTATTCTAGCGCCAAAGAGACTGAACGGCGCTACAGGAAGATCTCAGGCGGTCTGAGGTCATGTCCGCGTATCGCGCGAATCAACGAGGTTCCTGCCGCTTTTCGAGCTTCGCAGGAGGCGTTTTCCGCGCTGTACGCTCTCGAACGACGAATGGCCAAAGCGACAGTTCAATAACTTCGTGTCCCTTGATCCAGGCTCTTACCAAGAGCAGGATGAAGCACGCCCAAAGGAGCACCGCGGTAGCAACTGCCAGCGATACATTTTTAACTCCTTCAAAAAAATCTGGCACAAACTGGCTTTTCTTCAGAAGTACATTTACGGCTACAACAGCCCCAAAAACAGTTACCGGCGCGAGACACGCTCTAATCAGCGCAAGATATCCTTCACTAACCGCCGTCTGGCGGTGCGAAACATCCGGCTTCACTGCGCGTCTTAACAACGTGTGACCTAAGACTCCCCATGCCATTGCCATAGCAATAAGCAACAAATTCAAGATGCCTTCGATTGTTTGAACAAATGCAATTGTGTGTAACTGATGAGCGTCGGGGATCCTCGCATCTGTCTTCGTGGAAAGGTCGAAAATCGCGCTTGCCCATAAATGAAAAAAAGTACCGTTGTCCCGGTAAATCGCCTTCAAATAAAAAAAGAAGCCGAGTGCCGTCATTACGGCCCACCAGATCTGGGCCGGAACGTGCACCCCAACAGCAGCAATATATTTCTGTGGGTCTTTAGGAAAGCAGCATTCGATGTATCGCTTGAACGCCTCAGCCAGGAATACGATGCACAGCGACGCTGACACTGCCATTGCGAATGAAAAGTCATTCGCTCGTCGGAGTGCAGCTTGAGGTATTTCCTTGAACAGGGCCAATATTGAAAAAGCTGTCGAGTTTTCGATTAGGATTTGCCACGCTTTGAGCAGCCAATATATGAGGACAAGCGTGAGACCGAAAACAACCCAAGTCCAGTAACGTAAAACGCGTGGGTGAATTGTAATGGTAAGCATTGAACGAGGATTTCTGTCTTTGTTTCCTTTGTCGAGGTGTTAAAGTGTGCTCTCGTTCGTGCACACTCCTCATTCGCGATGAGTTTTGGTTGGTGCACAACCTGCATGGCAACTTAGCGGCATCAGTCGCAACAACTGCTGATCTTGAAAATTAGCGTGGCGTGCATAGGCTTACCCCGTTAGGCCCGTAATGAAAAGAGATTTCTGCTCCACTTACTCGTGTTCGTTTGCCTGTACGTGGAGGACCTCCGACTCAGCATCGCATGTTCCATCAATCACGACGAATGGAAGCGAAGTTCACCTGAAACCGATTCCGCTCATTGAGGCCCTGCGCACCGCAAGAAAACACGAGAGAATCTCCGTGACTGGGCCGACATGGCAGAACTCATAGATTTAAGAATCGAAGTCCATTTCGCCCGCGAGAGTATCGATCTCCACACACTAAGCGGTCGGCTTACGGCCGACATTCGCAGAGGCGCATCGCCGATGATCAACTTGAGTCAATCCGCGGATTAAAACTTTTCACTGTCCGGTCATTCTGCTACTCAGCAGACACACACGAATGTATAACCTGTTGATCGCATCCAGTGCCGACGCGTGGGACCAAGGTGTCTTCGAGTTTCCGGTGGAACGCGTTGTTAGGGAATATACCGAGGACTCCATTAGCGAGCGGTATCGGGATTTGAGCGATGAAGCTATCGAAGAACTGAAGCTGTTTCCGTCGATATTTGCGATAGAGGGAGAAGAACGCCCATCTCGAATCGGATACATCACAAGCATTAAAAACCGCCCCGGTAGGGTTCGCATTGAATTCATCTTCGATGAAGCAGTGCCGCCATTGCCTGAAGATTTTCTTGACACCCACTCGATATTATTTGATTTGGGCCGATTCGAACTAAGCAGGACGCATTGGGCAATCAAAGAAGGAAATCTTTGGGAAATCCTAAACAAGTGTGGCCTGAAAATCAGCCCTCGGGTCGGAGGTGTTGAACTGCCACCGGAGCCCGCCCGACGTTCATCCGAAGTCTCTAGCAGCAGAGCGGCTGGAAAAGAGGTTTTTATCGTCCATGGGCATGATGAAGTCGCGAAGTTTGAGATGGCTGCGGCAATTCGAGATTTTGGTTTGAGGCCGATCATCCTTCATGAGCAGGCAAGCAGCGGACTGACGGTGATCGAAAAGATCGAGAAATACACCAACGTAGGGTTTGCAGTCGTGCTGTACACGCCTTGCGACATCGGCGGTAAGCGCGCTACGTCGATGAATCTCAGGTCACGCGCGAGACAAAATGTTGTTTTTGAGCATGGATACTTGATCGCCCGCCTCGGTCGGTCACGCGTAACCGCTTTCGTAAAGGGCGACATTGAAACGCCGACCGACATCAGCGGCGTAGTCTATGTTGATCTGGACGCGAACGGAGCTTGGAAAAACGAACTCGCCAGAGAACTCAAGGCAGTCCATTACATTTGATCGGCCACTCTCCGAAAAAACGGAATGCCAAAGCATGCCTTCAAGTTCCCGCCAGAGGTCGTTGCGGCAGTGAAACAACACGTTCGCAAAGCTATTGCTGCTGTTAATCCAGCGCGATTCCATCAAGAGGCCAATTACACGAGCGCGTTGGTAAGTCAGTTGCAGGGAGAGGTATACAAGGGTGAGCACGGCAGTGTCACTTTTGAATCCACTGTGTTTGACGACAGAGGCCCCAACTCTGCTGAAAGTCGTTTTGGTGCCGATCACGCCATCACCGCTATCATCTCTGATGGACACACGACGATTCGCAAAGCGATCCTCGTTCAAGCCAAGCTCGGTCACATCGACACAATGTCGCCTTCGGAAAAGGATTCGTTGAAGTCCCAAATTCGTAAAATGAAACAGCTCGTTAACGCGCCGAAGGTGATGGAAATTTCCGAAGCAGCGAATGCGCGGGCCCCTGCGATGATCAGTGGCAACCAGGTTCTCGGTGATCAACCTTACAAACCAATGACCCTGCCGGAGTATTTTGCGGCGCGCGTTACCACTACTCTCGATGGCTGCACCGATGCCGAAGTTGTTGCAGCCGTCCAGCAAAGTTCCCTTTCGCGGATCGCCGTGACAGCGAAGTTGATCCGTAAGCAATGAGAGACGTTAGGTCCGATACCTGAAAGCGGGAGCCTGGAGAGTTTCTCCAATGCGTCGCCGTAATGGAGATTCACCACTGCTCGCAGCCTCCAGCTTTGGCAAGTTCACGCCATCTACGGGCATGTCCCCTGAGCCACGCTTTGTCTTCACGCAAGTGCCCACGGAGCAACCATGTTCATCGTGCGATCAAAGAGACTGATGACGATCGGTTTTCGCATGGTAACGAGTTGGGCTCAGGAAATGCCCCACTTTATCCAGTCGTTTTGGTTGATGCCCGACGGTTAATCATCCGCTTAAGTGTCTTGGGCGGATACGCGGAGTGTGAGCGATTTACTTCGACGACTCTTTCTGTTGTGCCGTCCTCTTTGACCTTTGCCCAGCGTTCATGTGAACCCCGATGGGGTTCGTAGAATTCAAACCCGTGTTCTTTCAGAAATTGGATAACGTCCGCGTACTCCCAGTTGAATAATCTGCGTGTCATGCCGACCAGAATAGGTCCGCGAATCGGGCACGGGGAGACGCCGGAACTTGCCGATACGGCAAGGGCATCATCTAACGTGGCTCTACAACAAAGTGGAGTATACTCACACCCTTTTGAAACACGTTTTAAGGGCTGGCGGCGGTCCGTGGCCATAGGAATTCACGAGCATTTGTATCGAGCATGGCATCGCCAGCTCGACGCTTTCAGTGAACCAACTGTTTGAGGGCGATTTCCACTTCAGATTGAAAACGGTAATCGAGAACGAGGGCTTCTTGCTCAAGCCAACGACCACAGGACACCAATTCTGCAACTAGCGGATCAAGTGATGAGTATTCGCCGTCGCTCCAAGGTGGCTCACACGGTTGCGCATGTGTATCGACATATTCGCAAGCATACCTCGGAACAAACTGATGAACCGGCAACTCGCGAGCAAGCATCCGATAAATCTCAATGCCCTTTGGGTCCAAGTCGCCGAAATGTAATAATGGCTGCTTCACGAGCACTGCAATAACTCGGCGCAGCGCAGATGTGTTATCGCCAGGAATGAAAACCAACGTGGCTGAATCGATGACTGGGAAATCGACGAACGCGCCTTTATTTTCGATTGAGATCAGTGCCTGGCTTTGAGGTGCTTCGATTTTTGCGATGTTCTCCCAGCCACGCTCCGGAATATCAATCTCGCCAAATGTTTCCATCAACTCGTCACACTCAATGTCCTTGCCATTTTTTAGCTTTATTCTTGAGCATGGCGGCAAACGCAGTCTTACGATTTCATCCGTGGTGATGCTCACCCCGTCAAATGCAGCCGAAACAAATTCCCCCTTGGCTTTAGAGTGTCGCCTTTCCCAGGCAAAGAGAGTGCGCCGATTGATTTGTTTCAGCTTGCGCGCCAAATGACCGGCTTGATCTCGCTTGAGCAATGACCATGCGGCTGGATCTTCAGGCGAGAGCTGCGCCGACTTGAAAAGCAATAGGTCCGCTTGCCAAGTTGGCCAGTGATTCGCTAGGCGTTTTTGGGCGATACTCTTTCCCGTTTGCGTGATTTCAAACTGGTTTTTCCGTGAGGAGTTCTTGATCCAGCCTTGGATAGCGAACTGATCAAGGACAACTCCATTTCTGGTGCGACGCTTGATGGTTGGCTCCCCCAAAAGTTCACCCCAAACAATGTCTTCAATTTTTGGAATTAGCGGCTTCTGGCTCACAGAACCTCCTCCGTCCTTTGATAAACACGCGGTCGCCATTTTCCACTTTTTTCCGTGTCAGGACGTAATGTGTGAATCGCCCGGAACCTCCGACGATCGGTGCTGCCACAACAAACTGAATGCCTAAACTTACTGAGAGGGATTCGAGTGTTGACTGCGATGTTTCATCCAAGCGGGCAGCCTCATCCAAGAACAAGAGCCTCAGAGGATCGATGTTCCCGCGAAACGCTGCTTCGTCTTCCCATGCTCGCAATAAAACGATGAGGACGGAAAGAGCCGCTCCGACCATCTCACCTCCTGACCCTCCCACTGGCCGCCACTTGCCATGGAAGTCTCCAACCTCGATTACCAAATTCACGAATCGGCGATAGTCCAACGCGTTTTCAGCGGTAAGTTCTTGCCCCGTTCTGTCTTTCCAGAACTGCTGAAACGCAGCTTTGGGATCGAGCTTGCTCTGGGTGAAAAGATCTTTCTGCTGGCGGAGACCGTCCAGAACCTCGAGTTGCTCCTGAACTTTTTGAAGGGTAAGGCGAATCCCTCGGACTGTTCCAAACTGAACATCCTTCAAGTCAGCGGACCAACGTACGATTGCCTGTGCTCGCTTGTGAATCTCCGAGTGGATTGAATTGGCGATGGCGTCAATGCTCGTGCGAAAATTGGTCTGTTGTTCTTCGAGTCTTTTCTTCAAGCCTGAGATTCGCTGCGTCAGCGCCGCAATGACGAGAGCGGGATCATCACTGTCGGTGAGATCGTGAGGTTGGATAGACTGAATCAGTTTTAGCACCTCACGCCGAAGCGTTGGCAGTCGCCGAGCCAGCGACGGGATTTCCTCGCCAACAATCTCTGGGAGTAAAGACGATGTGGAGTCGTGATTAGGAATCTGACTCAGCGTGTTGCGCAACCGTTCCAGGGTTGCACCGATGTCCGGTGCCTTTTCTTTCATCTCACCAGACAGCTCAGGAAGATTACAAATTTCGTCCCACACCGGTTTCCATTTCGCGTGTAAAGAGATACCGTTTGTTCTTTCGGTGGTTAATTTTTCGCGATGTTGCTTGTTCAAAGCAGACGAAATCTCGTTTTGATTCAGTTCTGAATTGATTTCGTGTTCGGGTTCTTTGAACCGCTCCAAAACTGTTTCCATTTGTGCATTGGCAGCGCGTGCATCCGCCTTTGCTTGCTGCAACCGCCTCAAAGCATCAGCTTGTTTCGTCTCCAGTTCGGAAATTTGTCCAGTCAACGATTTTGATAGTGTTGCGAGGGATGAAGAAGTGGCAGACCGATGTTCATCAGCAACCCTGTGCGCGTGCTTCAAGACCTCACTCATTTGGTCCTTCACGTCACCCAATTCCTTCACTGCATCCGTGTGTTTTCTGCTTTGTTGCTTTAGTTCCTCCATTCTCGCTTCTCGCGCTGCGTCTCCCAAAATTGGGTGCTTAGGAACACGGCTTACGCGAATGGCGAGTGAGTGATCAACGATTTCCAAATCTCCACTGCTTTCCGAAGAATAGTCGGCGCCTGGATCTTGTGATTGAGTGAGCCACACGTCAGTCAATTCGGGCTTGGCTGCGATGAGTTTCTTTATTGCGGCTTTAGTGTCCTTAACGATTAACCCTTCGACGAGAGGGCCGAGTTTTGCCTGAAGGCGTGCCGCATAGGGCAAATCGTTCACATCAGCGTAACGCTTCAACACAGGCGTAGCACCAAGTTTGCTGGCAATCGCAAGCATTTCCGAAGAAAGGCCGTGTTGGTTCTTCAGCGCGGTCCTTTCCTTCTCCGCCGCATCCTTCAGCCTGTTCAATTCGCCGATCTCTTGGGACAATCGCTGATCTTCTGCTTTGAGCTGTGCTTCAATTTCGGAGCAATTGATATCTTCGCTTGTTTCGGGAAACAGCTCTTTGAGCAGCGAGATGGCGTTGTCGAGTCGCTCCTTGGAATTATTCACAGGTCCAAGCTGAAGCTGAAATTCCCCAATACGGAGTTTCACCGCCTCCGCTTCTTGCTCAAGCTGATCCTGCTCTTTGGTCTTTTTATCGAAAGTGGCTTTTAGCTCCGTTAGGGCGTTTGCCTTTTCTGTTTCAAGCGTAGCCTTCTTCGATTCCCACTTTTTCTTGGCTGCTTCGAAGTCTGTGAAGGCACCTTGAGCATTAGTGAGGTTCCGCTCTGTGGCCTTGAGCTTTTCGTTTGCGGAATTCGTCTCGCTTTCGACTCTGGTTCCCAATGCTCGCACGTAACCTGTCAGGCTTTGGAATAGTTCCCCGATCCGCCGATAATGCTGCTCAGACGTCTCCAATTCGCTTTGAGTCTCGACGCAGGCAAGATAGTTGTCGTGCATGAGCTTCACCGTCGAAGGAAGTTTCTCGTATTCAGGCAGGAGATACTGCTTCAACTTCACAGCAAGCTCGGGGGAAAGCCCACCGACCATGCTTGTTTCGAGTAAATGGGCATATTGGCTTCGCTCCGCGTCTGTCGCCATGGCCAGAGGCAAGGCCCCCACGTCGTAAAGCTCCTTGAAGTATGAACTCAATGTTGGGTGCGCGTCCAGATGCACGCCCCATTCACCAGCACGTTGTTTCAATTCGCTCAAATTGCATGTCCACTCCCTGTCATTTTCTGTAACGCGAAAAAAATCCTGGATGCTTTGCTTGTCGGGCCAACCTCGGACTGTGAATGGATGTAGTTCAATGGTGCTTGATTCTCGTTGCTTGGTGATCTGAACGGCCGCCAGAACAAGCTCGTTCCGAAGTTCAATTTCCAAGCCTGCGTAGGCGAGGGGCTCGTCCATCTGCAATCGATGGAAGATGCCTTCTTCCGCGTGCTTGTCGGTGCTCACTTTGCGGCTGCGTAATTGTGTCTTGTCCGGCATCAGCGTGGCGAGAGCAGCCAGCATGATCGAGGTCTTGCCGGAACCGTTCCCTCCCTCAAACACAGTGACGTTTGAATCAAGATCGATTTGCGCGTACGGCAGGTCGCGCCAGTTCACTAAAATGATTCTCCGAAATTTACTGAGTGGAGTGATCTTCACGGCTTCATTTTCTCCGAAACAGGCTCTGACGTTGACTCAGGTTGCATGATAAACTGCGTAAACCGATAAATCGGCCGCTTGCACCTGAACGTGTTCTCCGTGCCGGGAGTAAGTTGAATGAAGTTCAAGGCAGCTAGAGTCTTCATGGCGGCAGAAACCGCCTCACGCATTTTTGAAGGTTGCAATTCCACTTTGAACTTTGTTTCCGTCATGATGCGTGCGATGTCTTCTTGGCTCTTGAGCGTTTCAAGCCTTGAAATGACCTGCTCGATTGTAAGTTCACCAGTACCTCTGATGCGGTGTTCTGGATCGCGATACAGATGGGCGATACTCAGTCCAACAAGCATTTCGGCTTTAGTCAGTTGACGCTGCCCGAAGATTGCGCCTCGTGATACCAGGTAAAAATAGCCCTCGGCACCCTCAATCAAGTCGGCTTCATAACGGCGGTAAAGCTTGGACAGTTCGGTGATATTCAATTTGATGAACTCGTACGGCTCCACGTCTTCGATGGCGATGTGAACACCACGGCGCAACTTATAATCCACGACGGGAAAACGTTCGCTCGCCACCACTTTTCCGAGATTTTCGTGTTCGCTCATTTGTGAATTTGGATGTCTTGGATCTCGGCGGTCCCGCGAACCGCTGTCCAATCGTACTCGCGGTCAAGCACCGCATCGTGATCCTTCAACACCTGCTGCATTGCCACACCAATCGCGAGATGGAGATCATGCCACGAAACTTCATCTAAATTGTGCAAAATCTCGGACAATCGAACTGACCCGTTCGTGCAGAGTCTGTCTGCTACCTGGTTGGAAATCGTTTTAGCTAACTGCGCTACTAGGTGGGATTCCTCATTTACTGTTTGCATTGCAAAGTCCTCACGCAATCGAGTCGGCCGCTCCGGAGGAAGTTCGAGGAAGCTCTCGTTGAGATGCTGGATATTTGGCTCACGGCACACATTCAGACACGGTTTGTCGTTCGTGAAATTCCGGATGGCGTCCTTCACTCGTTCCGCGATCTGTCGTTGTGGATCAACTCGCACGACGTAGCGAAGGAAACTGTGAACATTCTGATAGTGGAGCGACCAAGCATCCACTCGGGTCTGCGTCCAATCGCTGATCTGGGCGGTCCGCCGTAAAATGCCGTCAGCTGCTGCCATCGCCTCACGCTGCTCTGCATTTCTGGCCTGAACCGAAATATCCAGCACGATGTCATCCGTTTTGATCAGACTTTCCAGAAGAATGTCACGCAACTCCGTGATCGTATGCATCGACTGTTCAAGCAATTGCACACATGGCTCGATTGCTTGATCGGCTTTCGCTTGAACCAGAGTGAAAATTTCTTCTCTAACTGCTTCGTGTCGGACATCCAAGTTCGACTGATATCGCAGGATGCGTTCAAACGCTCCTTGCACAAACTCCCTCAGAGGAATTGTGACACGTCGCTGCCAATCGTCCCTTGTTATGCATTCAGACAGCTTGCTCGCGATTTCGGACAAACGAACCATCGCTTCACTGAGAATGGACCGGAGTGTGTCTTTGTCGAACTGAACATGGCGCGTAATATTCTCAGCGATGGCCCTACCAAGCGAAGTCAGTGAGTAGATTGGCTCAATGGCTGACAACCCTCCACAATCTGACCGAATGATGACGCCAGATTTCTGAAGGGCGCTGATTGCTGCCCGCCCCCGTGCTTGGGCTCCTGCTGAGTCGTTGGCTTCCAGCTTGTCGATGGAATGAAAGAAGTTTGCCAACTCGCTCTCGTGGATGTCCTGATTTTGGCTCTCACTGGCGTAAAGACGATGGTGAATCAACAAGAGCAATGCCAACTGCGGCTTTGAAAGAGCGATCTCAAAGTCGGCAGCAAGAAAAACGGTTAGAATCTCGTTCAACGTTTTCAAGGCGTGCGTTCGCGCAATTATTCACAGTACGCGAACAAATGCAGTCCGATGTTCAGAATAAGTGGATACGCCAATTTCAAAGACTTCTCTTTCGCTTTTTCATCTTTCTTGCGATTCGCGCCCACACGGTAGAAGACCGCCGGTCGTCGGGTGTCGAAGTAGTTACGTCATCAAGATTTCTTGGGCTTGCGGTTTCGTAATAATCTGCTTTCGCCATAGTGTCTTGTCGACGCCCCGCTTCAATCCGCTTTTGATTCCATGGCAAAGCTTCGACAACTCGGTTGCGGTCGACGAAATAGTGGGATCGACATTTGGAATTCCAATTGCCGATCGACGGCCAAAGGGAGACGGTCTCACCGTCGAAGGTTAACTTCCAGTCTGTCGGCGTGAACGGCGTGATCACCTGTTCGGCACACCCACAGCAGCAAGCATGCGCCGCCGTGGCAAATTCCATAGAGATGTAGATTATCCCCGGCTCAAGCTTCTCCGGGATGTATTGAACAAAGCGGTGTTCAAGCCGCGCGTGACGTAGCATACAGGTCTCCGTTCAACAACATGTTGCCATCGGTCGTATAGGTGCTGTGATGTTCGCCTTCAAGGTCGCGATAGAATCCCCTCAGCTTCTTCCATTTGATCACCGCCATCACGGCGTTCAGCGCGTTCAAATCCGCCACCTGGATGTTGGAAGAGTAGATGTTGTCCTTTCCGTCGTGAGCGAAGGAAACTCTTCCCTGATAAACGTGGTCACGTTTATCAGGGGTGCTCGCGGTCACCCGCAAAATTCCGCCTATAGTGCCATCCACCAGCTCAAGACCCATTCCAACGTCGACAAAAGCTGCTCCGAGCGCTTCCAGTTTCTGGACGACCATCCTCTTCACCTCGCCCGCATCCATGCAAATGAACGCGAACGTCACACCGTCGAGCAGTTGCAGATTTCCCGCATCTATCGCGACGGCGTGGGCCGCGATCCCCTTGTGCATATTCGAGTAAATTCCCTTGAGGTAATCAACTTTCTTGGGCGCCTCTCGGAGTAGCTCTATTGCGGGCGCACCTGGCGCCCGGAAGGCATTGTGCTGAAGGAATTCGTCGCCATCAATAATGCGAATCTCCCGGACCGGTGTTTTCGCCACGAAATCCAGGACGTAGGAGCCGGTCCCTCCAAGACCGATAATCGCCACGCGCTCGCCGGCCAGCAGTGCGGTGAGTGCCCCTATGCCGACACGGTCGGACGCGGTTTCGGTGTAGCAAAACACACTTTTCTCCTCGTCCTCCGGCGCCCGAAAAGTTCGGGGAGATAGGCCTGGCTTTAGTACCGCTGCCGGGCCCGCTAGGATAGCGGCGTATGTGGTCATTTTGTGAAAATAGTCCGTGTAGCCAGACGACGGCTTGCTTGAAAAGCTGTGCTTCGCCGTCACCCCATTGCCCAAGTCCATAGCCCCGCTTTGGTGCGCGATTTGACGAAGCGGATTCCCATCGGCTCCGCACGGGAAATCCCCATCGAAGTAAGCTACGTGTGTATCCGGCGTCCGCGCCACGTCGCCCGCGACATTAAGTGTTGAGATTAGGGTTCCGGTTTCCACCTCACGGCGTGAATTCACGTAAGGAACATCGCGCATGAGAAGGAGGCCGCCGCGAATCTGGATGAAGTAGCCTTCCTCGCGGAGACGCTTCAAGTCCGGACTAAGATTTATCAGTTTTTGTGACATTGAAGATGGTTCCTTTCTTTTTCACTTCCACAACACCGCCCGCGCCGAGTTCACCGGCGTGTGGTTTCGAAGCAGCATGCCGATAGGTCACGGAGAAGATGATGTTCTCCCCATGAGCGCCCGGAAACGCCAGCGCGACGACTTGTTCAAACGTCACGTCTTCGTCATGAACGATGCGCGGCCGAGCGTTGACGATGATTTCATAATCCATCACCGGTTTCGGTCCGGTTACGAAGCGCTCAATTCCTGGATCGCTGAGGTCGATCAACTCCTCTCTTTCGATTAATCGAGTTTCTCCGCTTTTTTTCAGGAAGACTGCTCGGTCTTTGCCGACCTCGCCCAATTTATAAAGATGAACGCCTTTAATGATGGGTTTTCCCCATTCGAGCTGACGCTCGTCCAGGGTCAGCTTGAAAAGACGGTCTGTGCTGAACGCGATGAACCGTTCTGCCCCGCGCTTCCGGAGATCGAACGGCTCATCGAGCCGCACGTCTTCGAAGTCGCCGTTCGGAAGGATGGCGAGAACGCTGAAGTCTTCAACCGGTGTGGCACCAGCCGCGTTGAGAATCTCGCGACCGAGCGGAGCTGGGTTGACCAGGTTAAGTGGGCGAAAGTTGAGGTTGCCTTGCGCGTAAAGAACCCTATACGCGCGTGCTAGACGCAGCGGGCGCCCTTCACGTAGCGCCTCTCCCACGTCCTCGTGTTCTATCAGTTCGTTAGTAATCATAATTGAATCTCTTGTTACTTGCGGCGGACATCCGCCCTGCAAGAGATCAATCGCCACGACCACCAACGACCGGTAAATCTCTTAGAACTTCCTTTGCAGCCTTCCCGTTGGGGTAGGGCCACAGACAAAAAACGCCGGACAACCTGGACAGGTTTGCGGACTGGGTTTCGCCAGAAAGTGGCCCAAACGGATGTTCTTGAGGAATCCGTCGAGCTTCTCTTTTCGGTTATCAAGTTGTTTGTCAGACATCGTGATCGAATCGGCTTTTCGATCTGAGAGATACACGAGCTCCACCACAGCATCTGGAAAGGCCTGCCTTGCTGCAATTACCAGCGCCGCTGAATCGACGTCTTCGGCATGGCTTGCTCGGTGATGGCCCGTCCTAATGCGACGAAAAGTGCGCTGTCCCTCAGAGTTGACGACAACATCATCGGCCATCACTACGATCCGCTCGTTCCCGAAAGTTAGACTAAGCGCTGCGGGCTTCTCCGCCCTTCGCCCTGTACGGATGGACGCGAAGAATTGGAGCATGGGCAGGGCAATTTTCCGGTATTCCTCCAAGTAGCCATGATCCCCCAGATTGTGCGCAGCGAACGCGTCCGCTAGTTTTTGATTGAGCTGCTCTGGGTTGTCGGCGACCACCGCGCCATCCACCACGGCTTTGTAAACGGTCCGGACGGCTTCATGCATCTGCATGAACGCTGTGCTGCTCCGCCGACCGCCGATTTGGAGAATATACGTGTAGAAAAAGCGCCGAGGGCACTTCTCGATGAGCCTCATCTGCTCGCCTTGAAAGCTCAACCCACCCTCAATAGCAAGTTCGATTGGCAACGCTTCTGGGGCCGGCGGAAGTGCGCGGGTGGGCGTGGTATTCGCTTGAGAAATAGCTCCACTAAGTCGGCCGAGATAAGGAGATAATGACCATTTCCGGCCATTCGCGGTCTTCGTCGGTGCGTACGCGAAAAAACGATCCTTTGCGCGCGACATGGCGACATAGAACAAGCACTCCTGCTCTTCTTCATGACCCAACTTCAACAAGTCCAGTGAATTCCCAGGCCCGCCCCCTTCCACCATGCCGTCTGGAGGGGGGCACCGTGGACTCTGCGCTACCCTTGGAATTGTGCTCAGATTGAAGTTGGGGAGGTGCACGACCGAAAACTCGAGTCCTTTTGATCCATGAATCGTCATGAGCCTTACCGCATCGATACCCTGTGCCGCTGAGGGAAGCTGTCGAAGATCCCGTTCATCCCCTAAGCGAACAAGGCGACGAACGCGATCCATGGTTCGCATGATGGGAATCCCCTTTCCCGACGGCTGCACGCGGAGAAAGTTCATCAGTTGCCAGATGGCGATACCCCGCGTCCTTTCCTTAAGATTTTTAGACTGAGCGATCCCAGCCGCAATCCTGGCGCGATCGAGGAGCAGCTTAGCCAGAACGTCCCAGGGCTGGGACTTCTCATCAAACCCCGAAAGAGCCGTTCCCAATTTTTTCAACGCGTTGACGCCAACCGAGGAGAGTTCTGGCACCTTGTGGGCATTCGGGATCCATCTTCCCGCGGTGACCTCGTTTGTTCGATAGAACTCAATGACTCTCGCCACATCAGCTATGGACATTTCAAATTCCGGCCAACACGCAACGCGCACTAGCCCTGTAGCCCGCCGGTCCGTCAGCGTTCCGAGGATTGCGAAAAGATCCCTGACTTCAGGGCGCTCAAAGAGACTACCAAGGAAGAGCACCGGGATGCCCAGCCGTTCCAGGTCTTGACCAAAGTCGGATAGTTTCTCATTTCCGGTGCAAAGCACTACCTGATCCCGATAATCAACACCGGCTTTCCGCATGGCCTCAATATTATCCGCCACCACAACGGTCTGATCGTCCGATTGATCGACGGTGAGAAGTGCCGGTGATGCCCCAAGCGGACCGCGAGTAGATTCTAACGCGCTGTCGGTATCGCCAACCTTCATCTGGACCGCGAACTGGGAGAACAGTTCAACGACTTCCTTCACAGACCTGAAATTCTTCTTCAGTCGCCCGCGCTTTCCACCGGGGAAATCATCCTTACCGAATCGCCCGATGTTGAACGACGAAGCGCCGCGGAATCGATAAATCGACTGTTTCGAGTCCCCAACAGCCCAAAGATTCTCCCCGCTCCCGCGCAAAGCCACTAGCAGCCGCACACTGCTCCGATTTACATCTTGGTATTCGTCTACAAGGACGTGTTCGTATGTTTGTTGAAGGCGTGCCCGTATTTCCGCAGTCGACTCGAGAAGCTTTACGGGCAGGGTCACTAGATCACCGAAATCGACGCAGCCCTTCTCCTTCTTCAGCCGTTCATAGGCCTCGTAGACTTTCGCGACTTCAAGCGCCTTTTCGCCCAAAACGCGTTCATCGTCCGTCGTCGCCTTGGCAATCATGCCCCTGGCAAGCTCAGCGTATCTTTTCTCGTCCACCACCTCGTCCTTCGCTCGCGATATCGCGCTAAGAATGTCTGTGATCTTGTCGGTTGGGTCATAAAGATCGCGATAATGGACAAGCCCCAAGCGAGGAAACTCGTCTTCGAGGATCTCAACTGCTTCGGTTCTGTCGAGCAATCGGGGGTCCTTGGGTATGCCGAGCTCGAGGTGGAACCTTCGAATAATGTCTAACCCAAATGCGTGAAATGTGCCGATCCACATCGCCGCCGCGGCGTCCTTGTTCTTCCGCGCGATCCGCTCCGACATTTCACTGGCCGCCTTGTTGGAAAATGTTAAAAGCAAAATTTTTCGAGGATCGATTCCTTCGGCCAATAAAGACTCAACGCGCGCGGTCAACGTCTGGGTCTTTCCTGTCCCCGGCCCGGCTTCCAGCAAGTAGGCGGGTCCGCGCTGTTTCACGGCCTCGATTTGATGTTTATCTGGATCGATCTTCGCAGTCGCGTGATGAGTATCTTCGACCACGGGCAACAAAAGCGCGTCAAAAAGTTGTTGCGCCACAACTTCAAATGGAGCTCCCAGGCGGTCAGCGATCTCCGTCGCGGAAAGGTTTTGTTCCAAGTGAAGTTTCCGAACGAATTCTCGTGGAAGAAGAAACTCCCGCGCGAATAGGTCCATCTGGACTTCACGGCGTTGTCGCCGTCCATAATCCACCACTCGATCCAGTCCGACAGGACAAGGCTCCGCCGGTCGCGCTGGATCAATATGAATACTGTCCCTTTTTTCGGGATCGTCCCCCAGTTCCGAGTGGCCAATTTCGTGTGCAACCAGGAATGCTTTTTCGAAATCAGTTCCAACATTTTCGTGGACTATGAGCTGCGCGGCTTGGATGAAGGTGGCACGGCTGTTTCGTAAGATTGTGGCGCCCGCGCTTGCCTGTTCCACCTCAATGTCCCGCCGACGCGCTTCCGCAAGGGCGAAGGCGTAGGGCTTATACGGATCGTGGCCTTCCACAACAGCATCCTTGTGGTATTTTGCCGCAAACTGCCGTGCGATTTCAGCCGCATCCATGCTAATCCCCTTCGGCCATCAACTCCGCGATCTTCTCCGGTGCGACTTGCGCCTCAATTAGTAACTGCTCGAACGTCGCGGGAACCGCCGCGACCGGCTTTTCCTCTGACTTGTGGCTTCGAACGGAGGCCACCTGTAATGGAGTGTTTAATGCCATGTTGATTTCGTCGATTGTGGAGTTCATCGCTGCCGCGAGTCGTCCTAGGAAACGCTTCGGTATCGATGCCACCTTCACTCGCTGTTCCCGAAAAGCCACCATTACTTGCAGCGGAAGCTCAAGCGCGCGGGCTGTCGCGCGGAGTTGAGGAACCGATAAACTTGTGAAGATGTTGTTTGAAACCGTCGACGACGAGTTTGAGTACTGCCGCCAGGCCGTATCAATTATCAACCTCTCCTTGTCTGTCAGTTCCCTCTCCATCGCCGGAGGCCTCGATATCTCGTTCGACAGACTAGCGATTTCAATCGCATACTGCGGGAATTCACGCAGATAACGCTCCAAGGTGGAACGATCATGATTCGGTTCAACAGCAAAGGCGCTCAACACGTCCGTGCAGGAAAGTTCAGAAGATTGTTGTTTCATTGTGGCTCTCCTTTCGTAAAAGCCGCACGCAAAGCCGAATGAGCCAGATCTCGGTGCGTTCGGACGGTTTTTGATGTTTTCTTGAGCACGGCCGATATCGTGAGAACTCCTGCTTCCTTGGATTCGGTCAGCATTCCGTTCCGGTCCATTTCGATTATTGCCTTTTGAAGAGGAGGTAAGTCATCAATCGCCTCGTACAGCCGTGACAGGTAAAATGGGTCGTCAGGTTTATGAACGTCGAACGGGTCGAAACTCCCGGCCGCCCTTTCTACTTCTGGAGAGATGTCACCGGTTTCGGGTTCGATTTCGATCCCTTCCGTTTCTTTTTCGGTCCTTTTCCCGTGTCGGAAGGCATCCATGCGCAGCGTCTTTAACGCCTTTGCGAATCGAACTTCATAAATATCGAGGTCTTCCACGTATTGGTTTCGGTCCTCCATCAGCATGGTCAAAAACCAATCACGCCCAGTGTCACCGACACTACTTTCAAACGCCCTGACCGTCTCGCCGTCGGAGCTCTTGCCAGTCGGCAAACTTTGGATCACCCGTTCCAACAGCGTCTTGTAGAGGACCTCCGAGCAGGCATCCATCGGCCTCGACCGATGCTCTCGCACCAGATAAAGCAAACATTCGCTCGGGACGTATTTGGGGTCATTGGGTTCGTGAATGCCGCACCGCACACAGAGCTCATCGCGGGCTAGCGTATTCAATTCGCGCAGCCGATCCTCGATTTCCGGCGGCCGCGTGTACAACGTACCGTCGGTTTTTCTTCTCTTCCTCAGCGGTGTGATCAATGTACCTGCCATACAGTGAACCGATTCCATAAGATCAATCGCCAGAACAAAAGCAAACCGGTAAATTAACTTGATACTGATTTTGGACGGCCGACCGAAGGGGAAAAACGCATTGCGAAGTAAGGCCGTTAGGCTGGGAACAGGGGCGACAAATATCCCCGAACGCTCAAGAAGCTTCCCCTACATACATGGTATGTAGGGGCGATTGCCCGTCACTTTTTCACTTCCACGGCTTAACCGCCGCACGACTAGCTCCCCCAACGTGTCGTCGGCTATCGCCCGACTGAATCGCTTTTCCTTCGGCTATCGGGCTAAAGGTCACTTACCCAGTGTCCTTTATCCAAAATCGATTCAGTCGGCCGCCCAGTCCTATCGTCCTTTAGCGCCGACACGTTGGGGGGACTGGTTTTGGGAAAAGGTGCTATCGCACCGACGACTCCCCCGCTATCGCGAATCGTTCACGCCAAGGCGCGGAGTGGACTATCGCACTACCGTCCACGACTGATGGGAATCGCAGCCCGATCAAAGCACGAATGGAAAAGCGCCCGCCACGTACGTGGCGTTTGTTAGAGGCTGAAGAAAGCGTTCCGAAGTCATCGCGCCAAAAAGATTTTGCCGATTCTTGAAAGATTGCTGGCTTGTCCCCGTATTCAGGATGAAAGCAGGCATTGCTGGTGTCGTATTTTGATAAGCAATTGTCGCGTTTTGACAATGGTGCGGAGTTGCTGAGACAAAACACTTCAAGGATTCTGGATTGGCAAAACGGATTCACGAGTGCAACACGACAGAATCTTTCGGGTCAGTGCCTCATGGAAGCGACGCGCGGGAAAGGGATAACAACATGATAACATTCAAAATCACCGGAACAGTCAAAGTTGCCGAAACAGGTGTGGGCCTGCCCGGGCTTTTCGTAAAAGCCTATGACAAAGACATTCTCTTCGACGATCTATTGGGTTCGGCCATCACCGGCGAAGGCGGGCGTTTCGAGATCATAAGCGAGCTGAAAGATTTCCGGGATTTTTTCGATGTGAAGCCGGACATCTATCTCAAGGTTTACACGCGCGACGGGAAGAAGCAGTTGCACGCGGTGGACAAAGGGATTCGCTGGAATGCCGGCCGGATGGAAGACTTCGACGTGCGGATTCCCCTCAAGGAACTCGGCCAGAATGCACCGCCCCGTAAAATCCGTCTGCTCGACGAAAGAGGAGAAGAACGCACCAACTACGATCCCGGCGAATCGCTGGTCATAGGTATCGGCGGCGTGGAAGCCAACGCGGTGCATGAAATCTCCCTGTCGGCTGACGATGGCCTCTTGTTCACCAGCACACTCTTGAGCAATACCAATGGCGAAATTGAGCCAACGATCCTCTGGGCGCAGTTCGGGCTTTCTGATCCGCGCAGCGCCGAACGCTTCACCGTGGCGCAGGCCCAGCAACGCTGGAAGGACCACGAGTTGAAATTGCAGATAAGAACAAAGGGCCAAATCGTACTGGAGCAATCGATCAGAATCGCGGGCACGTTCAAGCGACCGCTTCTGTTGAACACGGATGCCAACGGATATGTGTTGAACAGTTTTGAGGTGGGACGGCACGACGCCGTCGTATCGGCTTACAACCTTCCGTTTTCAGGCACCGCGCGGGTGTACATGGTGCCCCGTCAGCACAATTGGTTTGCGGGGGACCGGTTTGCACCCGTGACACTCGCGAGTGGACGAACTGCTTTTGCTGATGTCGAAGTGGCGGCACATCAGCGCTCCGTCACCGTGCGGTTGGCGCGGGCCAAAGAATTACGGGCAGGCGCTTATGATTTCATCGTCCGCGAACTTCGCTATGGATACGAAGACGACGAAGACATGATTTTGCGCGCGACCGACGTGGTGACCCGGCAGGTGACCGGGTTGGTGGTGCGCTGGGAATTCATGGCTTGGAAAGCTGTCCTTGGCGGATGCACCAATACGCAACCGATCAGTGGCCGGACTGTTGTTGGCGCGCCCTACTTTCAGTACGCTGACACCTTCCAGCCGGGAGAAAAAGTCTATGGTGCGCTCGATCCAGCCGCGCTTTCGCCCGGCCAGCAAGGCAGGATGGTGGCGTTCTATGTCGTCAAACGGCCCGTGGCGAATTACAATGCACTGACGCACCTGCCGCAGCTTGGTGGGAACGCGAACGTACAGAAAATCCTCACGCAGATCGATTGTATCAATCACAACAAGGTCTTGCTTTGGAACAGTGCGGATGTGGGTGATTACGACATCATCGCCGATTTTGGGAACAACACGGCGAACCCGACTACGTTTACTCCGGACCATTCATTCGATCAACCGCTTGACCTGGTGGACGGCAAGCTCGTGGCAGGATTTCGAGTTGTGGCGGACCCGGGTACTGCAGTGAACCCCAACATTCCGCATGCAGGTGCCTTTTCGTACAATCAAAGCACGCAGGGAACCGTGACAGTGAATGATCCTGGTGGAGATTTTGGATCACCGGTGACGGTGAATCTGGTGGCTGAAGTCCGTTTTCCGGCGGCGCTCGCCGGTATCACCGACCCGACACAGATTAGCCCCTTCGCACCCAGTTATCCGCTCATCGTGTGCGTGCATGGAAACGGGCACAACTTCAGTAACTATACATACCTGCTCGATCACTGGGCGAAGAACGGGTTTATTGCCGCAAGCATTCACCTCAACACAGGAATGGCCAAAGAAGGTCGCGCGCGGGTGCTCTTCAGGCACATTGATATCCTCAAAGGGATGTTCGGCACTCACTTGCAGAACAATATTGGCATCATGGGACACAGCCGTGGCGGCGAGGGCGTGGTTGCGGCCCCCCGCATCAACCAGGCGGAAGGTCTCGGCCATAACATCAATGCCATCATCTCGCTTGGACCGACTGACCAATACTTCCCGCGCGAGACGCTGGCCGCTCCCCATGCCACGCCTTACCTTGTCATGCACGGAGCGATGGACGGCGATGTTGCGAACCCGGGATTCATGGGTTTCTCGCTCTACGACCGGGCCAGCGGCAAACCCAAAAGCATGGCTTGGCTCTATGGCGCGAATCATAACCGGTTCAATGAGATCAATCCCGATGGCGATCTCAATACCGGGAAGATGGATCCCCTCGACCACGCGAAAATCCTGACTGCTCCTTCGCACCAGGTTCTTGCCCTGTCCTACATGACCGGCTTTTTCCGATGGCATTTAAGTGGTGCCACCGAATACCAGGGCATGTTCAAAGGCGAATGGATGCCCGCGTCCGTTGCGCAGACGGAACCAGCCATCAACAAAATCTATTTCCAGTACGGTGATCCGGTGACCAACGTTGTGGATAACTTCGAGCAGACTCCGCACAACTGGCAGGCGGGCGTCAACGTGGCAGTTGACGATTCAAATACACTCCCGGTTGATCCGCAGGAGGACAGATTGCCGACACTCGACGTTCATTCGTCGCAGGATACGGCGGGTCTGCTGCTCCGCTGGGACGCCAACACTGACAAGCTGGTATTCACGCCGGCTGCAGCGCTGAACGTGAGCAACTTTCAAGCGATCAGCTTCCGCGTGGGCCAGAAAGTAGACAGCCCGCACAACCCGGCCGGCCAACCGCAGGACTTGTATCTCACGCTCACAGACGCGACGAACAAGAGCCGTTCCATTCGTGTGGATGCATTCGGTGACATTCCGCCCCAGCAGAAGCGCATAAAAAACCAATTCACCATTTCGGCGCTCACGACGATTCGAATCCCTCTCCATGTGTTCCAAACCGAAGTCATCAACACTCAAAAAGTCGACCTCACTCAAATCAAAACCGTGGCCTTCGATTTCAAGGCCAACAATTCAGGGGAGATAGAAATTGACAGCCTCGAATTCACAAATTGAGACGGAGCATTAACCTTTAATCCAAGAGAGGAAATTTATGTTTACCGACCTTATCCAATTTCCCATTGAGAGCGAAAAACTGAAATGGGAATCCAAAGTCGTCGTGCGCGATGTTGATAAAGAGCCTCGGCTCCATATCCGTCTCCGGCTCACCGGCACGCGCTTCCCGTTGTTCAACACCATCCCATTTGTGCGCGTGGGGAGGGCGATCACGCATCATGTCGAGATTGCCGAGGACGGACTAAGTGCGCACGCCTATTTCGACCAGGCTCTCCCTGAAGACGGCGTAGTAGAATTCGGCTACGACACGCAGACACTCCTGCGTTTCCCGCGTCGATATGCGAGTAACGTTGTGGTGCGTCTCGATCAGAAGCGTCTGCCTGAAGCGTTGCGATACCAGGACCGACTGTTTGCGCCGCTGATCCGTTAGTTCATGCGGGCCTTGGCCGCGACGGGGCCCACTTCTGTTCGCCTCTGGCAAGATTGAGCGTCTGCCCGGAACTGCCGCGCAGTCATATCCTGTAACGACGCCACTTCGGATTTCAAAACCAGCCGCCATTAACTCGCTGGCTTGTCCCAAACACAGTTGCCAGCGCCTGGTTGCGCGGTCGATTGCACCAGACCACCGAAGGAAGTTCAAAAACACACGAGGGAATTTTCTTCGTGGCAGGAGTGGCGGCTGGTTTTGGAACCATGAATGACGAACCGCACATCGTAATTGGTGAACGCCACGGCTGGGGTGACCCGCAGCCTTTTGGCATTTCCAAAGAAGATCAGAGACAGCATCTCTATATCATCGGAAAAACCGGCTCTGGAAAAACCACGCTCCTGCGGAACCTGATTGTTCAGCACATTGGCCTTGGGCATGGAGTGGGTCTCATCGATCCGCACGGTGACCTTGCGGAAGAACTTCTGCATCACATTCCACCCCGTCGTGCGGACCATCTCTGCTATTTCAATCCCGGCGATCTCGAGTTTCCAATTGGTTTGAATCTTCTCGCGAACGTGGCGCCAGATGACCGGCACCTTGTCGCTTCGGGCATTGTAAGTGCCTTTAAGGGAATCTGGCGCGACTCGTGGGGACCGCGGTTGGAATACATTCTCTACAATGCCGTCTCAGCGCTCCTTGATTCCAGGAACGCGACGCTCCTTGGCATCAATCGAATGCTCATTGATGAACGCTACCGGGCGAAAGTGATTCGGCAGATTAAAGATCCGTTTATCCGAGCCTTTTGGGCCGAGGAATATGCCGGATATGATGAACGTTTTCAGCGCGAAGCGATTGCGCCAATTCAAAACAAGATCGGCCAGTTTCTGTTGAACCCGGTGATTCGAAACATTTTGGGCCAGGTCAGAAGGCGGACGAGCATTCCATTCGTGATGAACAACGAGCGTCTATTCATAGCGAACCTCTCCAAAGGGCGTATCGGCCATGACAAAGCAAACCTGCTCGGATCACTTCTGACTGCACAATTTCAACTGGCAGCGATGGCACGAACGACCGAGCCGGAGCAGGAACGCCGTGACTTCTATCTCTTCATCGACGAGTTCCAGAACTTCACCACGGATGCCTTCGCGTCGATTCTTTCAGAAGCGCGAAAGTATCGGCTAGATCTCACCCTCTCGCATCAATACATCGACCAACTCCCGCTCCCGATTCGTCAGGCGGTGTTTGGCAACGTCGGAACACTCATCGTCTTTCGCATTGGCTACGGCGATGCCGAGGTGATGGAAAAGGAATTCGGCAAAACCGTGCCGGCGAGCGCCCTTGCCGACCTTGAGCGATATGAAGCCGTCGTGAAGCTCCTGGAGAACGGTGCCAACAAAGAGCCGTTTCGGGCGAAGATGCTTCCACCCCTGGAGAATAGGATTGGTCGGAAAGAAAAACTCATCGCGCGATCACGCGAACGGTTCGCCACCCGACGCGCAACTATTGAGGACAAACTGACTCGATGGATGAAAGGCGAGCCACGAATTTCTCTCAAAGTCCATCGCCTGCCAGATATGTCTTAACGATCTCGGCTTGGGAATGGATCCTACTGGCAGTATTAGTCACCTGACCTGCCTGCCCTTCAATTTTCTGAACATCGCTTCTCGTCAGATGCCACGACAAAGCTGAGGGGCCATTGTATTCGAAGTATGCTCGACTGATTGACACATCCCACCATTTCTCCGCCAGCATGTCTAACAGCAGTTCAGCGTTGGAATCCTGTCCCGCTGTCCGGACGTTCAAGAGCGTAGTAAATGGAGCCGTCACCTGGAAAACGGGTCCATGTGCCAGCTCACCGGCTGGGGCGTTAGTGTTGCGTTCGTAGCGAATCAGAATCACCAGCAAGTTCGTCGGCCGGGGATTTTTCGCCAGTGCGTCATCCAGCCACTGAACGAGAGAGAGCACCCCATAATTGTCGTAGTAGCCCCCGTCTCCTAAATGCGTAACCGTTTGGTTCGTGAAGCTCGGCCGCGCCACAGGAGAAACGAATGGAAAGGTTGCCGACATCCTCGCCGCAGTGACGACCGGCACATTCAGATCCATGGCGCTCAGCACCGGGTCTGAATTTGTCCACGGTTGCGAAGTGCTGAACGTAACGGCACGACCGCTCTCAATGCTCGTAGTGCCAAATAGCAACGCTGGTCGACGCCCCGCTTTGGCGTCAATGGCCCAGGTCGAAAGAAGATTTGTTGGCGGCGCGGACCCGGCAAATGATGCGGCCCACGCCTTCTCCATGACCTTCCCGCGGTCGTCACTTTCAATGAATGGCACGAATGCGCGCGGAATATCACGGCAGACCAACCCATGAATTACTGCAGCGAGGCTGGACTTGCGCGAGCGTTCCCGAATTGCGGCATGTTCACTCAGCGGCACGGAACCATTCGTGTATCCAGACAAAAAGTGCATCAGGCCGTAGCTCCCGCCTGATATGCCACTCACGCAAACGATGTTCGAGGAAAGCTGCCCGCCAGTGTAACGATCCAATTCAGTCAGGACATAAGTACCCCACGCTCCAGAGTGAATACCGCCACCGCACACGGCGACCACGACAGGCGTGGGAGCCCTCTCGGGCCGCAGAAAATCATGAGGCGCTGCCCGGACAATGTTCGTTGGCCACGGTTCCGCGGTGAAGACCACCGGATTTTTTGTGACGAGCCCCCAAACGGTGACCCAAAGGAAAACCGGCACCAAAACCGGAATGCGGAAGCGATCGGCAAAGAACGAGACGGAAGCCAATACCCAGCACGCGGCCGTTAATAACAACGCCACATACAGAAACGCCGGCACATCCAGTGGCGGCAGCAGGGCGAAGAAGATGAACACCGCCACGCTAACCACAGCGAAAAGACTCGCCCGCAACTGTTCAGGCCGGAGAAATGTTCCGTGGGGCGTGAAATCAAAATACCCTTCCCAAATTCGTGGCGATGTCTTTTGAAGAAGCGTGAGTAGCCAATCAGTTATCTTCTCACCGAGGGTTTCAGCGGGAGTTTCAAGCTTTTGAATGTTTGCCGCCATCCAGATATCCATCATCCGCAAGAACTTCTCCAAATAGTTCATTCCAACCGACGCCAGCAGGACGGCGCCCAGCATCCCGCCGGAAATCGAGGCTGTCGCGGCGCGCCACGAGCGTTCATTTTCAATGGTAAGTTCGAGCACCTTTGCAAACGCTGGCAGGATCGCGAGGCACGCTCCCACCAACGCGAGCTTCTTCAGGCGATCTTCAGCGGCCGGACTCAGGCAGAGAAAGTCGGGAACGTTCGCACGCTCATCACCGAAGCATAGAATGAGACGAGTCGTGCGCCAGATGCTAAACACTAGACAACCCAGCACCAGACCAAGCAAAAACAGGGTACGATGTGCTTGATGACCATCGAACGCGCCGCGCGTCATGCCTTCGGCCAGCGTGGGCAACAGCGCGAGCAAAAAACCAATCACCAACGGCACTCGAAGCAGCCAGAGCCAGCAAAGCACACGCAATATGGAGAGAACTTGTAGCCATGCGACGATGAAGAGCGCCGCAAAGATGCCGAGCCAAACCTTCAGAAGGAGCCATTTCCATTTTGCAAATGCAGCCAATGCCCCGGCAGTTTGTTGAGTCGGATTACCTTCCTGGAACTGACTTACCAGTTTCAGAGCATGCGCGTTCTCGAACCAATCCAACAACGCCGCAGCTACAACCAGCAGGCAGGCAATTGCCGCAAGTGAAACAGTGAGCGGAGCCCACCTGCGATAGCGTTGTGCCGCGTCCCGACCGCTCCAGGCACTTAGCATGATGAGGAGACCGGCGTAAGCAACCGGAAACAAGAAGTCGAGATACAAACCAAACCGAACTCTTTCCAGTTCGCCCGGAGTCCATTTACTCAATAGGATCTTTGCTTTTTCAACCGTGTCGACCTGTTGTATCGCTGTCCACGGCGCGCGCACCGACGGAGCTGCACTTCTGAGGTTACTACCGATTGACTCAAGCCAGACTGCAAATGCGAAGGAAAGAATGACAAAAGCTAGCAAAAGGAGCTTCGCCGTGCGTGTGACGCTAAAATCCACCAGCTTGGAAGCAAAGGCGCGGAGCGATTTCATAAATTAAAATCCTCCCGGAATAGAGTTTTCATATGCAGCCACCACCGATTCTTGCCGGCAGTCGAATCACGCGCGCGTTCCGCTCCTGCGGTTTGAACGTGATTTCTACCTACCAGTAATACGTTCGGGACCGCTCGTTTCTATCAAAAATCTGAAAATATCTTTTCGGACATGTTCAGTCTCCGCCT
>JGI10216J12902_100124157_pt1 | contig 26950 bp, 25 predicted proteins | sample KanNatreferecore_FD_12902 | JGI IMG/M metagenome (IMG submission 12902)
AAAGCCGGTCTACGAACTGCTCGGCGGGGCGGCGCAGGACCTGGCGATCCCGATCCGCTTCTCGCTGGCCGCGAACCCCGCGGAGGTCACCGCCGAGAACGCGCGCCGCCGCGTCGAGTGGGGACACCGCACGATCAAGGTAAAGGTGGGGCTGGACCCGCGCGCGGACGTGGAGCGGGTCCGCGCCGTCCGGGAGGCCATCGGGCCCGACGTTCATCTGACCGTCGACGCGAACGGGGGCTGGAGCGTCGAAGACGCCGTCTGGGCGCTGAACGAGATGCGCCTCTTCCGCCTCCTGCTGGCGGAGCAGCCGGTCCGGCGCGAGGACCTGGACGGCATGGCTGAGGTCAGGCGGCGCGTCGACGTACCGGTGATGGCCGACGAAGGCGTCTTTACCCTCTGGGACGCCGAGCAGGCCCTGCGGCGGGACGCGTGTGACATCATCGCGGTCTACCCCGGCAAGAACGGGGGAATCACCCTCAGCAAGCGCATCGCCGAGATGGCGGCGGACCGGGGCGTCCGCTGTGCCGTCGGCAGCAACCTGGAGCTGGACCCCGGCACCGCCGCCATGTGCCACCTTACGGTGGCGACCGCCAATATCGCGGCGGACACGTACCACGGCGACATCCTCGGGCCTCTCTACCACGAGGGCTCCGTTGTTCGCGATCCGATCCGGTTCGAGGCCGGTTATGCGCACTGTCCCACGACGCCGGGCCTCGGCGTAGATATGGACTGGGACGAAGTTCGCAGGCTGGCGCTACAGCTTGCTTGACCGCCGTACAGGTTTGCACCCGTTCGGGGCAGGTTATACTCATGCCGTCAATTCCGTGTTGAGGGGAAAGACGTGATGAGCCAGACCGCGGACGAACTCGAACCCACCCACTCCCAGCCGCTGCAGTCCACGGCCACCGGCTCCGCGATCGTCGCCGGGGACCCGACGGACCGTCCGCTGGCATTTTGGCCCGAGGGGGTGCTCGTCGCGGCGGCGGCGATCACGCTGCTGGTGATCGCCCTGCGTCACCGGACCTATCTCGAGCGCAAGGCGCGGGAGGTGCAGGCCGCCGTCGACGAGTTCCAGCGGCAGGGCGGGATCGACGACATCACGCAGGTGGCGAAACAGGCGACGGAGTTCCTGAAGGGCACCGCCTAATCCGGCGCGGTAAAACTCACGCCACTTGCCCGGATCTCAATCGGTTCCCCTTCATCCTTCATCCTTCCGCCTTCATCCCTCGCGCCGCCGCCTTCAACCCTCGCGACGCCGCCGTCATCCTGCGCGACGCCGCCGTCATCCTTCACTTGCGCCGCGACCGAGATCGCGTCCAGCCCGCAGAGGGTGACGAGGACCACCCACGCACTCTCCGCCAGCGAAAGTGCGATCACCTGGACGAAGCGGCGCGCGGAATCTCCGGCGGCCGCCAGGGTTACGCCGAAGGCCCAGGCGAACGCCGCCAATGCCCCTCCTAGCAGCAGGCCAACGGCGGCCATCACGCCGAGGTGGAGCCAGGTCCGCTTCCCGGCCAGCGCCGCCGCCCTCTTGACGGCCTCCAGGCCCCCGGGACCGGTCGTCGCCGCCATCACCAGCGCGGGGGCGAAGAGCGCGTGGAAGGGGACGGTCAGCAGCAGCGCGCAGAGGAGCAACCCCTCCGCGGGCAGGCGGGTCTGGTAGCCGAGGTGCACTCCCAGGGGCGCCAGCAGGAGCGCCAGGTACGGCAGGGCCAGTCCCGTCCCGCGCAGCCAGCGGCGGTTCGTCAGCCGGAGCGGCTCCCCGAGGGGACGCCCGTGGACCCACTGGCCCGCCACCGCGGTCACCACCGGGCCGGTAGCCAGACCCAGGGCGGCGACCCAGCCCAGCAGCGTCAGCAGCTGCAGCTCGGGGTCGAGAGGGGTGAACACGGCTGCGGCCGCATTTGGAATCGAAAGCAGCGCCAGCCACACGAGTGGCTGGGACGACCAGAGCTGCATCGCCGCCCGCGCCAGCGAGACGAAGCCGGGCACCGTTTCCGGTTCCCAGTTGGGGTCATAGTTCGGCTCCGGGCTCCACCCCGGTGGAAGGCCGTGGGGAAGCGTGAACGGCGGGGAAAACGAAGGCGGCTCTACTAGCTCCACCTTCACCGGCAAGTCCGCGGCCTCTGAGGGCGGCTCCTGAGGCCGTGGTTCAAGAGCGGCCGGTGACCGTGGCTGCGGCGGCTCAGGCGCCTGAAGCAGCAGCGGGAGCGCCCCCTGGACGTCGGCGGAGGGAGGCCCGGCAATCTGCTGCAGCGTAGCAGCGTGCCCCGGGTCGAGCCGAAGCGCCGCCTCGAAGCGCAGCCGCGCATCTCCGTCTCGAGCGGCGGCCTTCAAGGCCATCCCGTAGTTGTACAGGAGGTCCGGATCGACCGGTCGCAGGTAGTGCGCCCGCTCGCACGCGAGGATCGCTCCCTCCAGGTCCCCCATCCGCGCGAGCGCCGCTCCCAAAGCGGCGTAGGCCGTGGCATCGTTCGGGTCGCGCCAGAGGTGCTCCTTCAGCGCCCGCGCCGCCTCTTCGGCGCGGCCCTCGCGGAGCGCGTCGTAAGCCGTCTGGAGATCGGTCGGCAATGAGATAAGGGGTAAGGAACAGACAAGACTTGGTTGGCGCTCGCGCGCCGCTACATCCCATTCCCTCGCCCTTCCGCATTTCCTCCCAGTCCCCTCCCCTAGCCCCTAACCCCTAGCCCCTAACCCCTGATATGATGTTTGCCTGGTGGGCAGCCGGGTAACTACCGTGAGCCGCCCTGCGCCGCGCGAGGCGGTGTCCCGCACCGTCTGCCGATGAGTCACCTGAAACCCGCCTGGTACGCGGTCTATACACGCAGCCGCCACGAGAAGCAGGTCGAAGCGTTCCTCCGGCGGCAGAACCTAGAGACGTACCTCCCGCTCCGCCGGGCGTGGAGCACGCGGAAGGACCGCCGGCTGACGATCGCCCTCCCCGCGCTCCCCGGCTACCTCTTCGTCCGCTGCATCCTTTACGCGGAGACGCGGGCGCTTATCAAGCGCGCCAACGGGGTGCTGCGGCTGGTCGAGAGCGTGGGCCGGCCGGCGGTGATCCCGGACCGGCAGATCGAATCCCTGAAGATCGCCCTGGACCACGCCTTCAACTCCGAGGGACACCCGTACCTGAACGTCGGCGACCGCGTCCGCGTCGTCCGCGGGCCGATGGCGGGCGCCGAGGGCTTCCTGACCCGCGTAGACGAAAACCGGCACCGCCTGGTGATCTCGATCGATTACGTCAACCAGGCGCTGAGCGTGGACATCGACGCGCGCGATATTGAACCAGCCGGGTGAGCGTGCCGCAGTACGGGGTGGATTCCTAGGCGGTGAGGCCCAGATAGCTCGGCTCGTATTCCGGGAAGACGCGTGAGACCTGCGGGTTCCCCAGCCGCCGGTCGACGATCTCGCCGAGAATGTCGCGATAGTCTGTGGTGACCTGCAGGTTACCGTCCTTATCCAACTGCTCTTTCTCCAGTCCCGGCCAGCGGCCCCAGACCCGGCCGCCGCGGATACCGCCGCCCAGAAGAAACATCGCCGTGGCGCGGCCGTGGTCGGTGCCCAGAGAGCCATTCTCGTTCACCCGCCGCCCGAACTCGGACATCGCGACCACCGTGACGCGCTTCGTCCGCTCGCCGAGGTCCGAATACAGCGCGTGCAGGCCCTTGCCGAGCTGCTGCATCAGCCCCACCATTAACTGGATTTGCACCGCGTGCGCGTCCCACCCACCCAGATCCACCTCCGCGATCTCCAGGCCGATGTCCGCCTTGATGAGCTGCGCGACCTGTTTCAGACCGCTCCCGAAGTCGCCCTCCGGGTATTGCGCGCCGCCCTCGGGACGATACTGCGCGGGATCGAGGCGGTCCAGCTTCGTGAGCAGCTTCAGCGTGCCGCGGCCGGCGGTGCTGGCGAGGTCGGAGCCGGTGGCGTACATCCGCCCCAGCGCTTTACGGAACGGGTCCTCCCATTGGTCCGGCACGTTCAGCCGGTACTCCGCGATCGACCGCACTGCCGTTGCATCGATGGCGCCTTGCATCGACTTCGGCAGCACGTCGGAGATGGCCACGGCGCGCAGTGGGGTCGGCGATTCGGGAGTGGTCGCAGCGAGGTGCCGGGCGATCCAGCCGGTGGCGGTGACGTTGCCGTCCGCCACGCCGCGCTCCATCGTCTGCATCGCCTCGAAGTGGGAGAGCGTCCGGTCCGGGCTGCCGGAGGCGTGGACCACGGCCAGTTGCTTGTCCTGATAAAGCTCGTGAAGGGGCGCCAGGTCCGGGTGCAGCCCGAAGAACCCATCCAGGTTCCGCGTTCCGTTCCCCTTACCGGGTTCCGAGACCGCGAGCGCGTGGCGGTGCTTCCGATAGGCGGCATCCCCATGGGGAGGCACCACGTGCAGCCCGTCCATCCCCCCGCGCAGGAACACCAGCACCAGCACGTCACCTTTGGGTCCCCGCTGCGGGTCAAACACGAACTGACGCGCGCCTGCGGTGCTTAGAAGCGGCCTTCGCGGAGCTGTCGAGCTGACTGGCATCCTCGGTGTCCTCTGTGTCTCGGTGGTGAAAACCCGGGACTAGCGGTACTGGAACCCCGGCGAAGCCAGCAGCAGCGCGGTCCACGCCTGCAGCTCCTCGGTCTTCGGGAAGGCCTTGGGCATGTGTTCGCCGACGAGGGAGCGGATCCCGGTTTCAGTGATCGCTTTGCCGAGCACGGCGCGTGAGAGCCCTTGCAGGACGGGCAGCGGCTCCGCGGCGCGAGTGGCGCGCGCGAGGCGATCCAGAGGGACGCTCGTTCCCGCCAGCCGGCCCTGGACCAGCTCCACGACGAAGTTCCAGCGCGCCAGCAGCCCCGGCGCCCATGCCTCCGGGCGCTCGGGATAACCGTCCGGCATTGTCCACTTATACGGGAGCTGGCCCATGCGCTCCAGGTGCGGGAGCACGCCTGCGCAGCTCGAGTTGGCGTTGACCGCGCGCATCGCGGAGACCGCGTACTCCACGGGCCGCTTTAGCTTGGGGGCGCCGCCGTGTTTGAATTCCTCGCTGTGCAGCAGGGCGGAAAGCACCTGGCGGATGTCGCCGTCCGTGCGCTCGAACACGCCGGCGACGCGCGCCACGAGCTTCGGGTCCGGGCGGTCCGCCACGAACCGCCGGCAGAGCTTCCGCGCCAGGTATCGGGCGGTGCTCGGATGGTGGCAGACCAGGTCGATGACCTGCTCGCCGTCCCGGACGCCCTGCCCTCCGGGGATAAGGGTACCGAGCACATGCTTGGAACCGTCGTCGTGCTGCCCCGCGCGGAACTCGAAGTCCCCGGGCTTCCAGGTGAGGCCCTTCTTGAAGCCCCACCCGGAGAAGCACCGGGCGATCTCCTGGACATCTTTGAGGCTATAACCGCCGTTGACCCCGAGCGTGTGCAGCTCCAGCAGCTCCCGGGCGTAGTTCTCGTTCGGACCGTCACCACCCGCGTCCCGGCGCCGGTTCTTGTCGTTGTCGAGGTAGAAGAGCATCGCGGGGCTGTGCGCGGAAGCGGACACCAGGTCGCGGAACTTGCCCATCGCGTGCTTGCGGAGGAGCCGGTCGTCGACGGTCTTCAGCCAGGAGCAGTCCGCCTTGAGCTGGCTGACGTTGAAGTGGTCGCTCCAGAAGTCCATCATCACTTCCTGGAGCTGGCGGGCGCTGTAGACGGCGCGGATCAGGCACGCCTGCTGCAGCTCGACGGCTGCCTGGCCCTTCCCGACCTCCGGGAAGTTGGACATCTCCCAGTCGCGGGCGTCTTCGGCATCCATCTCGAGGGTGTCCAGGGTGCCCACCCGTAGCGACGAGGCCCAGTCCTCCGGGATACGCTCCGGGGCAAGCTGCTCCTCGATGAAGGCATCCACACCCACTCCAGCGACCCGTTCGACATCCCCGGGCCTCGGACCGAACATGGCGCGGTTCAGCACCCGCCACACCACGGGATCTGCATCGGCCTCCCCGACGCGGTCCGGCACTTCGGGAGTGGCGTACCGTTGGACCAGCGCCGCGCAGCCGGAGAGGGAGACCGTCCCGGCGGCGGCGGCGCTGAGGCCCAGGAATTGGGTGCGGGTGAGACGCATGATCGTGTAGGAGAACCGGTCCGCAGACTACGCAGATTACGCAGGGTGGGTGAGGCGCGGCTTCATCCTTCCGCCTTCATCCTTCATCCTTCGCCTAGCACCAGGCGACCGGGGCGCCGCACACGGGGGGCGGCGAGCCAGCGGCGTAGGCGGCAGTGGAGGCCGGCTCCTGCACTGAAGTCTGCACCGGGGCCGGCAGCTCTACCACGTGCGTTGCCGGGGCGACTTCTTTCCGCCCGCCTTTGCGAGCGAACAGTCCGGACAGGCCGGCGCCGATGGAGATGAAGCCCACGAGCGGCAGGAACACGAACCAGCCGATCACCGGCAGGAGGCCGGAGAGGGCGGTGCACAGCGCGCCGATGGCCAGCGCGGACAGCGGAGAGGTCTGCGGGCTGCGCTCGCGGATGCGTTCGGAGAGGATCTGCGCGAAAGCCGCGCCGCCGATGGCGGAGGCGGCCAGCATCGGTCCCGCGCTGATCCACCCGAGGAGCTGCACCGGCCCCGGGCGGCCGTTCTGGATCATCGCTACCGCGACGAACGCCGAGACGATCCAGAACGCGGCGCCGGCGAAGAACGTGCTCTTCGGCGCCTTCTCCACGCGCTCCCGCGCCCGCTCGACGCGATTCGGCAGCATCAGAGCCAGCCATACCCCCAGGCAGGTCTGCATCGCCGCCCAACCGATCACGAACCACACCACCGTCAGCACGTTCGCCATTGCGCTCCCCCATGCGAAAGATGAAGTCGGAGGAGAAGGATGAAACCCCTCATCCGTCCTCTCCGTTCTGATTGTGCGCTCGGGCCGCGCGCGGCTCACTGTGCTTCTGCGCAGGGTTCCAGGTTCAACCGCGCGAACACTCTCGCACCAACACCCCAACACCCCAACACCCAACACCCCAACCAAATGAGCGCCAAGAAGATCCTGATGCTGGTCGGCGATTACGTCGAGGACTACGAGGTAATGGTGCCGTTCCAGGCACTGCAGATGGTCGGCCACACGGTCCACGCCGTCTGCCCCGGCAAGGCGGCGGGCGAGAAGGTGCGGACGGCGGTCCACGACTTCGAGGGAGACCAGACCTACAGCGAGAAACCCGGCCACAACTTCAGCCTGAACGCGGCCTTCGAGGAGATCCGAGCCGAGAACTACGACGCTCTGGTGATCCCCGGCGGGCGGGCGCCGGAGTACCTGCGCCTGAACCCGCGCGTGCTCCAGGCGGTGCGCCACTTCGCGGAGGCGGACAAGCCCATCGCCGCGATCTGCCACGGCGCGCAGCTCCTGGCCGCGGCAGGTGTCCTCAAGGGCAGGAGCTGCAGCGCTTATCCCGCCTGCGGGCCGGAGGTCAACGCTGCGGGCGGCGAGTGGGTCGACATCGAGGTGACGAAGGCGCACGTCTGCGGAAACCTCGTGACCGCCCCCGCGTGGCCGGCGCACCCCGAGTGGCTCGCACGCTTCCTGGAAGTGCTCGGCACGCGGATCGAGCCATGACGGTCTCGCGAGCTGCTGCCTGCGTCCTGGTGGCCGCCATTGCGCTCGCGGCCCGGTCGGCGCCCTCCCTCCCCGAGGCCGACGCTCTCACCTTCCGGGACGAGCCCGCGGGGCTGCTGCTCCGCAGCGCCGGTCGTACGCTCGCCCGGTACGTCTACCGCGATCCCGAGATCCTCCGGCCCTACTTCTGCGACGTACGGGAGCCGGGCGGCGTCCAGGTCACCCGGACCCACCCGCCTGTCGAGGGGCGGGACCGCACCGACCACGCAAGCATGCACCCCGGCATCTGGCTCGGGTTCGGTGACCTTGCGGGCAGCGATTTCTGGCGGAACAAGGGCCGCGTGGAGCATGTCCGTTTCACGGTTCCGCCTGGGACCGCGGGTCGGGAGGGCAGCTTTGCCGTGGAGAACCGCTATCGCTTTCCCAGCGGCGCCATCCTGCTGCGTGAGAACGCCGGTTACCGCATCCGTCTCCGCCCGGATGGGTACCTGCTGCTCGTAGATTCACGGTTTACCGCCTCCGGGGAGCCGGTGGAGTTCGGCGACCAGGAGGAGATGGGCCTGGGTGTGCGCGTGGCTACGCCAATCTCCGTCGCCCAGGGCGGGCGCATCCTGAACAGCGAGGGGTTTAAGAACGAGAAGGGGGTCTGGGGAAAGACCGCGGCCTGGTGTGACTATTCCGGGATGATCGACCAACGTCGCGTGGGGGTCTCCATCATGTCCGACCCGGCGAACTTCGCCCCTAGCTGGTTCCATGCGCGGGACTACGGGCTGCTGGTCGCGAACCCGTTTGGCCGAAAAGCGTTCACCGGAGGCGACGAGAGACGAGTGCGGGTCACCAGCGACCCGCCGCTCCGGCTCCGGTTCGGCGTGTTCGTGTACGGTACGGATGGCCGGGAAGCCGATCTGGCCGCGGCGTACCGGGATTACACGGACCTCCTCGGCGCGGCGCCACCGGCGAGGTAGGCATTGACTCCGGTCGCTCCATTGACGTCACCGCCCGCCCTCGCGCGGTCGATGCGCGGACTGTACGGCGACGCGGGTACGGCCTGGACGGAGCGCCTCCCGGAGCTGTTCCGCGAAGTGTGCGGGCGCTGGTCGCTCACCCTTGAGGAGCCATTCCAGAACCTGTTCTACAACTACGTCTCCCGCGCCCGGCGCGCCGACGGAGCGGATGTCGTCGTGAAGGTCGGCTACCCCTGCCGGGAGCTGATGACGGAGATCGAAGCGCTTCGGTTGTTCAACGGCCGCGGCGCCGTGCGCCTGCTGGAAGCCGACAAAAACCGGGGCGCTTTGCTCCTCGAGCGCCTGCGGCCGGGCAGTTCCCTGCTGAACGTAGAGTGCGACGAGGAAGCCACCGCTATTGCCGCGGCAGTGATGCGCTCGCTGTGGCACCCGGCGCCGAACGAGCACTCCTTTCCCACCGCTGCGGATTGGGGCCGCGGGTTCGAGCGTCTCCGCACGGAGTTCGGCGGGGGCACCGGTCCGTTTCCAACGTCGCTGGTGGAGCAGGCGGAGGGGCAGTTCCGCGACCTTCTGGCTTCGGCAGGGCCGCCGGTCCTGCTGCACGGCGACCTCCACTACGGGAACATCCTGGCAGCGGAGCGAGAGCCGTGGCTGGCCATCGATCCCAAGGGGCTCATCGCAGAGCCTGCCTACGAGGTGGGCGCGCTCATACGCAACCGCCTGAACGCCGGCCCGGACCTCGCCCGTCTCTTCGCGCGGCGGCTGGACCAGCTCTCAGCCGAGCTGAGCCTGGACCGGGAGCGGCTGCGCGGCTGGACGATGGCGCAGGCAGTCCTCTCCGCGTGGTGGACTTACGAGGATCACGGCGAGGTTGCGTTAGAGGCTCTGCGCGTTGCGGAGGCGCTCTTAGCCTAAGAGCCGACCGCTTCGGCCGCCCGGATCTTCCGGTGCACGGGATCAAGCGAGGGGATCGATGAGAGCAGCCGCTTCGTGTACTCCTGTTGGGGATGGTCGAAGATCGTCTCCACGCTCCCGCGCTCTACGATCACGCCGTTCTCCATCACGCAGACCTCGTCCGCCAGGTACTCCACGACCCCCAGGTTGTGGGTGATGAAGAGGTAGGTGAGCCCCTCCTCACGCTGGAGCTTGCGCAGCAGGTTCAGGATCTGGCTTTGGACCGAGACGTCCAGCGCGCTCGTGGGCTCGTCGCAGACGATGAACTTCGGTCTTACGCTGAGGGCCCGTGCGATGGCGATGCGCTGTCGCTGGCCGCCGGAGAACTCGTGCGGGTAGCGGTCGATGGCCCCGGCAGGGAGGCCGACGCGCTCCAACAGCTCCCCCGCGAGCCTCAGCCGCTCCGCCTGCGTGCCGCCGATGCCGTGGATGCCCATGCCCTCGCTGACGATCTCGCCGACGTTCATCCGGGCGTTGAGGGAGGAGTAGGGGTCCTGGAACACCACCTGCATCTCGCGCCGGAACGCCAGCCAGTCGCTGCCGCGCCGCCCCACGACGTTCCGGCCGCCGTAGAGCACGTCTCCGGAGGTGGGCGGGAGCAGGTCGAGGATCATCAGCCCAACGGTGCTCTTGCCGGAGCCCGACTCCCCCACCAGGGCCAGCGTTTTGCCCTGCGGGATGTCGAAGCTGACGCCGTCAACGGCGCGCTTGAACTTCTTCGGCTGGAACCAGCCGCCGCGGATCGGGAAGTACTTCTTCAAATCCCGGACGGAGAGCAGGGCGGGCGCGGCCTGGCTCATCGGACCGTCTCCTTCTCCGGGCTCTGGACGGGGACCCCCGGCGGGAAAGCGGCGGGGTAGAGCAGGCACCGCGCGCACTGTGCCCCGTCCACCGGCGCCAGTACCGGGTGCGTGCTGGGACACGGCGCGAAGCGGTCCGGGCACCTTGCGGCAAACCGGCAGCCCGGCGGCCAGTTGGCGGGATCGGGGACCACGCCTTCCAACGTTACGAGGTCCTTCCCCCGCTGCTGCCGGGAGGGGAGGCTGGCGAAGAGGCAGCGGGTGTACGGGTGCTTCGGGCTGCGGTAGAGCTGCGCGGCCGGGGCGATCTCCACGATCTCGCCCGCGTACATGACCCCCACGTGGTCTGCCATCTCCGCGACGATGCCCAGGTCGTGTGAGATCAGGAGCACCGCCATGCCGAACTCCCGCTGCAACTCCGCCATCAGGGAGAGGATCTCCGCCTGCACCGTCACGTCCAGGGCCGTGGTCGGCTCGTCCGCGATCAGCAGGGCGGGCCGGTTCATCAGCGCCATAGCGATCATCACGCGCTGCCGCATGCCGCCGGAGAGCTCGTGGGGGTAGGAGTGAAGGACCCGGCGCGGGTCGTCGATCTTCACCCGCGCCAGCAGCTCCTCCGCGCGCTGCCACCCGGTTGTCGCCTCACCATCGTGGGCGACCAGCGTCTCTACGAGCTGCCGTCCGATGGTGAAGACGGGGTTCAGGCTCGTCATCGGCTCCTGGAAGATCATCGCGATCTCCCGGCCGCGGACGGTCTTCATGTCGTCCCACCGGAGGTCGAGGAGGTCTTTCCCACGGAACAGAATGCGCCCGGACTCGATGTAGCCCGCCGGCTCCGGCACCAGCTGGAGGATCGAGAGCGCGGTCATCGACTTGCCGCAGCCCGACTCCCCCACGATAGCGAGCGTCTCGCCCGGATCGATGCTGAAGGTGACCCCATCCACGGCGCGCACGGTCCCACGGGGCGTGTTGAAATAGGTGCGCAGGTTTTCTACCTGAAGGAGTGGTTCAGCCATCTATCCCGTTCTCAACCTCGGGTCAACCGCATCCCGGAGCGCGTCCCCGAAGACGTTGAAGGCGAGCACGAGGACGAAGAGCGCGCCGGAGGCAGAGGCGAGGCCCCACCAGATCACCGGCTCGCGGGCGAGCTCCACCCGGGCGCCGTTGATCATGTTGCCCCAGCTCCCCACTTCGGGCGGCACCCCCAATTGGAGGTAGGAGAGGATGGCCTCCGCCAGGACGAGGCCGCTGAGCCCCAGCGTCACGGAGATGATCACCAGCGGGAGCAGGTTCGGCAGGATATGCCGAATGAGGATGCGCGTGTGGCTGAGTCCCAGGGCGCGCGCGGCCCGGACGTATTCGCGCTCCCGGTGTTTGAGCGTCTCCCCGCGCGACAGGCGGCAGAGGCTCACCCAGCTGGTCACCCCCAGGGCGATGCAGAGCTGCAAGACCCCCTTTCCGAGCACCATCATCAGGGCCACCAGCAGCAAGATGCTGGGGATGGACGAGAGGACCTGGTTGATGTAGAGGACGGCGTCGTCCGCCCACTTCCCGAAATAGCCGGCGAGCATCCCGAACATCAGCGCCAGCGGCGTGGCGATGAGAGAGGTGAGACCGCCCAGGATGAGCGCTGTGCGACAGCCGCGCAGGGTCAGGTAGACGACGTCGTTCCCGACGCCGTCCGTGCCGAGCAGGTGCTTCTCATTCAGGGGGTGGGGCTCGGGCTCGCCGGTGGTGACGGTGGCGTACGGGGCGGAGTAGGTCCGCTCCTTCGGCCGCTCCGCGATGCGCTGGAGCAGGGTGCGGAAGTCGTCCGTCTTCGAGGTGCGCCAGGAGATGCTGTCCAGCACCGCCACCGCCGCGTAGAGCGAGATAACCGCGAGGGAGATCATCGCCAGCGGGTTGCGGCGCAGCCGGCGGAACGCCTCGCTCCAGAGGGGCGTGCGTCCCGCGCGGCGGAGCATGATGACCATCGCCGCGAGGACGACGAACGGCGCGAGAGTCGAAAGCCAGTCCACGTTCGTGAGCATCGGCATCGTCCCTCTACCCTAACCGCACGCGCGGGTCCACCAGCGCGTAACTGATGTCCGTCAGGATGTAGCCGATGATGTAGAGCACCGAGCCGAGGAACACCATCGCCCGCACCACGGCGAAGTCCTGGCTGAAGATGGCGTCCACGGTCATCCCGCCAATGCCGGGGATGTTGAAGAACGACTCCAGCAGGAGGCTCCCCATCAGAAGCAGGGGGATCTGCGTGACCACCGAGGTGAGGATCGGGATGGCGGCGTTCTTCAGCACGTGTCCGAAGAGGACGCGGTCCTCGCTCACCCCCTTCGCCCGAGCGGTGCGGACGTAGTCCTGGTTCATCTCCTCCAGCACGAACGTCCGGTAGAGCCGCGTGTACTGCCCGAGGCTGGAGACTACTCCGATCGCGGCAGGCATCAGGAGGAACTTCCAGACGTCGGCTCCCTCGCGGAAGCCCGAGCTGGGGTAGTACTTCAGAATCCTACCAAGCATGAACTGACCGGTGATCAGGTAGACGACGTAGCTGATACTCATCAGCAGCACGCACAGGAACAGGCCCCACGCGTCGATGTACGTGCCCCGGAAATAGGCGACGAAGAGAGCGACTGTAAGGTCCACGAATGTTCCCGCGATGAGCACCATCACCATCAGGCTGACCGAAGGTCCCACGCCGACCTTGATCATCCCCCAGATGTCCTCGTCGGTGGCGTCGGATTTCCCGAACTTGAAGAGCATTACCTCGGTCATGTGGTCTTTGAACCGGACCGGCAAAGGCTTGTCGTACCCGTGGTCCTTGAGCCACTCCTGGATCTGTTCCGGGGTCGGGTTCTTCGATGAGAGGTTCTTCTTGGCGATCTGCTCGGGCGTGGCGACGACGTTGAAGAGCACAAACGTCGCGAGCGAGACCCCAATGAGGATCGGGATCGCGTAGAGCAGGCGGCGGATGATGTAGCGCAGCATCGGGTGAGGCCGTTACCCTTCCTTGCGGACCTTTCGGTGCCGCCGCTGCCGGACCACGCTCGCGGCCGGGATGGACCCGGCGATGATGAAGACCGCCAGAGCGATGGCCGGCCAGAAGTTGGGCTGATTCCACTCCCGCTGGAGCGCGGCGCGCGTCGGTCCGTCCACTCGGCGGTACTTCAGCAGGTCGTTGGCCACGCCGTGTGGGTTGATGTTGGAGACCCACTGGTGGTTCACCAGCAGGTCCTCGTCGTGGTAGGTGTAGACGAGCGGGCAGTCCTCGGTCTCGATCGCCCGCATCTTCCGGATCAGCTCGAGCCGCTCCGGCGTGTTGTCCATCGCCCGCATCTGCTCGAACAGGCGGTCGTACTCCTTGTTCTTGTAGTTGGAGTGGTTGGGACCGGGGCGCTCGTTAGGACCGTAGAGGAGGAACACGAAGTTTTCCGGGTCCGGGTAGTCCGCCACCCAGCCATACTCCACCATCTGGAACTTGCCGCTGTCGACCTTGTCCTGCCAGACGACGTCCCGCCAGGCCCGCGCCTCGAGCTTCAGGCCGAGCGCCTCGACCTGCTTCTCCAGCAGCCCGGCGAACTGGATCATCGTGGTCCCCAGCTCGATGTACTCGAAATAGATGGTGAGCGGCCCGCCGGTCTTCGGGTCCTTGCCCCCCGGGTAGCCCGCTTCAGCCAGGAGCTGCTTGGCGCGCGTCAGGTCGTTCTGCCGGTACGGATTCTTGTAGGTCTCGTCGTACCCGAACAATCCGGGCGGGATGATCCCCTGCGCGGCTATGCCCTGCCCCATGTTGTGCAGGTCGATGAAGTCCCGCGAATTGATCGCCAGCGCGATGGCCTGGCGCAGCTTGCGCTTCTCCGGGGTGTAACCGCCAACGACCGGGTCCTCCATGTTGAAGATGAAATAGCGGATGCTGGGCTGAGGCGCCTTGCGCAGCTCGATCCCCTTCGCCTTCATTTCCCCGGTAGGCTCCCCGGCGGGCGTCATGACCTGCCTGAGGTTCTCCTGGCGCACGGTCCAGGAGTCCAGGTACCCCTGCATGAACAGGTTCCAGCCGGTGATGGTCTCCTTCTGGAAGCTGAAGATGATCTTGTCCGTCAGGGGGAGCGGCTTCCCCGCGTCCTTCAGCAGGCCGGCCTCCGCCACGCCGGGATCGCCATCCGTGGGGTAGAGCTCCGCCGGCGCGTTCGGGTTCTTCTCCAGCAGGATGTGCCGCTTCCGGCGGTACTCCTTCAACACGTACGGGCCGCACCCCACGGCGTAGTGCGTCAGGCTGTTGTTGTACTTCTCGATCGCCTCGTGCGGGATGGGGGTCGTGAAGTGCATCGCCATCAGGTAGCGCAGCTGGGGGTACGGCTGGTTGAGCAGGACGCGCAGGGTGTAGGGGTCGTTGGGGTCCAGCACCAGCCCCTCGACACCGTTCCTCAGGTCGATGGGCTGGTTCGCCTTCTTCTTCTCCCGGTTTGCCTTGACGTAGGCGTCCAGCCCGAGGATCTTGTCCTGCATGAAGGCCAGCACCGGGCAGGGGCGGGGCTTCAGCCGCGGGTCGGCCATACGGCGGAACGCAAAGGCGATGTCCGCCGCGGTGACCTCGCGGCCTTTGCCGCCTGGGAAGCAGGGGTCGTCGCCGAACTTCAGTCCCGACTTGATCTTGAAGGTCCAGCGCTCCCCCTTCTTCTGCACCGGCTTGCCGTCCACGGTCTCCGTGACGGGGAACGGCTCCCGGATCGGCTCCTCCGCGCCGAGGTTGAGAACGAGCTCGTACGGGTCCTCCTTGAGGTAGTGGTACTTGTAGAAGGACGAGTAGATGACATCCGCGACCGCCGCCTCGTTGACCGTGTAGGAGTTGGAGGGGTCCAGCGTCCGAAGGTCGCCGATCATGTAGCGGAACTGGATCGGCTTCTCGGTCTCCCCGGGCGAGTACGGGTTGTTACTGCAGCCCGCGAGCAAGAGCGCGGCGGCGAGGAGCGCGGCCGTGCAGAGGGGGTTTCGGAGCGAGGCGCGCATGGGATGAGTTCCTGAGGGTCCGCTTTTCAAGATTTTACCCCGGAGTGCCGCGTTCCGCGTTTGTTTGAACAGGGGAGCCGAACGAGCCCATCAGAGTGATCCTCGGTCATTCGACCCCTCTCCTGCCTGTTTTGTCGCCGAGGCGCCCGCCCGCGGCGTTTGCGGCGCTTGGGTTTTTCGCGTCGCAGGCACGGAGACGGCGGCGGCGCGCGCCTTCCAGGCACGGATTCGCCCCCCGGACGCGGCGTTTCCCGGCGTTTTCGTGCGTCTTGCGGCGTTTCCCGGCGTTTCCCGGGCGTTTCACGACGCCGCGCGGCGGCAAGCGGCGAAATGAAACGCCGGCGTATTGCAGAATCCCAACCGCTGGCAGGTTGTCAAAGACCCGACCGGTCTTCCGGCTACCGGGCGGGGAGGGCCGGGGACGGCGTCCCGGCCGGCAATCTATTAGGACGAAACTATCAAACAATAGGTTCCGTGTTTTTGGGCAGGCAAGCGGTCAGGCGGCGCGCCGCCGATGGAGCTCATTGCCCGCGCTGCCTCACCGGGCCGGTCTCCACAAAACCCTCCCCGAAGAAGGTCAGCGGGGTAAAGGTGATCGCCCCTGGGCCAGCGTACCAGCCCGATTCCAGTCGGTAGCCGAGGCCCCGTGGCCCGGGGGGACGGAAGACGACGTCGAAGCTCCTGGTGCCGCGGGCGGGCAGCTCGAAGGACGACTCGTTGGCGGGCAGGCCGAAGAACGGAGCCTCGACGGAAGGCGGGGGTTGGACCCCGAGCTGGTAGCGGACAATCACCGTCAACGGCTTGTTGGTGTTGTTCCTGACCACCAGCGTGCGCGTCGACTCGGCGCCCACTCTGGTGCGCGCGAAAGAAAGCTCATACTGTGAGAAAAACAACTGCGCCGGCGGATCGAAGGAGATCGGATCGACGAGCAACCGGCCTTTGAGAAGGACCTGGCGCGGTGCATCGAGGCCGTCGCCCGACAGCGTCACCACGGCCTGCTTCTCCGCGCGGTCGAACGGCTCCGGGACCCGGAAGACGACGAGCAAGGTGACGCGCTGCGCGGGTCCCGGCGCGAGGGTGACAAACCCGTCGTCCGGCACCCCTTCAAGGGCGAAGTTCGCGTCCCCAGCGGGACCCTCAACGCGCAGGCGGAGACGGCACGGCCCTTGCCCCGCCGGCGCCTCCGGCAGGCGAAGCGTGAGGCGCTGGCGCACCGCGGCGCTGCCGGGATTCACGAACCCGAAGTCCACCTCGTCCGGGGCCTCGACCTGGGCGGGATCCGGGTTCGCGAAGACCTCGAGAGTCGCGGTCGGTCGCAGCTCCCCACCGACGAACGCGTCGATGAACATGCTCTGCGGCCCGTGCTTCTGGGTCACGAACGCGAACCGCACCGTCAAGCTCTGCTCGTCGAGCAGATCGAACTGCCCGCGGGGGTTCAGGACGTGCAGGAAACCGGGGCCGATCTGGGCGTTTCTCACCCGGAGATCGACCTTCAGCGACCTGTTGTGCTGGCTGGTGAGCGCGACGCTCCTGGTGACCTTGCACCCGATCCGCAGCGGGCCACCGCTCGTGTCGTCGACCAGCTCGATGCGATCGACAGAGAACCTGATCCGCGGAGGCTCTTCCTGACCGACGGCACGGGAGAAGGAGACGCCGGCGAGCAACAGGGACGCCAGGAGTGCCGATCCCAAGCCGGTGCGGAAAGATGTCCTGAGGACTTGCACGTCTACCTCCGGACTGCCCGGCCGGACAGAACGACCTGCTTCTCGCCGTCGAAGGCGTTCGACGCAAACCGCAAGATGGCGAGGCGCTCCGACTCATCCGCTCCCATGGGGCGGAACATGACGCGGAAAGTGAGCTTCCGCCCCGGCATCAGCGTGTGGAGCTTCCCCGACATGGCCCGCTCTACGAGGAAACTGGAATCGCCGGATTGTCCCAGGAACGCGACGTTCACCTTGCACGGTCCCTGCCCCTGGGGCAGCCGGGGGAGGCTCAGGGTGACCTGTCGGAGCGACATCGCGCCGGTGGGAACGGCGCCGAAGTCCACCTCCTCGGGTCCCTCCAGCATTGCCGGCTCGGGGCGGGCGAACACCTCCAGGGAAGCGGCGGGACGGGAGAACGAGTCGAACGACGCGTCGATGAACATGCTCTGGTCGCCATGGTGCTGCGTCTCGTAGGTGAAGCGCACCTTGATCGTCTGGTCGTTCAGCAGGTCGAAGCGGCCGCGTGGACCGATAACCTGAAGCAGCCCGGGGCCGAGCTGGGTGTCGCGCACCACGAGCTGCGCCCTCACGGAGCGCTCGAGGTTGTTCTTCAAGGTGACCGTGCGGGTCACCTTGCAGCCGATGCCGAGCTCGCTGCCCGTCCGGTCGTCCTTCAGGTGGACCAGCTCCTGCGAGAACTTGAGCGCGGCGCCATCGTCAGCGGCGCCGGCCATGCGGCGAGCCGCGCCGCGCTCGCGTGAGGCGCGGAGAACCTGATCTTGCGGGCTCGTACCGCCGGCCGAGCTCGCGATGAGGAGCGCAGCCAGAACCTGCCAGGCTTGGGGTCCGCGCACCTTCAGTCTCCCTACTCGATGTAAGGTCGCAGCCATGTCATGGGGTCCCCGCCCCCGCGAGAATCCGCACGGTGTAGGTGATCGGACCCGTGGTTCCGGGCTTCCGCCTGAAGGTGACCTTGGTTTTGATCTTTTTGCCCAGCTTGACACTCTTCGGCTTGAGCTTCAGGTATGGACTGCCGAAAGGCGTCCGGCGGCTGACGCCGCTGCTCCTGTCGAGTGTGGCGTTCTGAAGGTTGTCGAAGACCAGGTAGAAGGGGCCCTTGAGCGCCGGCGCTCGCGCCGCATTCATTACGGGCCGCGCGTAGGTCGCGGTCGCGGTCGTGCTGGCTTTGCCGAACCGCTCATTCAGGGCGGTGAAGAGAATGTCGAAGAAGTCACTCACGTCGAGCGGGGGGTCGCGGGCCTCGAGGTAGTCCACCGCGGCCGACGCCTTTGCGCCGGTGTTTTGGTCCTCTGCGGCGACAGCCAGCCGTCCGGCTGCGTCCACGATCCCGTTGAGTGCGTCGAATGTGACGAAGACCTCATCCCCCGCGGCCACGGTTCCCTGAACCGTCAACTCAACGCCCGCCCCTCCGCCGGTGAACGTTGCGCCGGGCCATTCACTCTCTGCCTCAAAGAGATTCTTGGGGTACACCCCGCTAAAACCCCCGGTGGTCGCAAAGCCGCTTATCCGGACCCTCAAATCCATCGGGGTACTCGTGGGGTTCTTGACACGCAGCCGGAATGACGTGTACTCGCGAGCGAAGAGATCGCCGGTACTGAGCACGCTAAGCTCGAGAACCGGCTTCGGCACGAGCCTCTTCAAGAGCGCGGCTCGTTCTTCGTCCGAGAGGTTGACGGCGGTTCCCGCGATCGCGCCCTTGTTGTTGATGTCGTTTCCCTGGGTCAGGGCGAAACCGGCAGCGTTGAGAAGAAGCTGGTCCAGATCGTCGGGCGACAATTCTTCCGCCAGGGGCCGGCGGGCGGGCCGGCTTCCGGCGGACGGCCGGAAGCGAATACCATGTACGAGCCCCGCGGCGGTGGGCGACTGGCCAACCGCCGTGACCGGCAGGCCGTCAGCGGCATCGTTGATCGCCGCAAGGCCGCTGCTGGCCCCTCCCAGCGTCCCGACCGAGGTTCGGGTCACGGTCGCGCCGCTCACGCTGGCTACGAAGGCGCGGGTGTGGAACGTGGGAGGGAATATGTCGTAGCCGACAACGTGGCCGCTGTTGTTGAGGTCGAACGCGAAGCCCTGGGTGGCCCCGGCCGCCAGGCCGAGGTCCGCCATGGTTCCGGTGGTCCCGTTCGGCGTTGAGGGCGTCCAGAGGAACGGGAGCTGCGGATTCGCTGGGACGTTGGTGCCGCCGCAAATCGCACCGGCGGCGTTGATCCCGCTCGGGACCACGTCCCCCAGGCTGGTCATCGTACCGGTGGCGGCATTCGGCGTGGTGGGGGTCCAGAGGAAGCCGCCGCCGGGCGTCCCGTTAGAGCTGCCGACGATCTGGCCGAGGTCGTTGATGTCCTGCGCGTTGGAAAGGGTTCCTCCCGGCAGCGCTCCCAGGTCGATCATCGTGCCGGTGGTGGCGTTGGGGCTGCTGGGCTGCCATAGAAAAGCGCGGCTGTTCCCCGCGGCATCCTGCGCCACGCCCACCACCTGCCCCATCGCGTTGATCGCCAGGGCGCGGCTGTTCGTGCCGCCGAGTGTGCCGAGGTCGACCATAGTCCCGCTGGTCGCCTCCGCGTCCGCGGGGGTCCAGAGGAACGCGTGCAGGGCGGGTATGCCGAACAGCGGGTCCGTCAACCCGTTACGGGAGTAGCCGACCACCTGATTGCCGGCGTTCAGCCCCAGCGCTACGCTCGCGTTGCCGCCCGGAAGCGTGCCCAGGTCGACGAGGGTGTACTCGGTGGCGTCCGTTCGGACGGGCCGCGCGCCGGCGGCGATCAACAGCAGCGCGATGAGCGCTGCCATCAGGAAGCTCAAAGGGCGCATCTCTTATTCCGGCCGAGCAGGGATTGATTACTTGCTTCTGAGAGATTGCACCCTCGCCTGTCGCTCTCCTGCTAATCCTGTCAGGAAGTAGAAGCCCAGTCCAGCACCACGCCGAGGTGGCTTTCCTTATCCTCCAGCAGTCCCCGGTACATCTCCGGCAGGGCGGGCGGAGAAACGTGGTGTGTGATGAGGTCCTCCACCGGCAGCTTGCCGCTCCGGACCCAATCGACGAGCGCGGGGACCATCCGGTCGTTCGTCCACGTAAACCGCTCGCGGACTTCGGCGCCGACGCCGCTGTCGTGCGCGCCGACCACGCGCAGGCTGCGGCGATGGAGGTGCGTGTAGAAGTCTACCTCCGGTGCCGTGCCCCGCGGGCTGCCGAGGACGATCACCTTCCCGCCGTCTCGCGCGAGCGCCATCGCCCCGGGAAGGGCGGCCGCCCAGCCTGTGGCGTCCACGACGATGTCGGCTCCCTCGGGCACCAGGTCGCGAAGGGCCTCCGCGGAATCGCAGATGGACGGGTCGATTCCCGCGACCGCCCCGCCCCGGACCGCCGCCTCCCGACGCATCTTCACCGGGTCCAAGCCGACGATGGGCCAGGCGCCGGCGGCTTCGAAGAGGCGCAGCGTCACCTGGCCGATGATCCCAAGCCCCACCACGGCCACGCTCTGCGCGAGCGTTACCTCGGCCCGGCAGAGGGCGGTGACGGCGGTCTTCGCCATGCGCGCGAAGACCAGGTGATGGGCGGGCGCGTCGAAGGGCAGCTCCCACGACTTCACTTTCAGGACTGCTTCGTCGATCAGGGTGTGGCTGGTGTGGCCCGTCGAAGTCAGCAGCCGCTGGCCGGGATGGAAATGCGTGACGTCGCGGCCGACGGAATCCACGCGGGCGACCGCCATGTATCCCATCACCTGCGGGTACTTCGGCCAGGCAACGGCAGGGTTGGTCAGCCCCTGGTGGATGCCGGTGTAGATCGCCAGCTCCGTGCCGGCGCTCACGATACTGGCCTCGGTCCGCAGGAGCACTTCGCCTCCGGCCGGAACCGGCACTTCGAAGGTTTCAAGGCCGGTCTCGCCCTTCGCGGGAACTACCCATCGCTGGCCTTTCATCCGTGTGCCCCTCTAAGGATTCTCTATGGGGTCTTAAGACCGCATTTTAGGGCGGAACGTTGGGGTGGTGGACGTGGTGGACGTGGTGGACGCCGTGGACGGGAGTGACGCGGTGGACCAAGAGGCCCCGGCCGACTGGAGCCGGGGCCTCCGACGACCTCAAGTCCGGAGGAGAGCCGGGAGGGAGAGACGCCGGACCCGCCGGCGCGCGCCTCGCCTGGACAGCCGGCCCCGTACGGAGCCGGCCGGATGCCGCCGCATGTAGAACCGGGGGCCCTTCAGCAGCCCCCACGCCACCAGTAAATCCCGCACTTTGAACCAACACCTGTTCAGAGACATGGATCCTTCTCGCTTTCCGTTGTCCAGTTCGATCGTATAGTCACCCGTGGCTACAAACCACTGTTCGCATTGTTGGCAGTTCCCAGCCGGCAACCCCAGTTTTTGTTTGCCCAATGTTCGCAGGTTTCTTGGGGTATAACCGGATGGTATGCCAAACACCGGCGACTCGGACCCTCTCTCGGCGATCACCCGCCCCTTCCGGGGGGTGATCTTCGACTGCGACGGCACCCTGGCGGACACCATGCCGCTCCATTATCGTGCCTGGGTGGAGGCGCTGGCGCGCCGCGGAGCCCAGATGTCCGAGCAGCTTTTCTACGACCTGGGAGGCGTGCCTACCGCCGACATCGTGCGGATTCTGAACGAGCGCTTCGGCTACGCGCTCCCGGTGGACGAAACCGCCGCGGAGAAGGAAGCGCTCTACGAGGAACTCCTGCCGCAGGCGGCCCCGGTCGAGCGGGTGGTTGCCCTCGTCCGCGAATACACCGGGCGCATTCCGATGGCAGTCGCCTCCGGGGGAATCCGGCGGCTGGTGGACCGCACCGTCGGAGTGCTCGGGCTCGCGGAGGGGTTCGCCTGCGTCTGCACGGCCGAAGATGTCACCCGCGGAAAGCCGGACCCGGAGCTGTTTCTCCTCGCGGCGAAGCGCCTCGGGGTGCCCCCGGAAGAGTGCGTCGTCTTCGAGGACAGCGACCTCGGCCTCGAGGCCGCGCGGAGAGCCGGGATGCAGGCCGTCGATATCCGGCCATGGCTCCCGCGGGAGGCGACGTGAGCCATGGCCGACGAGACCGCTGCCCTTACCGCGCTTCCCATCGCGTGGTCCCCCACGCCGGATTACCTTGAGAAGTCACGCCTGCGGCGGTTCATGGAGCAGGTAGGGATTCCGGAGTACGAGCGCTTCCTCGAATGGTCCGCTGCGGAGCCGGCGGCGTTCTGGGACGCGGTGATGAAAGACCTCGACCTGCGGTTCTATGAGCCGTATGAGCTGACTCTCGACGGCTCACACGGCGTCCCCTGGACGGCGTGGTTCCGCAAGGGCCGGTACAACTACGTCCTCAACGCACTGGACAAGTGGGCGGCCGGTGACACACGGGACAAGGTCTGCCTCATCTGGGAGGGGGACGACGGCGCCGTCCGGCGGCTGAGCTACGCCGAGCTGGCACGCGAGGTCTCCCGGGCGGCCGCGGGGCTGCGGGCGCTGGGACTGAAGAAAGGGGACCGCGTCGGGATCTTCATGCCGATGGCGCCGGAGACGGTGGTCGCCACGCTGGCGGTGAACAAGCTCGGCGCCGTGTACGTGCCCATCTTCTCCGGCTACGGCGCCGACGCCGTCGCGCAGCGCCTGCAGGACGCGGAGGCGAGGTTCCTGTTCACGGCGGACGGTTTTCTGCGGCGCGGGAACACCATTCGCATGAAGGAGACGGCGGACGCCGCCGCCGACGCGGCGCCGACCGTCGAGCGCGTCATCGTCTTCCCGCGCCTGGGACGGGAGGTCCCGTGGAACGCGGAGCGCGATCTGTCGTGGGCAGAGTTGACCGACGGGCAGCCGGAGGACCTCGAGACGGAACGTACCGATCCCGAGGAGCCGTGCCTGATCATCTACACCTCCGGCACCACCGGACGGCCGAAGGGCGCGGTGCACCCACACTGCGGCTTCCCGGTGAAGGCGACCCAGGACATGGCGCACCTGTTCGACGTCCAGCGGGACGATACGCTGTTCTGGTTCACGGACCTTGGCTGGATGATGGGGCCCTGGGCGATCATCGGCTCCCTCACTCTGGGGGCCACGTGCGTCCTCTTCGAAGGCGTACCGGACTTCCCGCACCCCGGGCGAGTGTGGGAGCTGGTGGAGCGGCACCGGGTGACGGTCCTCGGCATCGCGCCCACCGCCATCCGGGCGCTCATGGGACACGGAGACGAGTGGCCGGCGAAATACGATCTCTCCAGCCTGAGGATCCTGGGCGCCTCGGGCGAGCCCTGGAACGTGGGACCGTGGCAGTGGTTCCTCGAGAAGGTCGGCGGCGGGCGCTGCCCCATCATCAACTACAGCGGCGGGACGGAGATCTCCGGCGGCATCCTGGGCTGCGTGACCCTGAAACCGCTGAAGCCCTGCAGCTTCAACACCCTCGTCCCCGGAATGGCCGCGGAGGTCTACGACGACCAGGGGCGACCCGTGCGCAACCAGGTGGGCGAGCTCGTCATCACCAACGCCTGGCCGGGGATGACGCGCGGGTTCTGGAGGGACAAGCAGCGCTACGTCGAGACCTACTGGTCACGCTGGCCCGGCGTCTGGGTGCACGGCGACTGGGCGCTGCAGGACGACGACGGCTACTGGTACATCCTGGGCCGCAGTGACGACACCATCAAAGTCGCCGGGAAACGGGTGGGGCCCGCGGAGGTGGAGTCCGCCGCCTGCTCCCACGCCGCCGTGAAAGAAGCGGCGGCTATCGGTGTCCCGGACGAGATCAAGGGGGACGCCGTGGTGGTGTTCGCGGTGCTGAAGCCCGGCGTTGCCGAGAGCGAGGAGCTGAGGGGTGAGATCCGCGACTGCGTGACGGCTTCGCTTGGCAAGGCGCTGAAGCCGGAGCGAGTGCTCTTCGCCGGAGACCTGCCCAAGACCCGCAACGCCAAGGTCCTGCGCCGGCTGATCCGTGCTACCTACCTTGGTAAAGAGGCCGGGGACACGAGCAGCCTGGAGAACCCCGCGGCGCTGGACGCCATCCGAGCCGCACGTTAGCGCCGCGGGGCTGACCTTATGCTCAGCCGGGCTGGCCCATGGCAGCCACTCGCCGCTCCAACTCCTCGGGCGTGACCTCCTCCTTCACGCTGGCGAGGGTCCACCAGTGGCCGAAGGGGTCCTTGACCGTTCCGGAGCGGTGGCCGTAGAACTGGTCCTGGATCGGCTTCAGGACCTCGCACCCGGCGGAGAGGGCGCGCTCGTACCAGGCGTCGGAGTCTTCCACGTAGAGGCAGATGCCCACGGTGCTGCCGCCCAGCGACTCCGGGCCCAGGATGTTGCGGTCCGGGTATTCGTCCGCCAGCATAATCGGGGAGTCGCCGATCTTGATCTCGGCGTGGCCGATCTTGCCGTCGTGCTCGAAACGCCCGGTCTCCTGGGCTCCGAACGCACGGGGGTAGAACTCCAGCGCCCGGCGGGCGTCGCGGACGATCAGGTAGGGGGTGGCGGTGTGGTAACCGTCTGGAATGGGCTTCACAGCCATGTCTGAACCTCCAGGTCTTACGGCCGCACCGTTCGGCGGCAGGCTCATTCTGACGGACCGCGCCGGCGCCGTATTGGAAAAAAAATCCTACTCCGCGAGGGGAATGTGGTTGAAGTGTTCGCCCTGCCGGCGCGCGTAGTCCGTGGGCGTAAGGCCGGAGAACTCGCGGAAGTCGTTGTTGAAGTGGGCCTGGTCGTAGTAGCCGCAGGCCAGCGCGACCTCGGTCCAGTCCGGGCGCTCTCCGCGGCCGATCGCGCGCAGGGCCCGCTGGAAGCGGCACACCCGTGAGTACAGCTTCGGCGTTAGGCCGACCTCGTCGTTGAAGAGCCGCACGAACCGCCGCGGCATCATTCCCAGGCGCCTGGTCACCCGCTCCACCGTGTGCGTGTGCGACACCTTCTGAAACGCCCTCAGCGCGTACGCGACAGCCGGATCGCGCTCCAGCGGGCGGGCAGCGCGTTCCAAAAGGACCTTCTCCATCACACGCAGCCGCGCGGCGTGCGTGGGCGCTTCGAGGAGCCGCTCCCTTAGCTGCTCCACCCCGCCATCGCTCCACAGCGCATCCAGCGGCACCGTCAGGTTCCGCAGCTCACCGGCGGGAGGCTCGACGAACGGGAAAGCGCCGCCGGGCCGGAAGTGCACGCCCAGGATCAACACCCGCCGCGGCATCGCCAGCTCGAACGGCTCGGACCTGGGGCCGCCCACGCACGCGAAGGGGGACCGCTGCGGCCTGCCGTCGAGCTCCCTAGCCTCGCCGGCGAGGTCGATGACCAGCTCCGTAGTGCCGGTCGGGAGCACCCGCTCGCGCGAAGAACCCCAGCTCTGGCCGTCGTAAAGCCAGAAGAGCTCCACGAACTCGGAAAGGGGAGGGGGTGGGATGTAGCCGAACGGAATCATTGGTCAGTTCGGTTGGACGCCCGGGGCGACAGCTCCTCCCTAACCAGCACTCCACTGGACACAATATACTCTTACCGATGAGGCCGAGTGCTCGCCGCCCTCCTATGAACCTGCGCCAGCAGGTAGGGCCTAACCGGACTTCTTGGCATAGAGCGGCTGGTACAACTGCACCTTTACGTCGCCCGGCATCCGGAAATGGGTGACCAGACCGTACCCGTGGTTCTCCACGGGTACGGTGAACTCCACCCCGCGTGCCTGCAGCTCTGCGACCGTCTTTTCGACGTCGTCGCAGTAGAAGGAGATGTCGGGGGTGCCGTTCGGGGCGCCGTGAGGAGCGCCGGCCGGGTGGACCCCCATATCCGCCTCCGGAAGGTCGAAGATGAGCCAGCCCTCGCCCACGTCCGTGCATGGGAAGCCGAGTTTGTCCCGGAGGAAGGCGCGGAACGCCTCCGGCTCGGAGCTGTAGAACATCGTGTGGACGCCGCGGATCATCACTGTCTCCTTCTGGGTCGGCCGTAACGTGAATCTAGCACGCCCCTCAACCAACCGCAACCTCGCGACGTGTGCGGACGCCTCCCCCGGCGCGTTAGAAGGTGTCCGGTATCGGGGAAAGCAAAGACAAACCTGCCTGACACCTGACCCCTGACCCCCGACTGGAGCGAGCATGAACGATCTCACCCCCTGGGACACCGCGTTCGTGGTGATGGCGATCCTCCAGTTCCTGGCGGTCGCGGGCATAGGCTTTGTCGTCGGCGGGATGCTCGCCACCACGCGTAAAGCGCAGCGTCGCGCCCAGCCGGCGATCAACGAGGCCCGCGCGGTTTCCCAGATCGGCCTCGCCCTCACGACCCATGCGCGCGATGAGGGCCAGGCCATGGCCGCCCGTGTCACGGCGGTCCAGAAGAAGGTGAGGTCGCGTTTCGAGACCACCCGCAGGATCATCGGAGAGCTGAAGCCTCACGCCGTCGAGACCGCCACCGCCGCCCAGGAGACCAGCCAGGTGATGGTCCGCAAAGCGCGCACCCTCCGCGACCTGGGTCAGCGCGTCTCGCGGCTCCGCAACGCCGCTCAGGCCGCTATGGACGCCGCCCAGGCAGGCGACCGGTAGGCGCAGGCGAATGTCAAATTGCAAATGTCAAATGTCACGGCCCTGGTAGGCGCACGCAAATGTCGAATTGCAAATGTCAAATGCCGACTCAGCCAGCCGGCTTTGTCCTTCCCCGCCTCCGCCGGTAAACTAAGCCCGCAGCCTGGCTGCCCCTTTCCCGTTCGGAGCCCGTCCCGCATGAAGCCGGCAGCGGTGATCAACCAGGGCGAGCAGTTCGTCACCCTCCGCGCTACCACGGACCGCCCGGCTGAGATCCGCGAAGCCCTCGCCGCGCGGGACGTGCAGCACGTCTTCAAGGGCGACCAGAACCAGGCCTGGGACGCGGTCCTTGCGAACCATTGCCTGGACCGGGCGCTCGGCGACAGCGGCGCGGACGTCACGTTCTTCGTGCATGACGAGCGGCTGGGCACCTCGGACGCCCGCCTCGGCCGCCAGTGGCGGGAGCAGGGCCGGCGG